>JAEEGL013037197.1_pt1 | contig 13999 bp, 11 predicted proteins | sample 9134231 | NCBI WGS metagenome assembly JAEEGL01 (sample SAMN16246548, study PRJNA631951) | gut metagenome | biome: gut microbiome; feature: rumen; material: fiber-attached | host: Bos | place: Iran: Karaj | collected 2018-10
ACCGTATGAAAGAGCCGGTAATTTCCATTCGGTGACTTTCTGTTATCTTGGCAAGGTGCTCTGGATGTATGTCGATCATGTGCCTTATGACGAAACCGGATTCAAATCCGTGCTTGAGACATTCTTCTACCATTACTACTGTGAACTGGACAAAAAAGAGTATCCGGTGCCCGATGGCGTATTTACCGAAAAAGACGGAGTGGTTGAAGGACAGGATACGGATGCTTATCTGATGTCAGATCCGATCGATCCCAAGGCAATGATGGCAGCATACGGCAAATCAGAATCCTTTGAGATCAAGGAAGCTTTCAGAGATGAAGCTTTTTCAACCCGTGAGGATTGCAGAGCCTATAGCATCAGTGTGCCCGGTGATGAGTTTATGACATATGCAAAATCCGTAAAAGGAAGTCCCATGTCATTGCTTGCTGTTTTTCTGGCGAAGGCAATGCAGAAAGTTCACCCCGAGAATACGCTTCCCGTGGATATCACGGCACCTGTCAGCGTAAGAAAGATCATGGGCAATCCCAACTCTCTGCTACATCAGGTGGTTCATGCGCCTTATTCGTTTAAGGCTGAGGATCTGAAAAGCGATGATGAAGTATTAAATCAGAATTACAGAGACTTTCTTAAGGGTTTTTCTTCGGAACAAAATATTAAGATGCTTTGCGGAGTTTACCGCGGCATATGTGAAGGGTATGCAAAAGCTTTTGCGGCCGGGGCGCTTGACAATATCGTACTTGAAACAAGGTCTTCAGCAAAGATCGGAGGCATGATCAGTTATCTCGGGACGCTAAGGACGGATGAGTACGGCAGCCGCATACGTATGACGGCTTTCCACGCCATGCAGGAAAAAGGCATGATGGCACAGGCTATCGAAGTGGGAGGCGTCTTCTATATCAACTGGTATCAGGGATTCCATGGCGAGCTGTATGCAAAAGCCATGAGAGACCTTATGAAGGAAGCGGGTATGAACTCGGCTGCCATGGAACGTATAGAATAAGGCCGGATTGGTCGGATATAATGCAATATGCTAGAATACGATGTTGGTTTGTAAAAGAGTTAAAGTGAGCCTTGAAAGTATGTAAGGCTCTTTGATACTTATGGAGGTCTGGCGTGAATAATAAGGAAAATAACAGTAATATCTGGCAGCTTACGGCAATTGGTGCACTGCTCTTGCTGGGCATAGTCTGCGTTGTCTTTGCAGTGGTATTGAGTCGGAATGAAGCAACGACTTCAAAAAGTCCGGATGATAGTAAGATATCGGGCGAGGAAGCTCTGTCTTTGTGGAATGACGGATCAAAGGCAAAAACCGAGCTGATATCATATATGGAGGCTGTAACAGACAAGAATAATCCTGATTATATTCCTCCGGAGCGCAGGATCGCAGTATTCGATATGGACGGAACTCTTTGCTGCGAGACGGATCCCATATATTTTGACCATATGCTTTTCATGCACAGAGTTCTGAACGATCCGACATACAAGGCAACTGAGCAGGAGCTTGAAACAGCGGAAAAGGTATTTGAATATATTGATACAGGTAATTACCCCGATGGTCTGGACATGGATCACGGAAGAGGAGTGGCATCTTCCTTTGCCGGAATGACGCTGGAGGATTTTGACCGCTACGTAAAGGAATACAGGGATACGCCGACCGCAGGATACGACGGAATGACCAAGGGAGAGGCGTTTTATAAACCTATGATACAGGTTGTGGATTATCTCAATGCAAATGATTTCACAGTTTATATCGTAAGCGGCACGGATGCTTTCATAGTACGCGGCCTGGTTGATGGAACTCTTAATATACCCATGAATCAGATAATAGGCTCTGATGAGAGGGTCGCCGCCACCGGACAGGGAGATGAAGACGGATTGACCTATACATATCAGTCAGATGATGAGGTGATACTTGCCGGTGATTTTACAGTCAAGACTCTGAAGATGAACAAGGTATCATCCATAGTCCGTGAAATCGGATTGCAGCCTGTGCTGTCTTTCGGCAATACATCGGGAGACTTTGCCATGGCCACCTATACGATCAGCAATAACCCATACAGAAGCCTTGCTTTTCAGCTTTGTTGTGATGATCTGGAAAGGGAGAACGGCAATCTGGAGAAGGCTGAAAAGATGCTTCAGTCCTGCAACGAAAACGGTTATATTCCCGTATCAATGAAAGATGACTGGAAGACGATCTATGGCGATGGAGTAAAAAGAAAGAGCGTACCGGATGTTGAATTTGAAGAGGAAGCGCTGGATCTTGCCTCATGAGTCAATGGCTTCGTTATTTTTGTGCCACACATTTTTGAAGGAGTAATCATAAAGAAGGAGATATGATCATGAAACGCGATCCCGATACTTATTTACTGTATGAAAGCAGTAAAAAGCTGGCTTTTTCCATACGTATTAAAGTTCAGCTTGATGAGCCTGTTGATGTTGAAGTACTTAAAGGCGTGGCACAGGAGGCCTTTGAGCGCTTTCCATATTTTCGAGTGACGCCCGGTTTGGATGATTCGCAAAGCTATGTACTTATTCCCAACGACAGACCTCTTGCTGTCCTCCCGGAAGAAGACCGGAGGATAGTGCTTGCAAGCGATGAGGTCAATGGTCATCTGTTCGTCTTAACCTATAGGGATGACACCGTCTGGTTCAGCGGCTCCCACTCCCCCTGCGGTGGATTTGGTATCATGTTTTGGGTAAAGACCACCTTATATCTTTATATGTGTAAAAAATACGGTTCCATGGAACCTCCCAAGGATATAAAGCTTCCCGGTACTCCGGTAACGGAAGCAGAGACCTATTTCCCGGATGCGGATACACTTCCTACTGACGAGCCTATGGTACGCTACGAAGGCGGCGATTGTGATCTTGCTCTCATGAGAACACTTAAGCATTTCTTAAATCCGTTCTCTACGAAGAATTATTATTATGAGATCGAGATACCGGCAGATGCTTTTATAAAATATGCCAAGGGTATCGATGCAAGTCCCAATACGGTTGTTGTAGCAATGATGTATAAGGCGATGACGAGGTTTTTAAAGGAGAAGGAGGGAACCTTTATCTCCGGCCGGGTCGCGGCAGATTATCGTAATGATATCGGTGCCGGTGAGTCCTATCGCGATTTTGTCCGTTTCATCCACGTCAGATATGAATGGGATATGAAGGATGAGCCTATTTCCAAACTGAATCTCCGCACCAGAGGTGCCTTCATAAAACAAAACCAGCCTGAGCTCGGCTATGAGAGATTTCGGAAGGTCGCAGCCATACACGATGGCATCGACGCCTTGCCGACACTGAAGGAAAAACGTCAATATGCGGCAAATAACAGCATATTCAGAAAAGAGCCACGGGATCCCTATACCGTAAGTTATGTGGGACAGATAGATTACGGTGAAATGGAAGATCATATTAAAAGTGTCTATTCCATCACAGATGGTGACCTGATGCTTGAAGTAAATGCCCTTAAAGAGTCCTTCCACATCACCTACCAGCTTTTCGGCAAAGACAGAAAACCTCTTGAAAGGTTTCTGGAAGTCCTCGACGAGGAAAGCGTTCCTTACAAGGTATCCGATATGAAAACAAGATACCTTCCCTGGGTCAAACTTCCTACAGTCTGAATATCGGGGTCGTAAGAGATTATAAAGATCCCTCAGGTTCGTAAACCTGAGGGATCTTTTGTAAGCAAGGTGAGCGATCACCTTTTTCTCGTTTACGGATCAATAATCATCCCAGCCCGAGTACTCATCGTAATCTCCCGGATCTGAATAAACGTCGTAATCATCGTAATAATCCCATCCTGCGTCGTTGGACTCGTAATAATCATCATCGTCCCATCCCGCATCATTGGACTCATAATACTCTCCGCCATCAATATAACCATCGCTTCCGTAGCTTATAAATTCATTGTATGAGCCGTTCCAATACCATATGTCACCATCCGCATCAGTCCAGTAATATGCCGCACCGCTGGTCTTGCCTGAAGGGGTACCGGGCTTGCTGGGCACTACCTTGGGTGATGTGGTCCAGTCAGATTTATAGCTGTAGGTATCCATTATCTTCTGGCTGAGCTCATAGTATTCATCAATGCGCTCCTCTGTACCTATCGTGATGACAGCTACAAAATAGCCGGTAGGGCCGTAATACCGCATCTGGCAGACACCGCGATAGGGCTTCCCGTCATTCTTCGCGAATATGCTGCTGTCAAACCACGTATATCCGGTGATAGTGTAATATGAGCCGCAATCCTTGAATTCCGTGCTGGTGGTCTTCAGCAGGTATTTCTTGTAATGGTGATCCAGAACACTGTTAAGCAGATTCACCATAACGCCCTTGGCAGGTCCGGAACCGCTCTGAAGCTTTCTCTGTTTTCCGGTGCGTTGCTCATGGGTTATCTGGATACTGCAGCGTGCATCACCGGTCTTTGCACCCATGGTGGGCGTAAACAGGACAGTGTCCTTCATCCCCTCTCTCTTATTGGGCGTTAATGTATCAGGATAGTTTACTGACACATCCTTGAAATTGGTATCGAAATAATAGGTCTCATCAAGTGGATCATCCTTGGTGGGCAGGAAGATCATCTTATCCACCTTACTGAGCGTGTTGCCGTCTTCATCCTTGAGCCCTTTATCCGTAAAGGTATACTCATTATCTGCGCTTCCGTCATCATAGGACATCGTCAGACCGTCACCGTTGTCATAGTAATCACCGCTGTGAGTCTCCTTGCCATGGGAATCGTATGCTGACCATCTGTTGTCCTTGCCGACGTTCATGTAGATAGTGTAACCGTCAAATTTCCAGTCTCCCACGTAGGAAGGAAGATCCGATTCATCTTCATCCTCTTCCTCATCGCCTCCGAGTCCGCCGGCATCCCTTGTCACCTTGGCTTTTTCCTTGGTTCCCTCCTCACTGCTGTCCGAGGTTTCCTCTGCCTCCTCTGCCTCCTCTGCCTCCTCGGTCTGCTCTTCACTACCGTCGGAGGTTTCTGTCACATCCTCTGCGGCCAAAGTGGCAGGCTCGCTGTTCTCTGTCGCCTCACTTCCTCCGCAGGCGCTGAGTGTAGCCAGCAAAACAGCCAGTGATACCGATAGTAGCGCTCTTTTTCTCATACCCTTTAACCTCCAAATACCTCATCTCGTGTTTTCTGATAATCATTAGGGATCTCTAAATAGTCCGTAGAATACTTATTCTTGTATATATCCTCAAGTTCGAAACGGACCACAACCTGATCGCTCTGTACAAGACCATAGCCCACCTCAAGACCCTTCCAGGCTTTTATCTTTTTGGATATGGGACCGTATTGTACTTCTTCTGTTCCATCTTCGATCCAGGACGCCATGAACTCGATCTTGTCACCTTTTTCAAACTGTCTGAGATTACGTACCGAGTCGCCCCCCTCGCGTTCCATTTCCTCTGTCACCCAATAACCGCAGGTCCTTGCAACATTTTCACCGTTCTCGTATGCGAGCACCTCTACGCGTATCCTTATATCGGTGTCGCCATTTAGTCTGGCATTACAATATCCGTATTGGTATGCGGTTCCGTCTGTCTTTACTCCGATCTCTCCCATGTAATAGGGAACCCAGGTATCATTTATCGACATCCAGGTGCCGTCAAAAGATGCAACTATATAGTCTCCGTCTTCCGTCAGGCCCCAGCTGTCGTCCTTACCGAGTTTTATGATACCTTCACCGTAGTCACTCCACACCTCCATTGCACAGTAAGTCATATCATCAAACTGTTCAGGTGTGATATCCAGGATATACTGTCCGTCAACCTCCTTAAAGGTAAGATTCTCTGGGAGTCCCAGGTTGGTCTTCCCTTTATACAGGCCTTCCACATCAGCCCTGTACCATTCCTCATCCGTATAGTCCTCTCCTTCCACCGTATCCTCATAAGCCTGAGCCATTACGGTGCAAAAACCTGAGAGACTGTCTGTATATGACGGATCGAAATCAAGAGCCCTGAAGATACCCTCCATCTGGTCGTATTCTTCAAGATATGAGCAGGGATAGTACATAGCAAGACCGTTGGCGTTCTGCAGGTTTGTCTGGGAATATGCCACGGCATCGGAAACTGCCTGCTGCAGCTTCCCGGTACCTTCAACATCGGCTTTGGTAGCAAAATCTACGATATCAACCTGTTCATAATTGCCGTTGCCGAAGTCTCTGTCGTCACTTCTTGCTCTGGATATCGTACTATACTGTTGATTCTCAAGTGCCTCGTTAGATCCCCCGGCAAAGCCCAGGAGTCCATCATAAACCTCACCTATCTTCTTAAGATCTATCATAGAAAGGGTATACATGTCTCCGCTTGCCTCATTGGATGCTGCATAATCATCTATGATCTGCTTTCCCAGCACTTCAGCCGGTGTCTTCGGATCCTGATACAGAAGACTGACCCAGTTTGTGTAGTACCATCCGTCACCGGGCTCAAACTCCTCCGAAGCGATCATGTAATCGGCATAAGGGGCCAGCATATAAGCCGTCTCGACCGTCGCCATAAGACACGCATCAAAGCCTATAAAGTCGAAGTGTCCTTTCACTGTTTCAAATGCCTGCTGCAGCTGAGGAAGTCTCATCATGGAACCGGAATAGAGTTCATCGGAGCCAAAGCCCATGACCGAACCTCCGCCATGATCCCAAAGGATGAGATCATAATGGTCAGCGGGATAGGCTCTGAAGCCGTAGTCCATAAAATCCGCCAGAGTACGAGGGTTTGCCATATTGGCGGCATCCAACTCTTCTTTGAGCACCAGGCCATCTTTTCCGACCTCAAAACGCTGCAGTTTTTCCGGATCTATATCATAAACCCCTGCCCACTGACAGCATCCCCCTGTCTGTACTACGATCTTTACCTCCGCGTCAGGATCATCGGCAGACTCAATGGCAGTCTGGATCTCATAAAGGTCTGTCGTGCCCAGACCACTCTCTGACTCCAGGTTTGAGCCGACCAGGTAGATCATCACCACTGTGTCGAGATGTCCATCATATACATCTACCGGATCATCCGACAGTTTGATGCCGCCACTGTCTTCACTTTCTCCGTTTTCCATATTGTCAATGAGTGAACCCCTCTGGACTGATTTGACGGCAGGTTTGCCGCAGGATACAAGTAATACAGCAATGACCGGTAATAGAATGAACAGTTTAACGGTTTTCTTTTTCATTTCCGTCCCCCCCCGAAACAATCTTTCCTATCAAACCATTCGTAAAAAGCCTCCACCGCCAATTTTACAATGAAACCGTCCCCGCGACAACAAAACATTCTATAGACCGGCTCTGTTTTTGATACTGAGTTGAGATGCAGTTATTACTTGATACCGAAAAAAACGTCAAGTATAATTTTATAGACTGGTTCCATACGTACGAAACAGATATATAGGAGAACCGTACCTTGAAGTTTATCAGACAGGGGTTAAGATGAGCGATTACATTTTTATCAGTTATTCACATAAGGATTCACAAAGGTTACATCCCCTTATCAAACGTATGATGGATGACGGGATCAGTATCTGGTACGATAACGGGATAGATCCGGGCACAGAATGGGATGAGAATATTGCTATGCATCTTCGGGAATGCTCAGGTATCATTGCTTTTCTATCCGACAATTATCTCGAGTCGGAAAACTGCAGGGATGAACTGAACTATGCCAGAGATCTCGGGAAAGAACGTCTTATCATATATCTTGATGACGTAGAGCTTCCGGCCGGTATGGCGATGAGGCTTAACCGGCTTCAGGCTATACATAAGTATAAATATAAGGATGAGGGTGATTTTTATTCGGAGTTTATGAAGGCTCCGATATTGAAGAACTGTATCACGGTCCAGGCTCCTTCTCCCGATACGGATGTTTCACCCGATACGGATGCATCCTTCACCGCTGCGGACGATATAGCAAAAGTACCATACGCCAGCATACCCTACGCCGGAGATCCCGACGCCAAAACACCGGAAGATGCCGGAAACAGTCCTATCTCAAAAAGAGACTTCCTTAAAAAGCCTGAGTGCGGCTTCCTTGGCAGCCTGATACTGATCGCAACAGTCGCCCTATGCATACTGGCCTGTTTTCTGATCTTTTTTGGGGATTACTACGGTTGTCCGGTGATCATCCTTCTTACTGTCATCGCATACTGGAAACTGAACTATCTGTTCATGATCCCTGCTGCTATAATATCATTTGCGCTGGGATTTCTCATGATCCCATACCATTTTATACTTTTTGCTTTTTTGGTTTTTCTTCTCGCAGCCCTTGTGAGACTCGATCTTTTGTATAAAAAATATCTGGCCTGAGTTAAGTCTGCAAAGCTGATACCATCAGCAAAAGGCAAACACTTTTTTGAGGATCTGTTTAGGAGCAGGATATGGAAGCATTAGAAGCGATTTTGACAAGAAGAAGCACAAGAAAATATAAAGATGATATGCCGGATGGCAGCATCATCGAAAAGATCATAGAGGCAGGAAGGTATGCACCAAGCGGCTCTAACAGCCAGAATACGCATTTTATCGTATTCAATGAAAAACACATACTTACAGCCATGGCCGATCTTGTAAGAGAAGAATTCTCAAAGATGGAAGCAGGTCAGGATACATATATATCCCTTAAGCATTCGATCAATGCTTCCAAGAAAGGCGACTATGTATTTCATTATGATGCACCGGTCTTAATTGTGGTTGCAAACAAAAAGGGCTACGGTAATGCAATGGCCGACAGCGCCTGCGCCCTTGAAAACATGATGATAGCCGCAAATGCTCTTGATCTTGGATCATGTTGGATAAACCAGCTCCACTGGCTTGACGGTAACGAACGGATACGGGAGTTTATGAGCACTTACGGTCTTAAAGAAGATGAGACCATCACAGGCGGTCTTATCCTTGGATATGCCGCTGCCGGACTTCCTGACAGAAAAGCACTTGAAAGAACAGGAAACCCGGTGACCTGGGCTGAATAAGGAGAACCCCGAAAGAATACCGGCTGCAACATCCCTGTCTTATTGGCAGAGCATAGGTGCGAAGTCTACAGATATTTGCTTAAAGATCTATATCAAGGATCCGGCCGATCTCTGACAGATCGACATTATCCTCGATCACCTGCATGATCCCGTCATCAAGGTTAAATGTATCGCTGTGTTTTTTCAGTCTGATATCGTCAAGTTCTCCCCAATCCAGGACATCATAGCTCTCTCCGTCCAGATCGAAGGTATCTTCAAAGAATGTAAAGCTTTGAAGATCTCCGGTATCAGTATCTATAAAATCGTATATCTTTCTTCCGGATCCGCCCACATGTTTTTCGGATATATCCCCTATGCGGACGGTCTTGAGTGCCTTAAGCACCTCTATCACTGTCTCCTCATCGTAGCCGTCATACCATGAGCTTTCGGTATATAAGAGTTCCGGAGGATCGATAAGTGCATGATCATACCACTCATTCAGCCTTTCATCATTACAGAATATAAAAAGCGGTTCTCCGGGCTTCACATCACCTTTCTGATAATCCCGTGCAGATTCAAAGTAGAATTCCGAGACAGCAATATCAAAGGCCTCCATCACTGATGCCTCTTCCTCTTCATCCTCAAGATTGTAAGCTGCGGAAAACTGTACCAGTACATCCTCATCTGTTATGTGATCGGTATACTTAGTCAAAAGCAGTATCAGTCGGACCTTGCCACCATCCGGATCCGTCAGATCCATGGTCATCTGGGGCCTTGACAGCATCTCTCCGGTCGCTGCGTCCGTTTTATTCACGTATTCCACGTCACTGATACCATCCACCTTATTTCCGCCACGTCGGACCTCCTCGACAACTATATCCTTAAGGGTTCCCTCAAGATACTTTCCAGGATCCCCGTCCTCTCCAATTATGCGTCTTATGGTGACAAAAGGAGAATAATAGGGCCTGTCCAGATATATGCACACTCCTCCGAAGGGCATGTCCTCACTTTCCCATGCAGTTTCATAGAGGTCGCAGTATCTGGTATAGAAAGCGTCATTGTCAGCATAAACATAATCATATTCATAGTCCTCATCGTCGAGATCCCAGGGTTCCGGATCATCGGTCCACAGTATATCATCGGGATCCTCGGTCCACAGTATGTCGTCAGGGTCCTCAGTCCACAGTATGTCATCAGGCTCCTCGGTCTCAGCATCCCAGTAGCTCTCAGTTTCGGTGAAATATCGGGAAATAAATCCATACGCAACTGCCACTACAGCTGCAGCAAAGACCACAGTGAGAATAACTGCAACTATAACGGCAGTTTGGCCACCCGGCTTCTTTTTCTCAATACCCCAGTCTCTGTCAGGATTGGGAACAAATCCATCCTTATTGATCGTATATTTTTCTTTTATATTCATTTTACCTCCGGTAAACTCCCGGGCTGCAGACAGCTGCCCATTTCCTCATTTATTTCCCTGACCGGATATTTCATGGACCTTATCACATTAGGAACATCCCGGTGGTTCAGCTTTCTCGGTTCAAATCCTATCATGCTGTATACCAGCTGCATCACAACGCCGGCTCCGAACGTGCTGATAAGAGTACCGATTCCCACCGGCCCGCCTAAAAGATATCCGATCAGCAGTACCACGGCCCACAATATGACCTCAACTATGCCTATAGGGATCTTGGACATTCTCTTTCCAAGCCCTACCAACAGTGCATCCCTCGGACCGCAGCATTGCTCGGCACTCATATACATCCACATGCCGACTGCCATAAATACAAACCCGGCCAGCATTATCACGATCCCAAGGAGGATACTCTTATTCTCCGGAAACTTATTCAGATAATTGAATGCCTGCACAAAATTCCCCGTGAGCAAAGCATCTATGACCGTGCCAAAGCCTATCTTCTCTTTCAAAGCGATATCTATCACAAGTACCGTGATGGCGATCAATGTCATGGATATCCCGTAATTAAAGGGTGTGTGCTTCGCCAATCCCATACCGAGACAGTCCCATGGCGCAAGACCGATATTGGCATATATGGTCAGATGTACTCCGAATGAAAAGACCATAAGTCCCAATACGATCTCAAGCCATTCCAAAAGCACTCTCTTAATGCCTCCCGGAGACTTCTGTATTAATCTGAAAATATGATTTCCCATTACTTTGTCTGCCTTCTGCAGGAAGGACTATGGACACCACCTTCCTGCAATGAGTATTTCTTTTTATTTACCGGTAATCTCGGAAGCCGGCGTGTAACTTTCGGAAGAGCCCTGTTCGAAACCGCCGTATCCGTTATCGTATTTGTATTCCACCTCATATAATCCGTCATAAGCTATACGTATCAGAGGATTATAAGGCTCCATAAATGTATTTATCTGCTCATAATATGCATCTTTCTTTACGTTTTCTCCGTTTATGGAATATTTGGCGTCTTCCTCCATACTTGATGCTTCCGCAACAAGTACCTCCTCCAGCTTGCCGTTTTCTATCCTGTAGAAGGAGTCTCTCATTCCGACTACTGCTCCGCTGATGTGGATAAGGTTTGCTCCTATAGCATAGTCAAGATTGGCTCCGTCAACACCTGCGATGACACTTGCAACCTCAACAACCTCTCCGTTATTGACCGAGAAAATGAATGCATTTTCATGATCAAAGGATCCGGTGGAATCACTTGCGATGAGCTCGGGAGTGTCACTTCCGTTATCATTGATATATGCAAGTGTAAACTGATCTGCCAGTCCCTCGGACTTAAGCTCATTTATCTTGTCAAGATAAACATCATAACCTCCGTTCACCTTCCCGGAGAGACCCCCGGCGCTCCTGGTATTCGCCGAGCCAAAGTCCGCAAGGTCTATAAGCTCTATGGAATCCAGTTCGCCTGTATAGAAATCGGCATTTTCCTCATAATAGTCTATCGGGCATCCGTAACCGTAGTAGTATGTGAAATTATCCGTAAGCACTACCACACCGACATTCTGCCTTGTGTCCTCATTGGAGCCCGTCTCCCAGTCTACTCTGTATGACGGATATGTAGTTGCAGAAGAGACTTTTTCATCATCCCCTGACTTTATGATCTTTACGCTGTCGGTACCATCAACAACGGCACATACAAAGTTTTCGGCATAGGCATCAGGATCCTGGCCGTCACGCTGGGAATTAGGGTAACACATATTTGTAATGACCGTGAGACCGTCTTCTGTCATATCCTGATAGAAGTACGAACCATCTTCATTGTCTGTTTTGGTAAGATTGGTCTGTCCTGTATATGAGGGCCCCTTCAATGCAAGAGTATTGATCACAGGCTCTTCATCCTGTTCTTCATCATCTGAGTCCGACGCCTCTTCCGCTTCTCCGGTCTGCTCCTCAACATCGGAAGCCGCAGCTGCGTCTTCTGCCGGCTCCTCTGAAACAGCCTCCGTGTTAACAGCTTCCGTATCTTTTCCGCATCCGCACAACACCGAAAATGCGAGAACGAAGCACATGATCAACGCCGCTGTTTTAGTGTTTCTTTTCATCTTTAATTCCTCCAATAGACACAATTATTACAACGCGTTCATAATTATAACTATATCCTCCCAAAAATAAAACCCCGCAAACCATTAAGTCTGCCGCATCATGATCGCATATTGTGTTTTATTTACGTGACAGCATATAATCGTAAACGACGATTTCGATGACAGGGCTTCATGTACCTGTTGCCTGCGTATGCTTGGAGGTTTGTTTAAGAGATCATGTGGAAAAATTTGGAGTTTGACCATAACGATGCCATCGCCGTGATAGCTCCCCATCCCGATGATGAGTGTCTGGGCGCGTCTTCGGCCCTGCTCACGGTACCGGATCTGACGGATGTGTATGTACTGACAGACGGCAGTCACGGCAGTAAAGAGAGGAGTTTTGAAGAAGAAGCAAGGATCCGCAGGGCTCAGTTTGATGCAGAGATGGCCTTCGTAAAGCCCAGGCGCATCCATTGGCTCGGCTATGAGGATACGACCCTTTCCGACCATCCGGAAGCAGCAGATTCCATAGATTTCACCAAGTATACAAAGATCTTTCTGCCCTGGCACAGGAGTCCTCACCCGGATCATAGGGCCGCTTCCGTAATGTGCTGTGAGACTGTCATAAGGCAGAAGGCATCCTGCGAATGCTACAGTTATGAGATAACCAATCCCTTCTACAACCCCACGCATTTTGTGGACATTACAGATATCATTGCCGAAAAAAACCGTCTTATAGACTTTCATCAGGATCAGGCAGATCAGAAATACATAACAATATCCCTGAATGCCTACCGTGGGGCGATCCATTACAGATCTCCGTCGGCCCGGTATCTTGAGTGCTATCTTAAGGTCGATCCCTGTAAGGTCGTTCGTGAAGGCGATGAGCAGGCAGGTACGGCTGTTTCCATGATTTGACCTTGACTGTAATACGGGATGGGTGGGATAATTTTATGGATAAAACATCAGTTTTTTGATAGTAACAAGGAGGATAGATATGGCTTGTTTTATTGTACCTGCTGCTGAAGCTGTTGTAGTGGGAGTTGTAAAAAAGGTTGCAGAGAGTAAAGAGCCGCATAAAGAGGCTTCAGATGCCACCCATGAGGCCACTCCCTTTACCGTTAAGCTTGGATGGCTGTTTAAGCTGCTCATCGGAGGAGCCGTACTCCTTGCATTTGAGCATATATGGCATGGAGAGGTGGTTCCTTATCCCCCGTTCCTTACCGCCATGTACACAGCCGGTGATACTGCCGAAATGCTGCACGAGATGAGTACCGTTGGTGTGAGTATGGCACTTCTCATCACTGTGGTATGGATAGGTATGTTAGTCGTATCGACTGTCATCGAGAGGCGTCCCGAAAGAAAGGCCGGTGAAGAAAGATGACATTGCTCATAGCAGTATTGTCAGCTGCCATCAGTACCGCAGTATGGTACGGCAGCGCCAAAGCCAGAGAAATGAAGTCAGGTATCCTGTGCTGGATGTTCTGGGGTGCGTCCCTTATGTGGTCCGTTGATGCGGTATTTGAGTATGCAGAGCTTGGTGCAGGCTATTTTAGTCCCTCA
>JAEEGL015315373.1_pt1 | contig 13999 bp, 7 predicted proteins | sample 9134231 | NCBI WGS metagenome assembly JAEEGL01 (sample SAMN16246548, study PRJNA631951) | gut metagenome | biome: gut microbiome; feature: rumen; material: fiber-attached | host: Bos | place: Iran: Karaj | collected 2018-10
ATTGTCCGACCACCAGCAAAGTTCGCTTACAGGCACCTCCAGGGTCACTTTCTTGCTCTGGCCGGCTTTAAGCGCCACCCTCTTGAATGCCTTGAGTTCCTTTAAGGGATACTCCACCTTGGCATCCTTGCGGCTGACGTATAGCTGGGCGACTTCTTCGGCCGGCATCCAGCCGGTGTTCTTCAACTTGAAACTGACCTTGATGGTCTCGCCTTGTTTATATGCCTTCTTGGATGCCTTCAGGCCGGAATATTGGAAATTGACATATGAAAGACCGTGGCCGAAGGCATAGGCGACGGGAATGCCCTTGGTGTCGAACCAGCGGTAGCCTACCAGAAGGCCCTCTGTATACTTGGAGTCCGGTGCCTGACGGCGGAAAGGGCCGCCCTGTGCCATATCTGCGCGGTACATTCCGGTGAAGAGGTCTTCCTGGGTCTCGGCCCTGTTGGGGAAATTGCCCATCGCGTAGGCCGGAGAGTGCTCCAGTGCGAGGGGATAAGTGAATGGAAGTTTGCCGGACGGAGCCCTGTCGCCGAAGAGAATCTCGGCGAGGGCGGTTCCGCCCTCGATTCCGTTCCACCAGCCCTGAACCACAGCCATTGAACAAGTTTCGATGTTTGCCAGTTCCAGCGGGCCTCCCGAGATAACTATGCTCACCATATGGGGATTCACAAGAGCAAGTGCAGCGGCGACAGCCTCCTGGCCAGTGGGCAGTTTGATGTTCTGGCGGTCGCTGCCCTCAGTCTCGATGGTCTTGTTGGTACCGCAGAAGAAGAGCACCAGATCGGCCTGGGAAGCGGCTCTCACGGCTTCAGCAATAAGCTGATGATCAGCCTTTTCGTCTATAGCCAGTGCCTGAAGAGGGCCCGGCTCCTGACCGGGACGGATCCTTCCCCCGTAATTCTTGTATCCGGGGGCGTAGATGACCTTGATGCCGTCCCCGGCCCTGCGCTTGATGCCTTCCAGAGGAGTCACCTCGTACGGAGTCTTGACTCCGGCGCCCACTCCGCCTGCAGCAGTGGATAGCACTGCGTTCTGGCCTATCACGGCTATTGTCTTGACATTCTCGGCTATAGGCAGCCCACCGCCCTTGTTGCTGAGCAGCACTATGGAGCGCCTGGCTACCTCCAGGGCGGCCTGGCGGCTCTCCGGCTGCGAGGTCTGAACCAGATTGCACTCGTCTTCCGGGATGGGCTCGATGGCGAAACGCACGCGAAGGATCTCACGCACCTTGTCGTCCACCACCTTCTCTGACAGTTTGCCTGCGGCGATGGAGTCGATGAGGGGAGGTCCGAGGTAGTTGTCGCCGGTCATCTGCACGTCAAGGCCGTGCAGGGCGGCTCCCATCGTGCTGTGCGTGGCGCCCCAATCAGACACTGTCATCCCCTTGAAGCCCCACTCGCCGCGCAGAACCTGGTTCAGGAGGAACTCGTTCTCAGAGCAATAATCGCCGTTGACCTTGTTGTAGGCGGGCATCACGCCCATCGCGCCAGCTTCCTTCACCGCAGCCTCGAAGGGCTTGAGATAAATCTCGCGTATCACGCGCTCGTCAGCGATGACGTTCACGCTGCCGCGGTTGGTCTCCTGGTTGTTGAGGGCGAAGTGCTTGATGCAGGCGGCCGTGCCGGCATCCTGCATTCCTTTCACGTAGCCCACCGCCAGGGCGGCAGCAAGGGCCGGATCCTCGCTGAGGTACTCGTAGCTGCGGCCGCCCACGGGGAGCCTCTGGATGTTGATGGCAGGGCCCAGCATCATATCCTTGCCGCGAAGCCGCGCTTCCACCCCGATGCCGTGGCCGTAGTCATAGGCCAGGGCGGGGTCCCAGGTGGCGGCGAGCGCCGACCCGGTGGGGAAATACGTGGCAGAGTCCAGTTGCCAGCCCAGGGGGCGGAAGCCGTCTCCCAGCTCCTCGCGTACCCCGAAGGGCCCGTCAGCGTACTTGATATCCTGGATTCCCAGTCTCGGTACGCCTTCAGAAGACATGATGGTTTTGGAATGCAGCATCATAACCTTCTCTTCCAGAGACATCTGGGCTATGATGGCGTCAATCTCCGAGTCGCGCCTGGTCAGCACGTCCTGAGGAGATTCCTTGGCGCAGCCGGCCAGGAGAGTCATGGCGGCCGTCACCAGTACGATGGTCTTTCTCATATTATTTCTTTGTAGGATTTTTGATTTCAACATCTTTCAGCGCCTTGAGGGCCTGCGGGAAAAGGAACAGCAGGGACAGAACGTTTATCCAGGTGGTGAGTCCCAGGCCCACGTCTCCCCATTTCCAGGCGATGTCTGAACTGGTGCAGGCACCCAGTACAATCAGGACCAGCATTATGATGCGGTATGCCCACACCGCGGCCTTCTCGCCCTTTCCGCCAGCCTTTCCCGTACGGGAGAAAATATACGCTATGCTGGATTCGGCGTAAAAATAATAGGCCATCAGGGTGGTGAAGACGAAGAACGACAGCGCCACGGCGACGAACGCGCTTCCGAAGCCGCTGAAGACGCTGTCTATGGCGGCCTGCGTATAGCCTACGTAATTGTTGCCGAGCTCCGGAGCAACCGCGTACAGAATCTCCCCGCTGGAGGAGTCCACCAGGTTGTAATTCCCCGTGCAGAGAATCATCAGAGCAGTAGCCGTGCAAACCAGGATTGTGTCGATGTAAACGGAGAAAGCCTGCACCAGGCCCTGCTGGGCGGGCAAATCGTTCTGCGCGCTGGCAGAAACTATGGCGCCTCCGCCCTGGCCGGCCTCATTGGAGAAAAGGCCCCTCTTCACTCCCATAGCGACGGTGCTTCCCAGCATTCCTCCCACCAGGGGATTGATTCCGAAGGCGTTCTTCACTATCATTCCCAGCATTGTCGGAACGGAACTGATATTGGCGCATATGATGACGATTGCCATCAGGATATAGGCTATTGCCATGAACGGAGTCACAACCGTGGCCACGTTGGCTATCCTCTTTGCCCCGCCGATTATCACCAGGCTTATCAGGAAAGCCAGGACGGCACCTGAAATCCACGGTTTTACTGCGAAAGAATTCTGGAACGCTCCTGATACGCCGTTGGCTTGGGTGAGCACCAGCAGCATTCCGTAGCCCGCTATCGTGAGGATGGCGAAGAGCATTCCCAGTCCGGGTCTCTTCAAACCTTTCTCTATGTAGCTGGCAGGACCGCCGCGCAGCTGCCCTTCGTGCCTGAAATTATATATCTGGGCAAGGGTGGATTCAGTGAAGGCGGTGGATGCTCCCAGGAAGGCTATCACCCACATCCAGAACACGGCGCCGGGGCCTCCCATGGCTATCGCCGTGGCCACGCCCACTATGTTGCCTGTGCCCACCCTGCCCGACAGGGCCACGCAGAAAGCCTGGAACGGCGAGAAACTGTCCCCGTCGGCACGGCGCCGCCCGAAGAGCAGCCTGGCCATCAGTCCTACCCTGCGTATCTGCACGCAACGGGTGCGGATTGTAAAGTACAGGCCCGCGCCCACGAGGAGTACGATGAGAGCCGGACTCCAGACTATATTATAGATTAAATCGGTCAATTTTTAGTTATCTATTCACAAATATACTGTTTTTTAACTATCTTTATTGGCTCAAAGACAATATCATATTTATTAATACTATTTATGAATAAGTTCAAACTTCTAACCATCGCTCTTTTCTCTGCAGCAATGGCTATCAGCGCCAATGCCCAGAGCTTAAAGATGAACGACCTCGACTACTACGAGGCAAGAGGCACGAACGTGCTTGTTTACAACAACCTTTACAACGGTGGTTTCTACGACGAGAAATTCGCCGGAATTGAAATCATCCAGAGAGGTGAAAGAATCTGCACCGGTGGCGGCATCAGACTGGTGAACACCCCCGAGCAGTGGGACATCTTCGGTGTCATAAGCAACAGGACAGTGAATCACGCTGACAGCAGCGTTGAAGTTGAGCTGACCTACAGTGACTGGGATTTCGTTTCCAAACTCAGGGTATTCCCCAAGGACAAGGGCGTTGTCATCCAGGTTTACCTTGACAAGCCGGTTCCTGAGTTCCTCATCGGAAAGGCCGGAATGAACATCGAGTTCTTCCCCGCTTCCTATTTCGGAAAGAACTATCTGGTTGACGGACTTGCAAGGCCTCTTCCCAAGTACCCTATGGCACAGACCGAGGTACATCCCATTTCTGAGAAGATCCCTCAGTACTTCGGAGAGTCTACATTCGACGATCGCGGCCGCGGTGACTTCCTTGTTCCCCTCCCGCTCTCAACTGGAAAGCAGATCACCCTCGCACCTGAGGATCCCGCTCTCCGCGTAAGCGTTAAGTCTGACCTCGACCTCAGCATCTACGACGGACGTCACCTCGCACAGAACGGTATGTTCGTACTCCGTTCCATCCTTCCTGCCGGAAAGACCGGCAAGGTCCTCGAGTGGTACCTCGAGCCCAGCGCAGACCCTACCTGGGTTCGCAAGCCCAACATCGGTATCTCACAGGTCGGCTACACCCCTGCACAGAAGAAGGTTGCAGTTGTCGAGATGGACAAGAACGACACTCCTGCCAAGACCGCCAACCTCCTCAAGGTAAATCCTGACGGAACCAAGAGCGTTGCAAAGGTCATCAACGCCAAGTTCTGGGGTGAGTATCACCACAGGTACAACTATGTACAGCTCGACTTCTCTGACGTAAAGACCCCTGGTCTGTACAGCATCGAGTACAACGGAGTAGAGAGCAACGCATTCCCTATCGACAAGAACGTTTACGACGACAAGTGGCATCCTTCAATGGACATCTCCCTCGTTGTAAATATGGACCATATGGAGGTTAACGAGGCCTACAGAGTATGGCACGGTCGCGCCAATATGGACGACGCCCTCCAGGCTCCTCTTAACGTACGTCTGCACGACGGTTATTCAATGGGCAACGAGACCTTCACCAAGTACAAACCTCTGGAGCATATCCCGGGACTTGCAATCGGTGGATGGTATGACGCCGGTGACTTCGACATCCAGTCCAACTCAGTTGTTACCACAACCCAGGACCTCGCCTATATGTGGCGTACCTTCCGTCCTGAAAGGGACCAGACCCTCATCGACCACAAGACACTTTACGCTGACATCCACGTTCCTGACGGAATTCCTGACAACGTACAGTACATTATGCAGGGAACCCTGAACATCAACGCACAGGTAGAGAACATCGGTTTCGTAGCAGGTGTTATCGGCCAGCCTGACATGCACCACTACCATCACCTTGGCGATGCTATGACCCTTACCGACGGTCTCATCTACGATCCTACCCTCGAGCGTTACGAGGTAAGGGGCAACCGTTCAGGCACCCCTGACGACAGATACGCTATCACAGGACGCTTCAGCCCTGCCGGAACAATGGGAACCATCGTTGCAATGGCAGCAGCTTATCCCGCACTCAAGGAGTACTTCCCTGAGGAGGCAGAGCGTACTCTCAAGAACGCCCTTATGCTTTGGGACAAGTACTTTGAGGCAGCAGCTCCTAATGCAAACGCAAACGCTAATGCATTCGGAAGGATGATGGGTATGGGCGGAGACCCGAGGATGCAGGCAGCCATCGAGCTTTGGTTCGCCACCGGCGACCAGAAGTTCAAGGACTTCTTCACCCCGCTCGTAGAGCAGCAGCTGAACCCCAGGCCCGCACAGGCACCTACTCTCCAGAACGGAAGAGGCGGCGTAGGTATGAACCTCTCCGCAGCTCTCCAGGTTTATCCTTATATGGACAAGAAGTTCCAGGACAAGGTTAAGGCCCTCATCCCTGACTATGTAAAGAGCATCACTGCAGTAGCAGAGGACAATCCTTACGGAGTTAACATCGCCGGCGCCACCTGGGCTGGAAACAGCGGAATCATCAACAACGCATACAACTGCTACAAGGTTTGGAAGCTGTTCCCTGACATGATCGATCCTGAGTATGTATTCGCAGGCCTGAACTTCCTGTTCGGATGCCACCCTTACAACAACAAGTCGTTCATCACCGCAGTCGGTGTCAACACAAAGAATGTTGCCTACAGCAACAACAGGGCTGACTACTCAGTAATCCCTGGAGGCGTTGTTCCCGGACTTCTCGTAAAGGAAGACTTCTTCGAGAACAAGGACGACTATCCTTTCCACTGGGGAGAGAACGAGTGCTGTATCAACGACGCTCCGAGGTATGTTGAGCTTGTACTTGGCGCAATCGAAGTTGCCAACTACCTGAACAAATAGACCTCATTAAATAATTAACTATATTAGCGGTATGAAACGATTGTTTTTCATTACCGCTAATATTTTTCTGGCAACCGTCCTTTCGTTTGCCCAGAATCTGAGATTTGCTTCCCATCCATCCTTGTCGCCGGACGGGAAGCATATTTATTTCAGCTATGACGGCGACATCTATTCTGTCCCGGCTTCCGGAGGGCAGGCCACGGCCGTAATCACGATGAACGGAGTTCAGGATTCGCCGCTGGTATCCCCCGACGGCAGGTGGCTGGCTTTCAGCTCCGACAACCAGGGCAACAGCGACATATTCGCCGTGCCCCTGGGCGGAGGCGACGCCGTGCAGCTGACCTTCCACGAGGCTCCGGACGTCCCCATCTCCTGGTCTGCCGACTCAAAATACATCTACTTCGAGTCCACTAGGGAAAGTGCGCGAAAGACTTCATTCAGGGTCGCCGTGGCAGGAGGGACGCCCCAACTTATGTTCGACGGTTTCTTCAACACCATAGTCAACCTGGTGGAGAACCCCAAGACAGGGGAATTCCTTTTCAACGAGTCTATGGAGAGCCTCAGCTTTCCTACCAGGAAGCGGTATGTAGGCGCTCACAACCCCAATATCAAGTCCTGGAATCCCAGGACAAAGGCATATGCTGAACTGACCGATTACGAGGGCAAGGACCAGTGGCCAATGGCCGACAAGGACGGCAACATCTACTATGTCAGCGACCAGTCCAACAAAGAGTCCAACATTGTCAAGTATGTGAAAGGCTCCGCTCCCGTGCAGCTGACAAACTTCGACAAGTCGGTACAGTACCCTTTCCTGGCCTACGGAGGCTCGGCTATGGTATTTCTCAAGGACTATGAGATTTACCTTCTGGACCTTCCCTCAGGCAGAGTGAACGTGCCGCAGATCAGCATCGCCTCCGCCAACCTGGAGGTGCGCAGGTCCTTTGCCGGTCAGACTCCCAGCGCAGCGGCTGTATCCCCTGACGGAAAGAAGTTCGCCCTGGTAATCAGGGGAGGTCTGTATATAACAGACCCCAAGTGCAAGTTCCTCCAGAAACTGGAGACCCCTTCTTCCGAAAGAGTGGCTGAAGTGGTATGGGGTGACGACAGCAAGACCGTGTACTACACCCGTACCAACTTCGGCTGGACAAACCTTTATAAGATCGCTGCTGACGGCTCCCAGCCGGAAGCGGTTGTATTCCCGTCTCAGAACAACGTCAAGAATCTGACAGTCAACCATAAGGGAGACAAGATAGCCTTTGTGGACGGCAGTCACTCAGTAATGATTCTGGACACTAAGACTGGTCAGGCGGCCAGGGTTGCCGAAGCCGAGTTCTGGTCTTACCAGCGCTACGACTTCGCGTTCTCATTCGATGACAAATACCTGGCTTTCGACGCCATGCATATGTTCGAGCCGGACATCTTCCTGTACAGTTTCACTGACGGTTCCGTGCGGAATTTCACCAATTCCGCCTCAGGCGAGCAGAGCCCCGTTTTCTCTCCCGACGGAAAGAACATGTACCTGCTTGCCAATCCTACTTCCACTTCATTCCCCAGAGGCTCACGCTCTTCGCTGTACAAGCTTCCCTTGAGGAAATACGACACCCCGTTCAAGTCGGCCGCAGTGGACAATCTGTTCAAGGACAAGGACTCGGAGAAGAAGGATTCCACTGTGGTCATAGACTTCAAGAACATCCACGAGCGTATGACCAGGGTGGAGCGAGACGGCAGCCAGGGCAACTTGTACGTATATTCATCCAAGGACAAGTCCTACCTGCTATACAGCTCATACGCTGCAGGTCCGGGTGGCGTCTACTGCCTGGAAATCTCAGACCCTGAGGCCAAGCCCAAGCAGATAAGGGACCTCAGTTCCGGCACTTTCTTCAGCTGCAAAGACGCCATTTACTGCCTCAGCGGAGGTTCGATATACAAGATAGACCTCAACGCCGCGTCAGCCACCAAGACCGAATTGAAAAAGGATGTGGAAGTGGTGCTCAAGGACGAATTCTCCCAGATGTTCTACGAGGTATGGGGCGTGCTGGAGCAGAATTACTACGACGTCAACTTCCATGGTGCTGACTGGTTCGCAGTCAGGGACTACTACGCTTCCCTGCTGCCTTACGTCAGGACAAGGGCCAACCTGAGGACTCTGATGGCAGACCTCCTCGGAGAGCTTAACTCATCCCATATGGGATTCACTTCCAGTGGATCTGAAGAAAGGCCTGAAACCAGCATACACACCTATGGTACAGGCATTGTATTCGACAACGCTTCGCCATACAAGGTCGACTACGTCCTGGAGGATTCCCCCGCCGACAAGGTGGAGATAAACCTGCGCGAGGGTGACGAGCTTGTAGCCGTCGACGGCGCCAGGGTGGACAAGGCTTTGAACAGGGAGAAGTACTTCTCCGGCGCGGTGAACAAGGATGAGCTCAGGCTCACCTTCAGCCGCGGCGGAAAGGAGTTCGACGTGAAGGTTCACACAGAGCCCTTCGCAAGCATCAAGGCGCTTTCATACAAGCGCTGGGAGGAGCAGAGGGCCGACATCGTCGCGCAGAAGACAGGCGACCGCGTAGGCTACATCCATATGAGGGCGATGAGCGACGAGGACCTGAACAACTTCCTGCTGAAGATGCACACGGAGGTGTTCGACAAGGACGCCTTGATCCTGGACCTGCGCTACAACAACGGGGGTAACGTCCACAAGGAGGTCATCGACTTCCTGCGCGGGCAGGCCCACTTCGAGTGGGGGTATCGCGACTTCCCCAAGACCAGCCATCCCAACGTGGCTCCTGGCGGGAAGCCTATCGTGGTGCTGGTGAACGAGCACAGTCTCTCCGACGCCGAGGTAACCTCCAACGGAATCAAGACCCTTGGAATTGCCAAACTGGTGGGAACGGAGACCTACAGGTGGATAATATTCACATCGTCGGCCAGACTGATTGACGGCTCTACCTGCCGTCTTCCCGCCTGGGGATGCTACAGCGTGGACGGAAAGGACCTGGAGAATACAGGTGTAAAGCCCGACATCTACGTCCGCAATACATTCAAGGACCGCCTGGACGGCAAGGATCCCCAGTTGGATGCAGCCATTTCAGAGGTTCTTTCCCAGCTTAAATAGTTTTTTATTACCTTTACACTGTAAAGAATCAGTTCGCATTATGAAAAGATTATTAGTCTCTATTCTTTTGTTCACTGCCACCGTGGCATCTGCCCAGGTTTACATCGGCGGATCCTTGAGCGGCTCTTACGGCAACTCCCAGAAGACCGGCGTAGAATCCTGGTCATTCAATGTAAAGCCGGAGCTGGGATACATTATGAATGACACCTGGGCTTTCGGAGGCAGGGTGGCGTACGGTAAATCTGTGACCAAGACCGCGGGTCTGGAACCAGAAGAAACTGAAACTGATACTGACATCAATCTGCTTACAATCAATCCCTATGCAGCATATTCCACTCTTACTCTGGGTGACTTCGCCGTATGGCTGGAGATGGGTGTGCAGTTCATTCCAAAGCAGAAGACTATAGATTACGCTACTATGGCCTGGTATCTGGAACCTGTCCTGACTTATGATTTGAACAGGAATATCCTGCTGAAGACCAATCTGAATTTTGCCAGGCTCGCCTGGATCGGGACAACTGAAGGCAGTTTCGTGCTGGCCGGCAACTTCGGCGCAGACAACATCATCGCCTTCGACGAAGACTTCTCCATAGGTTTCGTCTACCGTTTCTAACTAGTATAGCGCAGAAGGAGTCAGTGACTTCAAAATCGCCACAAATGCAGGCTCACGCCGAAAGCGATTTTGAAGTCACTGACTCCTTCTACGTATATCCCCTCTAGTATATTAAACGATATCCTCGAACAAAGGATATGAAGGCCATGGGTTTCCCGAATGCCTGGCTACCTCCGGACTATCACCTTTTTTGACGGATACAGTTAAGGGTTGAAAGTGATTTCGGCGTAAGCCTGTTGTTACTACACTTTCAACCCTTGACTGTATCTGGCAGTATTACTGATTAGAAGAATTTGACGATGTCGTCAATGGGTTTGCGGGCGGGACGGTTGGGGTCGGAGGCGCGGTAGCCCAGGCTGATGACAGCCATAACCTCTTCGGTGTCAGGAATATTGAAAATCTTGCGGAGGCCGTCAGAGTCACGCATTCCCATAATGAGGGTGTCAAAACCCTGCTCCCTGGCCTTGAGGATGAAGAAGGCGTTGCTGAGGCCGTTGTCATAAGCCCCCCAGCCGTTGCCAATCTCATTGGCCTGGTTGCCCCGGCCGAATCCCGATTGATCCTTAACGAAAGTAGAGACAATCATCACGGGAGCGTTGGCGGTGTTCCTGGCGTTGCCCGCACCGACAAGTTCCTTTACGGCCGCAACCTTATCAGGATCCATTGCCACATAGTAACGGGTAGTCTGTGAGTTTGCCCAGGAAGGAGCCTCCATGGCGGTGGCAATCAGGTCGCGTACCTGAGCAGGGGTGATAGTGGTGCCTTCCTTGTAGTCGCGGATGCTGCGCCTTGCGGCTACTATCTCGTCGAAAGACTGAACGGAGGCGGCTTCCTGCTTGTCGCTTCCGCCGCAACCAGGCAGAAGCATCAGGGCCACCGCCGCAGCTGCAATAAGGGTAATTCTTTTAATCATATCCTTTTGTATTATTGTTCCACTCCCAAAGATATAAAAAAAGGATTAACGATGGAATCGTTATCCTTTTAAATTTAATTTATTGAAAATTAAACGTTTAAAACGAATCTTCCGGCTTTCGAATGACTATTTTAGCGAAAAAAAAGAACTATGAAGAAACTCCTTGAAGTGCTCCAGTATGGAGACCACGACATCCGATTCAATACGGATATCGACGTAAAGAATAATCCCCACATCGTAGAGAAGATTATTCCCGCACTGGCATTAACTATGGCCACCCGCCTCTGGGGAGGGAATGAACTGTCTGTCCTGGCAATGATCCGCGCTCTCATCATAGCTGACCTAGGCATCAGCGTAAACCGCGAAGAAATGGTTGAGATGATGGCCCAAGCATCGAAACAACTCGCACACGCGATGAACGAGGCGCGTGAAGCAATGAACCGCGAAGGCATAAAGGTTCAGGTTTTCGGCCCCGAAACCGCCCCTCCCCACAACCGCAGCTGATTATGCGGCGTATCGTTCAGCGCCTCCTGCCGGACGGAAGTATCCGGAGAGTTCTGCCTTTTCACGTCTGTATGGAAGGCCAGGAGACTGTGGTCCTTTGCCGGGACGATGATGACTATGACGCAATGGTAAAGATAATTTGCCTCTGTGCCCGGAGGAAGAACGTCATCATTATTATTTACAGCGTAGTCTCAAATCACTGTCACGTTGGTGTGCTTGCGGTTTCCCAAAAAGAAGCTGACAGTTTTGGAGCAGAGGTCAAGAGGATGTACTCTATGTGGTTCAGCCGGCGTTATTCCAAATCGGAAATCCTGAAGGAAGCGGATATTAAGGCAATAGCTCTCGACAGCGACTGGTATGTCAGGAATGCTCTGGCATATATTCCAAGAAACGCCCTGGATAACGGATGTAATGTGAATACCTATCCCTGGTCTGGCTACCGAGCTATGTTCGGAGGAGATTCTGAAGAGTCGCTCAAGGGGAGACGGGTATGTATGCTTTCTAAAAGGGAGTGCCGCGCTATCTTTCATACGGGAGACTCACTGAAGGATGTTTCCTGGTTGGTGGACAGTTACGGTCACCTTATCCCATCCAGTTTCTGCGATACATCTTATCTGGAGCAGGTATTCGAGGGAGAGCAGGCTTATTTCCTTAAGACAATAGGATGCCTTAACTCAGCGGAGATGCAGTCAAAACTTATTGAACAGCCGCGCCGCCGTTTCTCTGACAGTGAATTCTTTAAACTGGTGAACGAAGTGTCTCTCCGGTACTACAAGACGGATCTCTCCAAGATATCAATTACTCAGAAATACCGCCTGCTGCCTTACATTCAAAGAACTATGCACACCACTGTTCCCCAATTGGCCAGAACATTTGGGATGACAAGGGGCCAAGTCTCTGCGGCTCTAGGGGCAAGGTCCCCCAAAAGCCCCGAGACCTTGCCCAGCGAAATGGCCGCGAAGGGCATTGAAGGGCAATAGTAACGGGCAAGGTCCTAACACTTTTAGGAGACCTTGCCCGTTAATCCGGGGAATAATCGCTGGAGCGTGAATATCGAGCCCCGACGGAGTGGGAGTCGTCTTAGAGGCGGAGAAGATCTTGGGCGTTGGCGACGGATACGCCTACGTTGAAGATGAGGTCGATGTTTGCCAGTGTGCCTTCCAGGTCCCAGTCATCCTGATACTCGTCGCAGGGCTGGTGATACCACATTTTCATTGGGTATTTGTTGGGACGGGAGGGATCCACGGGGTGATTGCCATTCTCCACCACCAGTGCCGGAACACCCTTCTTGACGAAGTTATAGTGATCGGAGCGGAAGAACCATCCGTCAGAATTGTCGTCGTCAAAGAAGATGTAGCGTCCCTGTGCAGCGGCGGCATCTTCATAATACTTGTCCAGATCGCTGTCGCCGCCGCCCAGGATGGACACGTCGCTGGTGAGTTCTGCCGGGCCTATGCTCTCGAAATTGAGGCAGGCTGATGTCTTTTCCATAGGGATGGCGGGATGGGCGCAGTAGTATTCTGAGCCGAACAGGCCGCTTTCCTCTGAAGAAGGGAAAATGAAGAGGATGGAGCGGCGCGGCCTCTTGGGCAGTTCCGTGAACTTCTTTGCTGCCAGCAGTGCTCCAGCCATTCCGGAAGCGTTGTCGGCCGCGCCGTTGTAGATATTGTCGCCAGTCTCGTCTGGGGTTCCTATTCCCAGGTGGTCCCAGTGGGCGTTCATCACAACGGCCTCATCAGCCTTATCTGTGCCGAGGAGGATGGCGCCGACGTTTCGGGTCTGCTGGATATCGTAACTTACGTCCATCCTGATATCCCCGCGGACATTCAGGGGAAAGGACTTGAAGCCCGGACGCTTGGCAGCTGAAAGGGCCGCGTCCATATCCATTCCCGCGGCCGCAAACAGCTTCTGCGCGCCGTCTTCGCGGAGCCATCCCTTCACCGCCAGTTCCCCGGAATTGTGCGTTTCCGGGTCGTAGAGGGCCAGGTTGTCCTCCAGGTGGCCGTTCACGCAGACGCTCCAGTCATAACTTGCCGCTTCGGTGTTGTGAAGCACCAGGCATCCTGCAGCACCCTGGCGGCGTGCCTCTTCGAACTTATATAGCCATCGACCGTAATATGTCATGTTCCTGCCACGGAAGAGGCTGTTGTCGTAGTAACCTGGGTCGTTGACCATGGCTATCACTATCTTTCCCTTGACGTCGATGCCGGCGTAGTCATCCCAGCCGTACTCGGGAGCATTGATGCCGAATCCGCAGAAGACATATTCCGCCTTTGGCAACTCCACTTTGTCTGTGGCCCTGGCCGTCCAGACCACCATATCGTCCGGGTATAACAATTCAGCGCCGGTCTTGCCTCTGACAGAGAATTTTGCGCCCTCGGGCTTTGCCGTGACCGCAATCATCTCGAAAGACTGAAACCAGCTGCCCTCGAAAGCGGGTTCCAGGCCCAGAGCCTCCAGCTGCCCGGCAAGGTAGTTCACGGTGACGTCCTCATATTGCGTCATAGGCTTGCGCCCTCCGAACTCGTCGGACGCAATGGTCTTGATCCACTGTCGCAGCAGCACTTCGTCCTCTTCCTTGCGGGACGAAGGCTGTGAGCAGGCGGCCAGACCCAGGAGCAATGCCCCCGCCGCAACAAT
>JAEEGL015318685.1_pt1 | contig 13999 bp, 12 predicted proteins | sample 9134231 | NCBI WGS metagenome assembly JAEEGL01 (sample SAMN16246548, study PRJNA631951) | gut metagenome | biome: gut microbiome; feature: rumen; material: fiber-attached | host: Bos | place: Iran: Karaj | collected 2018-10
AATCGGAAGGAGCAGAGCCACCAAACGGCTCATAATCAACAAACCAAGCTTGATACAAAGAACGAGCCTGCTGAGTTAAATTATCGTTTATAGGGGGAATAATGAATTTATTTGATGATGAAAATAAGATAATAGAACATTTTCAACGCATACAAGATAAAGAGGTTTTCTTTCCAAAACTCGATGATAAAATAGAGTCCCTCTATAAATCAATACATGAATTAAATGAATGGACTAGTTGGAGGTATAGTGCGGGGAAAGATGATCCACCACCAGATTATTACAATGAGAATATGTCCCTAATGATGGATGTGATGCGTGTTGATGATCATGCATTCTTATCTAAAAAAGGGAAAGTTGTTAATCCAACAAATGCTGGTGAAAGCAAGTTGAGAAAAGAGTTGGATGAAAGCGGTATCTTAGAATACTTTCCTAATTGTAAGGAAGTATTCATTAATGCAAAGACTTTGCTTCCTACGGAAGAAGATCATAATTATAGATTTTACAAAGAAAACTTTGCACGTGTTATTGGTGAGCATGCACGAAAGATTGAGTTGTACAAGCGGAACCATCCAGGGTATAAAATAGTTTTCTTTGTGATGGATGAATCATCAGCATATTTTCGTATATACGATAAGTCTATAAAGCCTGAAGAAGGAAAACGTGTTATAGGCGCGCCACACTTATTCTTTTTTGATAAGTCTTTCATAGAAGAGATTAAGAATATAAGAATTGATTACTTGATTTGGTATGCACCGTTTAAGTTGTTAAGAACTAATGATGGGATTTTTACATTGCCACAGGCAGTTATTTATAATATTCACGAAATGGATTTTGATGATATTGAGTATGATCAATCTGAAATGCGTAGTAGTGAAGCATAGGAGGAAGGTATGACAGCATTTTACACAGAAGCTGATTATGAAAACTCAATAATAGAGCTTTTTCAGGGAATGGGTTATCAGCATGTTTATGGACCAGATGTCGAAAGAGACTTTACTAACCCATTGTATGAAACAGAATTGTTAGCAGCTCTTTCGAGGATAAACCCAGATATGCCGACTGATGCTATTTCTGATGCACTTTTTAAATTAAAGAATTTTGAAAATGCAGAGTTGGTACAGAAGAATGCCGTTTTTATGGATTATTTGCAGCATGGTATTGAAGTACGCTACTTAGTAAAGGGCGAAGAACGTTCAGGATTAGTGTATCTTGTTGATTATAACAATCCATCAAAAAATTCTTTTGTAGTTGCGAATCAATGGACTTTTGTTGAAAACAGTAATAAGCGCCCGGATGTCTTGTTGTTTATTAACGGACTTCCATTAGTTTTGATTGAATTAAAGTCCCCATCAAGAGAAGAAACAGATGCATCAGAAGCTTATGCACAAATACGAAATTACATGCATGAGATTCCTTCAATGTTTATCTATAACTGTATTTGTGTAATGAGCGATCATCTCACATCTAAGGCAGGAACCATAACATCTGGTGAAGACAGATTTATGGAGTGGAAGACTAGGGATGGTAATTATGAGAATACACAGTATGCTCAGTTTGATACTTTCTTTGAAGGTATTTTTGAGAAGGAAAGATTCTTAGATATTATTAAGAACTTCATCTGTTTTTCAAGTGATGGAATAAAGAAGGCTAAGATTTTGGCTGGATACCACCAGTATTTTGCTGTAAATAAGGCTGTGATTTCTACTAAACATGCGACAGAGACAGATGGTAAAGGTGGCGTTTTCTGGCATACACAAGGTAGTGGTAAGTCCTTATCTATGGTTTTTTATGCTCATTTACTTCAGGATGCATTAGAGAGTCCTACAATTGTTGTTATTACTGATAGAAATGATTTGGATGATCAGCTTTTTGGACAGTTTGCGAAGTGCAAGGATTTCTTGCGTCAGGAACCGGTACATGCTGAGAGTAGAGAGCATCTTAAGTCTTTATTAGATGGACGAAAGGCAAATGGTATTATCTTTACTACCATGCAGAAGTTTGAAGAATCTGATGAGCCATTATCAGAGAGACGTAATATTGTTGTAATGGCTGATGAGGCACATCGTGGTCAGTATGGCTTAAAAGAAAAAGTAGATGCTGAGACCGGTAAGATTAAGATTGGTACTGCAAGAGTTATAAGAAATAGTTTGCCAAACGCTACTTACATCGGATTTACAGGTACACCTATTTCAATGAAGGATAGAAGCACCAGAGAAGTTTTTGGTGATTACATTGATATTTATGATATGACTCAGGCTGTGGAGGATGGAGCTACACGACCTGTTTATTATGAGAGCCGTGTAATTAAATTAAAACTGGATCCTGATACGCTGAAACTCATTGACTCAGAGTATGACATTATGGCAAATAATGCAGATCCTGAGGTTATTGAAAAAAGTAAGAAAGAACTTGGGCAGATGGAAGCAATACTTGGTAATGATGAGACTATTGCTTCTTTAGTGGATGATATCCTGGATCATTACGAGAATTATCGAGAGAATCTTTTAACAGGAAAAGCTATGATAGTAGCTTATTCTCGTGCAATTGCATTAAAGATTTACCGACGTATTTTAGAGACTCGTCCGGGTTGGGAAGAAAAAGTTGCGGTTGTTATGACAGAGAGCAACAAAGATCCAGAAGATTGGCGTGAAATAATCGGAAATAAGCGTCATAGAGATGAGTTGGCTAAACAGTTTAAAGATAATGAGAGCCCATTGAAAATCGCAATTGTTGTTGATATGTGGCTTACTGGATTTGATGTTCCATCCCTTGCAACCATGTATGTATATAAGCCTATGCAGGGATATAATTTGATGCAGGCTATTGCTCGTGTTAACAGAGTATTTGGTGATAAAGAAGGTGGACTTGTTGTAGATTATGTTGGTATTGCATCAGCGCTTAAGCAGGCAATGAATGACTATACTACAAGAGATAAAAAGAACTATGGTGATACAGATGTTGCTACGGTAGCTTATCCAAAATTTCTGGAGAAGCTATCTGTTTGTCGTGATTTATTCCATGGATATGATTATTCGAAATTTACCAATGGTACAGATTTAGAAAGATCTAAGGCGATTAGTGGTGCAGTAAACTTTATCGTTGATGTAAGTAGAGAACGAGAACGTGAAGATTTTCTTAAGGAAGCTTTATTGCTTCGTCAGGCTTTATCATTGTGTTCTTCCCTTGCACCTGAAGAATTAAGAATAGAAGCAGCTTTCTTTGAATCGGTACGTGTTCTTGTAATGCGCCTTATGAATAAAGGTGAAGGTAAGAAAATATCTTTACCAGAGATGAATGCAAGGGTTAATGCTTTGTTAGAGCAGAGTATTAAGAGTAGTGGAGTTATTAATTTATTCTCTGATGTTAATGGTGATTTTTCTTTGTTTGATCCAAAATTCTTAGAGGAAATTGGAAAAATGAAGGAGAGAAATTTGGCTGTTGAGTTATTGAAAAAACTGATATCAGAGCAGGTTATCATTTATAAGCGTACTAATGTTGTTAAATCTGAGAAATTTAGTGAAATCATTCAGCAGGCAATGAATAGGTACCTTAACGGAATGCTTACTAATGAGCAGGTAATTGAAGAATTATTAAATCTTGCTAAGCAAATTCAAATTGCTCAACAAGAAGGACAGAAGCTGGGGCTAACAGCTGATGAATTAGCGTTTTATGATGCATTAACAAAGCCACAGGCTATAAAGGATTTTTATGAGAATGAAGAACTGATAGCTATCACTAAGGAATTGGCAGATGCATTAAGAAAGAATAAGACGATAGACTGGCAGAAACGTGATTCGGCTAGAGCTAAAATGCGCATGCTGATTAAGAAACTTTTGAAAAAACATAAATATCCACCAGAGGGCATGGACGATGCAGTTCAGACTGTTATGCTCCAGTGCGAGCTTTGGACAGATAATAATGACATGATGGAAGAAAGAGTATCGAATTATGCTTCCAGATTGGGTGAGTATGTTTCAGAAATTAATAAACAGTAGAGATAATAGAGGAAATTTGAATGACATTAGAAGAATTGATTGAGCAGGGTCCTAAAGTAAAAGAAAAATGCATTAGTAGGGGTGGAATGGAAACCATATCTGGTGAAGAGTACAGTACATGGTTAATGAACTGTAGTCAAAAATTGTTAAGTGATTTTCCGGATAATCCACTAACAAATGATTTTATAGAGAGAGCCAAAAATGCTAATGGCAATTTTTCATCAGAATATGACAAACTAATGGGAATACTGAAATCGTTTGAAGGAATAGAGACTAATAAGACGGATTTATCTATTGATTGTATCCTTTCTATGGTTTTGAACAGATTTCATAAAATGGCAAGAAGTATTAAAAATCGTCATGCCAGTAGATCAACCTTACTTATAAAGGATGAATATGATGTTCAGGACTTATTACAGGGGATACTGCGTTTGTTTGTTGATGATGTTAGACCGGAAGATAATACACCATCATATGCGGGCGGGAACTCCAGAATAGACTTTCATTTACCTGAATATGACATGTACATTGAAACTAAAATGACAAGAGATGGATTAACGGATAGAAAAATAGGGGAAGAACTATTAATTGATATTGGACGATATAAAAACTCGTGCTCTACACTAGTTTGTTTTATATATGATCCAAAAGAAATGCTGGATAATCCATATGGATTGATAAAGGATTTGGAAAAATTGAGCACAGAAGATTTGACCGTTAAAGTGTTTGTTAATCCATAATATAGTGCGCATATTATAAGTATGGGAGGGTGAATAAGTTGTATATATCACATGTGACCATTGAGAATTACAGAAATCTACAAAGTATTGATGTGGATTTACAACGGGAGACGGTTGTTGTTGGAGAAAATAATGGTGGTAAGAGCAATTTTTTGAGAGCGATTACATTACCGCTTGTTTCTGATGAAATTGCTTATACATCTAAAAACTTATCATGGCAAGATATCAATAACACTGCAAAAGAAAACTATTACGATTTCTTATTAAAAAACAAGAAAAATATCATTGATAATAAGTTGGAGTTAGAAACATTTAAAGAGTCGGTTCCAACAATTGTAGTTGAATTAACATTGATGCCAGATAAGACGGAATTGTACGATGTAAAAGATTTTATTTGTAGTGTTGATAAGGATAAAACTGAATATAAAATTCGTTATGAATTTGCGCCAAAGATTGATGAATTGTGGGATAGAGTTCAATCTATTATGCTGCACAATGCTATAAGTGAATCATCGATAAAACAATACCAGATGAATTTGTTGCCAACAGATTTATACTCATATACTATTTCGGTCCCAGAAAAAAATGAAAAAATACCATATGATACTTTGAGAAGATTTAAGTACACTTCATTGGAAGCGGAACGAGATAATTTTTCTCTTTCAACAGATAAGCTTGGATCAAAATCTTTAATTCATTTACTGCAGATGAAATTAGATGATGAGGCAAAACTTAAGGTTGAGCAGGAATATCGACATTTTTTTGAAACAATTAAAACTGTTAGTAAGATGGAAGAGATTATTAACTGGCAGGATAATTCAGAAATCAAAAGAGCAAAAGACTTTTTCGATAAGATTTCTGTTTTGCCTAACATGCCATCTATGACATCTATATTGAATAGTGTTCAGCTTGGATATGATGGGCAATCTCTTTCAACTCAAGGGTTGGGGTATAGAAATCTTTTATTAATGTTGGTGCTCATAAATTCATTGGCTGAAATAGAAGATCTTTCTTTAGATGTATTAACTGTTGAGGAGCCGGAAGCCCATTTGTGTATAAGCAATATACGACTGATGAAAGGTTTTTTAAATGCTTTTACGGAACAAAATGATTTTGTACAGCTAATATACTCAACTCATAGTCCTGAATTGATTGGTAAAGTTGATCTTTCTAACGTAGTGGTATTACATCAAGGAAAGGCTTTTTCTTTATCAGCAGAGCTTAAGGAGAAGTCTATAAAATATCTCAGTAAAAATCCGAATGTGGATATTTATAATTTGTTATTTGCAAAGAAGTGTATTCTAGTAGAAGGATTAACAGAAGAATTGTTGATCAAGGCCTATTTACGTTCAAAGAGTGAATTGAATGAAATTGAAGTTATTTCATTTCACAAGGGCTATATAGACATTATTGATATATGGTTGCACTTAAATGAGAACAGTACCAATAAGCTTGGTGTTGTTAGAGACTATGATAATCAAGATAATGCGAAAAAAGAGCACGAAAAATATAATAAATACAAGAATATAATTGTTGCCACGACGACGGAATACACGCTTGAACCAGAAATAGTTAAAGCAGGAAATAATTTAGAGGTATTAAAGAAAAAATATGGTTCAAGATTCGGTTGGGAAAATATGACAGCTGATGAAGTGCAAAACGATTGGAGAACTTCAAAATCGTTTATCATGCTTGATATTTGTCAGGATTTGATAAATGGAGATTTGCCTGACTTTGTAATGCCTCCGCATATTCAAAAAGTATTGGATTTTATGATTGAGGAGGGAAAGTCTTGAGAATAATAATTGCGGGTGCTGGTTCAGGAAAGACAACGAGCATGGCAAGTATAATAGCGGAATCAGCTAATAATAGATTGCCGGGTAAGTATTATTTTTGTATTGCTTTTACTAATAATGCGGTAGAACACATTTCTAGTAAACTTAGAGAATTATATCATGGGGAGATTCCTAAGTATATAAAAGTCATGACGATTCATTCCTTTTTATATCAGGAAGTCATTAAGCCGTATTATTATTTGCTCTACGGAATAAGCTACGAAAGAGTATCTCTAAAACCCTTAGGGAATAATGCAAAGTACCACGCGAAAGAAGTATCTGATCTTGAGAAAAAGGGTGCACTTCATGTTTCTGCAATTACGCAAAGAGCAATGTGGGTTTTGAAGGGGAAATCTACTGATAAAAAGGCACATAAGGATAAGCGGAAACAGATTATAGATGTATTTTCAAATTATTGCGACCATATATTTGTTGACGAAGCACAGGATATTGATGATTCAACTAAACAAATTTTAGAGGCGCTAGATGATAAAGGAATTGATATCACTGCTGTGGGAGATCCCAAACAAGACTTGCATGGCTTTGGAAATTTACGACTATTATCGGGAAATAAGGATACTAAGGTGGAATACATAAATCGTTGTTACAGATGTCCAATGAAGCATCTTAAGATTAGTAATACGATTGTAGACGATAATGAGATTCAGAATTCTGATATAGATGAAGGACTTATAAAAATACGGTTCGAAACGGATATATCTGATATAGGTGCGTATATAAAAGCTGAAGAATTTGATTTGGCGTATATTGTAAAAAGAAATAATCGTTTTGATACACATTTAAATAAACAGGAAGGATTATTTGATGGATTATATCATTTGATGCTTGAATTTATTCCTCGATACTTTGAAGGTTCGGAATTAGAATTACGTAGATATTCGTATTGGGCAGCGAATTGTTTTATTGCTGATATTGAAATTGGGAAAGATCTATCAAGAATTGTAAAAAAGGTATTTAAGGGGAACATAGAAAAAAAAGAGTATGCACAGATAGGTTCTCTTATTAATAATGTTCAAAACAATGAGGCTAATGTTCTAGTTAGCTCTATAGAGAGTATAAAGGGGCAAGAAGGTAACAACTGTTTGTTTATATTGTCAAAAGATTTAGCATCGTATTTGTTTTTAGATAAGAAAGACGATAATAAAATGAAAGCTGCATTATATGTGGCTCTTACCAGGTCTAGAAAAGATTTGACGATTTTGCTGACAACAGAAGCCGAGGAAAAATACTCTAAAAAATTTGTAAAAGAATATTTTAGCCAATTGTTTGAAAAGTAGGTGCTTGTAAGAAGGAGATGTGGGCTAAAAAATGAGCGAGTACGCTGAAATAAAAATAGAAAATTTGTCATTACAGTGGTTTCGAAATTATCTGCATGGAGAAATTGTAAGCATTTTCTTTTCAAAAGATAATCTTGAGACTTATGAAGTTTGTAATGAAGAAGAAACTTATACGGGATATACCTATAGGACAACAGTAAAGAAAGCGAAAGACCGACTTGATGCATTAGGATATTCACCAGAAAAGTTTGAAAAGCAATTTGATGAAAAAATCATAGAGGCTATAGATTGTTATGGCTATTTATATCACCAAGATATTGATTATGATGATGAAGAAGAGTATATAAGAAAGAATCTTCTGAAACATCTTAGCTTTAGAAAATGGAAAAATTCATTGCATAAGCTTATATCATTTGAGTTGGAAAACGGTAATCTTATGTTTCAGTGTAGGGATGAGTATAGAAAACAGCTGTCTACAGTTTGCGACAAAATCCTTTTTTATTCAATTGACGATGATGGTTCTTCTGATTCATTTTATGGGATAGACACGGAAATAATAGATGCCAAATACGTGTATAGAATGATATTAGAAAACTGTGATGATGAAGCGGAAATAGAGTTGGATTTTACTGATATTCAATGGTGGAATGATGATTGTATTCCGAAGGCTTTAGGAGCAGCTGAGCAGAGCGAGAAAATAGTTGTTCTTGTTGAAGGATCAAGTGATAAAGATATCTTGGAGTTTGCATTAGCTAAACTGTATCCTCATTTATCGGATTTGTTTTATTTTATGGATTTTGATGATTCTAATGGCGGAAAAAGAGATGGTGGAACATCATATGTTATTAAGAATCTTAAGGCTTTCTATTTTTCACATTTAAAAGCTAAGTTTATTGCTATATTCGATAATGATGCTGAAGGATATTCGAGTAAGTGCATATTGCTTAATGAAATAAAGCACTGGCCGGATAATTTTAGAATTTTGCTTTATCCAGAGTTAAAACAGCTTAAGAGTTATCCAACTATAATACCAAACGGATCTATCATGAAAGATAATATAAATAAAAAGGCTGCTTCTATAGAAGTGTATTTGCCTGATCGAATTATAAAAAAGGATTCGAACTATTTTCCTATAGAGTGGGAGTCTAGAAAAAAGATAAGGAGTTTAGACGGTAAAGAGGAGCTCTTGTATCAAGGGGTAATTACACAAAAGGACATTATTAAGGACGAATTTCATGAACTTAGACGTAGGATAGAGAGCGGTAAAGAAGAGTTTAAGCCAGAGGAATGGACTAAGTTAGATGAACTTCTTAAGACAATTATTTTTGCTTTTTGTTAGGTATGGAATATATGGATACTAGAGATGATTTTGATTCTTGTCAAGAACGATGGGAGTATTACCAGAAACGCTATCCAGAGTTGAATATTCAAATAAAAGATGTCAAAAATAAAAATGGTAGGGGCGTATGGAAGTATGGCTCTGTAGAAATTTCAGGAGATTGCTTCTTTAATTTTAATGACAAGAAGATAGATGCTTTTATCAAGAATATTCAATGCGATCCTGAAACAAAAATGCGCTTATTGGCGTGTACAGAACGACATCATACAAATGAAAATTGTGTTCTTATGCCAACTACTGGTGGGATGAATAAGGTAAAGGGAAAAATCTATTATAGAGATTCTGGATTTGTGATTGCCGGAGTTGGTAGACCTACCAATAAATGTTACGATAGGCCAGATACATTTCTATTTTACTTAAATAATTTTTTTGAACATAAGGAAAGTGTTTTTGATTTATCAACTGCAGGAGAATACTTAAGTAACAGTGTTTTTAAAGAAGCGTTGCAATCATTTAACTTTAATGATTTGTATTATTTCTTGGCAGGATTTAAAGATATATACGAATACTGTGGATTGTTTTATGGGATTAATAAAGCATTTGTTGATCGGATGATTAATGAAGGTAAAAGACCTATCTGTGATAAAGAAGATTTGAACAATTATATGCAGTTGGCTGAGGATTTTTGGCGAATACAAGCTGAAATACTACAGCATAGCGAACGTAAGAAGTAAAGAAAAAGGTAAATCATGTCAGAAATCGATAGATTAAAAGAGATAGTAGAAACCCTAAGAAGTGAAAACGGCTGCCCTTGGGATAGAGTGCAGACACATGAAAGTCTAAAGCCTGAGTGCATAGAAGAGGCAGCTGAAGTCATTAATGGAATTAATAATTACACCAAGACTGGAGATGCAGAAAACCTTAAGGAAGAGCTGGGTGATCTGCTCCTTCAAGTAATGTTCCATTCAGTAATAGCAGAAGAGGAAGGCTTATTTACATTTGATGATGTAGCAAAGACTGTATCTGAAAAGATGGTAAGACGTCACCCTCACGTCTTTGCAGGAGTAACCTATAACTCAAAGGAAGAACAGCATGTAGCCTGGGAAGAAATAAAGAAGCAAGAAAAGGCAGGCAAGGAATGGTTTGCCGACACACTTCCAGAGGCATTTGAGGAAGCAAAAGAACTTATCGAAAAAGCAAAAGAACGAAAGGGATATAAGTAGTAATGGATATTATATTAGTAAATAAAAATGAGCCATATTGGGATAAGCTGATAGCCTTTTCAAGTAAGTGCTCATGGAACCCAGGCAAGAATTTAGCTACTAGAATGGAAAACGGTGACTTTAAAGGTGAAGAGCAGATATTTGCAGCAATTGAAAATGATGAGATTGCAGGATTTTGCGTTTTTGAAGAAGATGGATATATCCCACCTGAATATGACTATCATCCATTCATAAATCTAGTATTTGTAGATGAATCCTATAGAGGCAAAAGAGTTTCAGAAAAGCTAATAGAAAAAGCCCTAAGTTATGGCAAAGTACTAGGATTAAATAAAGTTTATCTAAAAAGCGAACATCGTGGCCTATATGAAAAATATGGATTCAAAAAGATCGCAGATTTTAAACCTATTGTAGGACTTGCAGATCAGATATTTGTAAAGACTTTATAATAAAATAGAAAGAACTCAGAAATGGAAATAAGAAAAACAGTAGAAGCTGATGTCCCTAAGCTTATGAAAATGTATGCATACGCCAGAAACTTCATGGCAAAGACAGGAAATCCAAATCAGTGGGGGCCTAACAATTGGCCACCAAAGGAATTGATTCATAATGATATAAAAGAAGGCAATAGCTATGTATGCGTAAATGATGCAGGTAATGTAATAGGTACCTTCTATTATATAGAAGGAAAAGATATTGAACCTACATATATAAATATAGAAGATGGAGCATGGATTGATGATAGTGTTTATGGAGTTATTCATAGACTTGCATCAGATGGCTCTGAAAAAGGTATTGGAAAGTTTTGCATCGATTGGGCATTTAGCCAGTGTAATCATCTAAGAGTAGATACTCATACTGATAATAAAGTTATGCAGAATCTTCTCACAAAACTTGGCTTTAAGAAATGCGGAATAATACATGTAATACAGGATAACTATCCAAGATATGCTTATGAAAAACTCTAAAAGGCATTTACTATGATTATTAAAAACCGATATATATTATGTACACCATATTAATCAAGAGATAATTGGTTAATTAGAACATACCTAGTCTGCGCTAGGTCAAGAAGGGCAACCATTCAGTAGAGTGGTTGCCTTTTATTATTTATATATGAAAGTATTCAAAATATAAAGCCTTATAAAAAGACAACATTTCCTTAATTTTTGTGCAAAAAACCTGTAAAATCAAGGCTTCCGAGGTGTCCATTTTATAGTTAACTAGTTGAGTACACTTATAATTAGAAAAACGACATATGTTTATTTTGATTAAGAGAAAATACTCTCAGGAGGTAATCTCATGAAAATATTTAATGATTATGAAGAATTTAGTGAAGCCTTTGAAAAAGCTGGCGAAGGCGATATCACAGCTGTTAGAAATATGCTAAATCATCTCTTAGTAAATCTAGATGATGATAATGATCCATGGTTAGTGCAACTTTTAAGACAAACCTATATTGATAAGCTAATTGATGAAGGTGAAGCTTATGCTTGGGTATATAAAGGAGACGAGATTCTAAGAAACCATGAGGCTGAACACTTCGTTTATGAAGCACTCAAATGCTATCTTAAAGCCGCAGCACTCGGCGATAATATGGGTTTTGATTGCATAGGAGAATTATATTTTAAAGGCGATTATGTTGAAAGGGACTTTGATATGTCTTTTGTATTCTTCCACCTAGGAATTAAACATGGAAATACACTTAATCCTATGAGTCTTTGCAGAATAGGGCAGATGTATAAGTATGGATATCATGGTGAACTCAATTTAGAGACGGCAGAAGAATTCTTTTCAAAGGCAATATCAGTTGGAAGCAATCATGGAATAATTGATGATTACGCTTTGATTGCAGCAAATGAGCTTTATGATATGAGAGCAAGTTAGTCTAATAATTTATTAAATAATATTCTAAAGGAGGATTTTAAAAATGGCAGGATTCGGATTTGACGCAGGAGCACTTAAGGCAGCAGGACAGGCAGGAGACATGTATGTAGTTGTACAGGTGGTACTTACTGAGAAATTTATTGGTACAGAATCAGGAGTATCTAGTCTTACCAACTTGCAGAAGACTATTAATGAGCAAGCAGCAAAAGGATATAGACTTCATACAATCTCTACTACATCTTCTGGTACAAAGGGCTTCATGGGTGGTGATAAGATCCAAGCTACTATGGTTTTTGAAAAAGTGCTCTAAAGGGAGATTATGAGCGAAATTACAGGACATGAGTATCCATTATTAAAAATATTCAGATCAGATTTTGAGTATCATATTCCTGCATATCAGCGACCTTATGCATGGACTGTTGAAGAAACAAGTACTCTATTTGACGACTTGTATAGTTTTTATACATCTGAGCCTGAAGATGAGAATTACTTTTTGGGAAGTATTGTTCTTATAAAAGAGAATACAGATAGAAGAGCAGATGTTATTGATGGTCAACAAAGATTGACTACATTAACAATTCTTTTCGCAGTTTTGGCTGCTTGTTTGAATGATTCAGATAATAAATCATCCTGTATGGAAATTTTACAGGAAAAAGGAAATAAGCTTGCTGGAATTGCAAGTCAGCCACGAGTGTTTTTAAGAGAGTGGGATCAGGAGTTTTTCAATAAATATATTCAGAATGTGAAGATTGAAGAGTTATTGAAAATTGATTCTGCGAAACTGGATACTGAATCAAAAAAGCATATACAAGAAAATTGTAATGTTTTGAAAGAAAGATTTAGTGAAACATTTGGAAATGAAGAAGATGAATTGCTACGATTTAGTAGCTTCTTACTTAATAGATGCTATCTTGTTACTGTATCTACGCCAAGCCAAGCCTCTGCGTTCAGAGTTTTCTCAGTAATGAACAGTAGAGGATTAAACTTATTGCCAACGGATATCATTAAGTCTGAGACAATTGGTAAATTGCCGACAGAGTTACAGAAGCAATATACAGATAAGTGGGAAGAATTAGAAAATCAGGTTGGTAGAGATGGATTTAATGAAGTGTTTACACATACGAGAACCATTTTTACTATGGAAAAAGCAAAGAAGAATTTACTTGATGAGTTCAGAGCTTATGTTATACCGGAAATATCTAGTCCAAAATCACTTATTGATGATTATTTGGAGCCATATACTATGGCATATATGAAACTGAAGAATTGTGAATATACATCCTCAAAAAATGCAGAGGAAATAAATGGATATTTGTATTGGCTTAACAAGAACAATAATTATGACTGGATGCCATTAGCAATTCTATTTATGACAATGTATCCAGATGATCATGATTATTTATTATGGTTTGTTAAGAAGCTGGAACGTATTGCTTCATATTTGCAAGTGACAGCTCAGGATGTAAACCGTAGAATGGCAAGATATAAGTTTATTCTCGCTGAAATGAAGGAAAGACCTGATAGCACGCTTGAAAATCCACTTAAGAACATTGAATTAACCGAGTGGGAAAAAGAAGAGTTTTTGAAAACTCTTAATGGTGAAATATACACAATGCCATCCGCGCGACGCAATTATATTATTCAAAGATTGGATTCCTTTGTGTCTGATGGAGGAGCAACAT
>JAEEGL016240017.1_pt1 | contig 13999 bp, 14 predicted proteins | sample 9134231 | NCBI WGS metagenome assembly JAEEGL01 (sample SAMN16246548, study PRJNA631951) | gut metagenome | biome: gut microbiome; feature: rumen; material: fiber-attached | host: Bos | place: Iran: Karaj | collected 2018-10
ACCACCATCCCGGTGCACAAGGACCAGGTCTTCTCCACGGCCTCCGACAACCAGCCTTCCGTCGAGATCCGGGTGCTCCAGGGCGAGCGTCCGATGGCCAAGGACAACAAGCAGATCGGTGTGTTCCACCTGGACGGCATCGCTCCTGCGCCGCGCGGCATCCCGCAGATCGAGGTGACCTTCGACATCGATGCCAACGGTATCCTGAACGTGTCCGCGAAGGACAAGGCGACGGGCAAGGAGCAGAACATCCGCATCGAAGCCTCTTCCGGCCTGTCCGACGACGAGATCCAGCGGATGCGTGACGAGGCGAAGGCCAACGAGGCCGCCGACAAGGCCGAGAAGGAGCGCGTGGACAAGGTCAACAACGCGGATTCGCTCTGCTTCCAGGCCGAGAAGTTCCTGCGGGAGAACGGTGACAAGGTGCCTGCCGACATCAAGGGCGAGGTCGAGAGCAACGTGAACCTCCTGAAGGAAGCCGTGAAGAACCAGAACATCGCCGACATCGACCGCTACAGCGAGGCGCTCAACGCCGCCTTCAGCAAGATGTACCAGGCCCAGCAGCAGGCCGGCGGTCCGCAGGCCGGTCCGCAGGGTCCCCAGGGCCCGCAGCAGGGCCCGGACGACCAGGGACCTGACGAGCAGTAATCGCAGGCATGGGGCGGACGGCCGATGAGCCCGACGCCTTCTCAAGATAACAGGGAAGCCGGCTGAAAAGCGATTTTCAGCCGGCTTCCTTCTTTTGTGCACGCGTCCCCGCCGCGGCGGGATTAGCGGAAGCGGATGGCCTGGACGCCGCCGCGGTAGGTGGCGTCGACGGTGTATTCGACGGCGGTCTTGGAGAAAGGTTCCTCGAAGAAGTGGTGCATGTGACCGCAGAGGATGGCCTTGAGCAGTTTCTGCTCCTTCAGCCAGGCGATGAAATCGAGCGTCGGCTTGTCGGCCTTCTGCTGTACGGCGCGGTAACGCCATTCTTCACCGGCAGGATACTGCGCACCGTTGTCGAACCGCGACGTGATCTCCAGCGGGGCGCCGGTCAGGTAGGCGCAGATGCCTTTCGTCTGCTCCAGCTCGTAGGCGCAGTGCCTGGGCGTGTAGAGCGGAACGTGGCAGAGCATCACCACCGGAAGGCCTTTCTTCATCTCCGCTTCCATCAGGGCGTGCTGCGCTTCGGTGATGTTGTAGTAGACATCGTCGAGGGAGACGAAGTTCACTCCGCCGATGATCCGGCTCGCGAACGTGAGGTCGTTGGGGAAGGCGCCCTGGACTTTGTCGCGGCTGTCGGCCTTGTACGCTTCGTCTTCCTTGGCCTCGCCGACATATTTGGAGTACTCGTGGTTGCCGGCGCTGACGAACCAGTCCGCCGCGCCCAGATGGAGGGCGGCGCTGTCGAGGTTGGCTTCGGAAACGAAGTCGCACAGGTCTCCCGTGTGCATCAGGTACATGCCGCGGTCGGCGGCATAGCGCATGGCCTCGTCGAGGTAGTGCTCGCCCCAGGGCGCCCAGCGGGATCGCCCGGCGGCCAGGCGCATCTTCGCCTCGTCGTCCCGGTTGTCGACCCGGGTGAGGTGCGTGTCCGAGACATGCAGGACGGAGAAGGACGATTCGGCACCGACCTTGATGTCGATCTCCTTGACTTTCAACGGCGGAAGCGGCTGGAAGTCGCGCGTGATCCGCCGGGAATAATCTTCGGCGGCAGGGACGGCGCCTGTTTTTTTCCGCCGCCCGGCGGGATCATCGGACGGGATGCCGGCGATGCCCGGCAATTCGGAGGCGAGGAGTGCGGCGGCTCCGGAAAGCAGGAATGATCTTCTGTCCATATTCGTGAGGTGGTTTTCTCCTGCAAGATACGAATTCTTGCGGAAAAGTCGTATCTTTACTAGACAATCGCATTTTGGAATGAGCAAGACAGTCAGGAAGACCTTCCCGGTGCAGGGAATGGGATGCGCGGCCTGCGTGGCACGCGTCGAGAATACGATCAAGGGACAAAGCGGCGTGTCCGCGTGCAGCGTATCGCTGGCGTCGAACACCGCCCAGGTGGATTACGATCCGGGCGTCGTCACGGCGGCGGACCTGCAGAAAGCCGTCCGGGACGCCGGATACGACCTCGTCGTCGTGGACGGTGACGAAGACGGGGACGAGGCGGCCGACGAGGCCGAGCGAGCCTCGCAGGACAGTTATCGCGCCCTGGCCCGTGACACCCGCCTGGCCGTGACGCTGGCTGTCCTGCTGATGATCCTCTCGATGGGGTTCAAGACGTATCCGGGTGTCCTTGCCGCCTGCCTGGCGGCCGTCGCCGTCTTCTGGTGCGGGCGGCGTTTCCTGACGACGGCATGGCGGCAGGCGCGGCACCGCAGCGCGAGCATGGATACGCTGGTGGCCCTCTCCATCCTCATCTCTTTCTTTTTCAGCCTGTTCAACCTCCTCTTCCCGGGTGTCTGGACCCGGCGCGGGCTGGAACCCCACTTGTATTTCGAATCGGGCGCGATGATCGTCGCCTTCATCCTGATCGGCCGTGTGCTGATGGCCCGTGCGCAGCGGGGGACGACGGCGGCGATCCGGGCGCTGGCTGGACTGCAGCCCCGTCAGGTCGACATCCGTGTCGGCGAAGTCTTCTCCGTCCGGCCCGGCGAGCGGATCGCCGCCGACGGCGTGGTCGTATCCGGCTCCTCTTACGTGGATGAAAGCCTGCTGACCGGAGAACCCGTCGCCGTCTTCAAGCAGGCGGGCGACAAGGTGTATACCGGCACGATGAACCAGAAGGGCTCCTTCGATGTCCGCGCGGAAAAAGTGGGCCGCGAGACGATGCTTTCCGCCATCGTCCGGATGGTCAAGGAGGCGCAGGGCTCCAAGGCCCGCATCCAGGCGACGGTCGACAAGGTCGCTGCCGTCTTCGTGCCGGTCATCATCGTTATCTCTCTGGTGACGCTGCTGTGCTGGGTGTTTCTCTCGCCGGCGGACGGCCTGACGCGCGGCCTCATGGCGATGGTTTCCGTGCTGGTCATCGCCTGCCCGTGTTCGCTCGGTCTCGCGACCCCGACGGCCCTGATCGCCGGTATCGGCAACGGCGCCCGGAAGGGCATCCTGGTGCAGGATGCCGACGCCCTGCAGGTGGCCGGAACGGTGGATACGGTAATCCTGGACAAGACCGGAACCCTTACCGAGGGCCGTCCGGCCGTGACGGACGCCTTTTGGTATACAGCTTCGGAGGAAGCGCGCCGCGCCGCCCGCGCCATCCTGCTGGCACTGGAACTCCGTTCGGAACACCCGCTCGCGATGGCCGTCGTCTCCTTCCTGCGTTCGGAAAGGATGGAGGATGGCCCCGCCGCCGAGATCTCTTCCTTCGAGTCCCTGCCCGGAAGCGGGATCGCCGGTTATTGCCGGGGGATGCGCTATTATGCGGGCCGCGAGGCGGCGGAGCCTTCCCTTTATGCCGAACGGTGGGAGAAGGAAGGGAAGAGCCTGGTCTATTTCTCCGGAGATGAAGGGCTGATCGCTGTTTTCGCCCTGTCCGACCGGGTGAAGGAAGGTTCCGCAGAAGCCGTCTCCCTCCTGCACAGGGATGGGATCCGGACGGTGCTGCTGACCGGCGACAATGCCGCATCGGCGGAACGCGTCGCCGCGGCTACCGGCATCGGAACCGTCCGTGCCGGCGTCCTGCCGCTGGAAAAAGAGGAATATGTCCGCCGTTTGCAGGAAGAAGGGCACAAAGTGGCCATGGTCGGAGACGGCATCAATGACAGCGCCGCCCTGTCCCGGGCCGACCTGAGCATTGCGATGGGCAAGGGGAGCGACCTGGCCATCCATACGGCGATGGCGACGGTGGTCTCCTCCGACCTGCGGAAAGTGCCCCAGCTGATCCGGCTTTCGAAGAAGACGGGCCGGATCATCCGGGAGAATCTTTTCTGGGCTTTTTTCTATAATGTGCTGGCCGTTCCGGTCGCCGCGGGCGTCCTGTATCCCGTGAACGGGTTCCTGCTGAATCCGATGGTGGCGGCCGCCTGCATGGCCCTGAGCTCGGTGTGCGTCGTCGCCAATTCGCTGCGCCTTCGCAGCGCCTGAATCCTTACATCAGCCAGGCGGACATGTCTTCGCCGCGGGCGATCCCTTCGCGGATCTGCGTGGAAGAGATGTCGACCAGCGGCGCGTCGATCAGCCGGATGTGGTAGGAGCGGGCCAGGGTCTCTTCCAGGCTGGCCGGCCCCGACTGCGACGCGTCGAGGACATAGGGGGAGGGGATGCGGCGGCATTCTTCGAGCAGGTCGGCCGCAATCCGCTCCAGGTCGTACCCTGCCCGCGGAAAGACGGCCACTCCGTAGTCGGAAAGCAGCCGCTGGAAGTCCCGCCAGCGGTGGATGTCCTCCAGGTTGTCCGCCCCGATCACCAGGGTGAAGTCGTTCTCTTTCTCACGCTGCTTGAGGGCGTCCAGCGTCCGGATCGAATAATGGGGCGGCGGCATTTCCAGTTCGATGCCGTCGACGCGGACCCGGAGCCCGGGATGCCGCCGGACGGCCGCGCACGCGGCTTCGAAGCGTTCCTGCCCCGTCGCGGCGCTGATGCCCTCCTTGAGCGGGTTCTTGGGCGACACGACCAGGTAGACGGCGTCGAAACCGTCCACTTCCGTCAGGTGCCGCATGATTGCCAGGTGCCCGATGTGGAGGGGGTTGAAAGAACCGGAATAGACCGCGATGTCCATGGCCGAAGGGAAATCAGAAGTTGCCGTCCAGCTTGCCGTCGGAGAGGAAGTCTTCGACAATGAACTCGGCCTCTTCGAAGGCCTCCTGGAGGTCGTCGTTGATCAGGATATGGTCGAACTGCGGCGCATAGGTCATTTCTTCCGACGCCTTCGCCACGCGGTCTTCGATGGCTTCCGGCGTGTCCGTGCCGCGGAGGATGAGCCGTTCGCGGAGCACTTCGACCGAAGGGGCCTGGATGAAGACGGAGAGCGCGTCGTCGCCGAAGTACTTCTTCAGGTTGACGCCGCCCTTGACGTCCACGTCGAAGATGATGACGTGGCCGGCGTTCCAGATGCGCTCCACCTCTTTCTTCAGCGTGCCGTAGAACTTGTCCTCGTAGACTTCCTCGTACTCGACGAAGGCGTCCTGCGCGATCAGTTCACGGAAGGCCTCGGGCGTCACGAAATAGTACTCGCGGCCGTCCTGCTCCTCGCCCCGCGGGGCCCGCGAGGTGGCGGAGATGGAGAATTCCATCTTCTCTCCCCAGATGCCCAGGATGTGGTTGACGATCGTGCTTTTGCCGGATCCGGACGGCGCGGAAAAAATCAAGACTTTATTGCCCATGTGCGTATCGTTTGTTTTTTGTGCGGAATATTGTATTTTTGTAAAGTAATATCCTCAAATCCATTCTGTTGTGGCCAGAAAGAAAAAACTGAAACTGACTCCTCACGCTCCGGAGCGCTTTGCGGAGCGAAACCGTCCGCTCAGACGGACCCACCGGCAGGTCATCTACTTGAACGACAACGAATGGGCGTTCCTGCAGGAATTCTGCAGCCGGTACGGGGTGAAGGGGCGTTCCTCCCTCTTCCGCGAAGCGACGATGGCCCACATTCTCGCACAGTTGGACGAGGACCATCCGACGCTCTTCTAGCGGCGGCTGTTCGCGATGGAAATATAGTAGATCAGCGTGGCGAGCGATCCGATCGCCGCGATGACATAGGTGTAGGCGGCCCACTTGAGGGCGTCCTGCGCCATCGGCTTGGTGCGGACATCGGCGATGCCGCTGCCTTCCAGCCAGGCGACGGCCCTGCGGCTGGCGTCCACCTCGACCGGCAGCGTGATGAAGCTGAAGAGGGTGGTGACGGCGAAGAGGGCGATGCCGAGCCAGAGCAGCGTCGGGAACACGTTCACGAGGAGCAGGCCGGCAAGCAGCACCCACTGGACGGCCATGCTGGAGAAGTTGACGATGGGCACCATCGCCGTGCGCAGGCGCAGGGGCGCATAGCCCTTGGCGTGCTGGATGACATGTCCGCATTCGTGGGCGGCGACGGCCGCGGCGGCGATGCTCCGCTGGTCGTAGACGGAGGCGCTCAGGTTGACGGTCTTCGTCTGCGGGTTGTAGTGGTCGGTCAGCTTGCCGGGGACCGATTCCACCTTCACGTCGTAAATGCCGTTCTCCTGCAGCATCTTGCGGGCGATCTCCGCGCCGGAGAGTCCGGTGCTGGTGGGAATCCTGGCGTATTTGTCGAATCTCCGCTGGAGGGTGTTCTGGATGATGTAACTGGCGGCCATCACCGCGATCATGATGATCCAAATCAATGCTGTGCTCATTTCATGACTGTTTCTTTGTCTCCAAAAATAGCATATTTTCCCGAAAAAGTGGTAAATTTGTATGAATATCATCAAGGGAAATGTCGAATCGGGAGAACGATTTTTCCAGGCTGGAGCTCCGCCTCCCCGCTTGTCTGGACAATTACAGGTATTTCCGCTCGAAACTGGACCGGAAAACCCGCCTGCTCGTGCTCGTCAAGGCCAACGCCTACGGGCACGGCGCCGTCGAGTTCGCATGGATGATGCAGAATGCGGGCGCCGACTACCTGGCCGTCGCCCTGCCTGTGGAAGGGATCGAACTCCGGCAGGCCGGTATCGGCCTCCCGATCCTGGTGCTCACTTCCGGGACCGATTTCTTCGACGAGATCATCGACAACCATCTCGAACCCGGCATCCCGAACCTGTTCGCCCTGCGCGCCCTGGACGAAGTCCTGCGGCGGCGCGGCATCGAGAACTTCCCGGTGCATCTCAAACTGGACTCCGGCATGCACCGCCTGGGGTTCATGAGCAGCGAGATTCCTGCGCTGCTGGATTTCCTGAAGGAATGCCGGACCGTCCGTGTCAAGTCGGTCTATTCCCACCTGGCTGCGGCGGAAGACCCGGCGATGGATGCGTTCACCCTTTCGCAGGTCGAACTGTTCACCCGGAACGCGGACCGCATCAGCGCGGTCCTTCCCGATGCGCCGATGCGGCACATCCTCAATTCCGCCGGGATCGAGCGTTTCCCGCAGTACCAGTTTGACATGGTCCGCCTGGGGATCGGCATCTACGGCATCAGCGCCCTGCCCGGCGTGCACCTCAGCCAGGTGGCGTCATTGAAGGTTAAAATCTTGCAGATCAAGGATTTGACACCGGAGGACGGAACGATCGGCTATGGCCGGAAAGGAAAGATTCCTGCGGGCGGCATGCGCATCGCGACGATCCCGGTCGGTTATGCCGACGGTATCGACCGGCACCTGGGCTGCGGCCGGGCGTCCTTCCTGCTGAACGGGTCCCGCGTCCCGACGGTCGGCAATATCTGCATGGACATGTGCATGCTCGACATCACCGGCGTCGAGGCGTCCGTAGGGGATACCGTCACCATCTTCGGCGACGATCCGACGCCCACCGAACTGGCGGACCTCCTGGGCACGATCCCTTATGAGATCATGACCAGCGTGCCGCGCCGGATCGAGCGCGTCATCCTCCGTCACTGATCCTTTCCGGAAAACGCTAGACGAACATGCCTTCGCGGACGGCGGCCGCCGTGTCCGCACCCTTCAGTGCGGTGAGAATGGCCAGGCCGAAGTCGATGGCATAGCCCGGCCCGCGGCCGGTGACCAGGTTCCCGCAGGTGACGGCAGGCACCCGTTCGTAGACGGCGCCCTGCTTCTCGAGCGCTTCCTGGAACCCTTCGTAGCAGGTGAAGCGGACGCCCTGCAGGCCGTCCAGTTGCGATACCACGAGCCCGGGAGCGGCGCAGATGGCGGCGACGATTCCGCCGTCGGCATAGTGCGCTTTCATCAGGCTGACGAGCTCCTTGTTTCCGGCCAGGTTCGATGCGCCGGGCAGCCCGCCCGGGAAGATCATCACGTCCGCCGGGGTGGCTTTCTCCGCCGTCATCTCCATGAAGAGCCTGTCGGCGATGAAGGGGACGCCGTGCGCGCCGGTGACAAAGGGGTCCTCGTTCATCGATACGGTCTCGACCGCGACTTTCCCGCGGCGCAGGACATCCAGGGTGGCGATGGCTTCGGTCTCCTCGAAACCGTCGGCCAGGAAAAGGTAGATTCCTTTCATCGTTCGTGCGATTGTGTTCCTTCAAATATACGCATTCTTGGCTATATTTGCAGATATGAACAGAAAACTTTTCCTCCTGGTCCTGCTGGCGCTCCTTCTTACGCCGGCGACGGTGTCCGGACGCCGGACGTCCGGAAAGCCGCTGACGTTGGCTGACCCGTATATCCTTGAATATGAGGGACGTTACTATGCCTATGGAACGTCCGAGCGCGACGGCATCGCCGTGTATGTTTCGGACGACCTGAAGCACTGGGCGGGTCCGTGCGGCGTCGCGCCCGGCGGCCTCGCCCTGCACCGGGACGACTCCTGGGGCAGGCATTCCTTCTGGGCGCCGGAAGTCTACCGCCTCGGCGGCCGTTTCGTGATGACCTATTCCGTCGAGGAACACATCGCCGTGGCGTTCGCCGATTCGCCGCTCGGCCCGTTCCGCCAGGATGAGATGCGCCCGTACATCCCGGAGAAGAAGGGGATCGACAGCCATGTCTTCGTGGACGACGACGGCCGCGTCTACCTTTACTGGGTGCGCTGGGACTACGGCAACGGCAACGAAATCCACGTGGCGCCGCTCTCCGGCGACTTGAAGCAGCTGGACACGGCGCACCATGCCGCGTGCATCGTGACGCGCCCCGGAACGTGGGAAGCGGTGCCGGGCGGCGGCCGCGTGGCCGAGGGTCCCTTCGTGCTGAAACACGGCGGAAAGTATTATCTTACATTCAGTTGCAACGACTTCCGCTCGCCGGACTATGCCGTGGGCTATGCGGTGTCCGACAGCCCCATGGGGCCGTGGACGCGCTATGCGGGGAATCCGGTCCTGCACCGGCACGGCGGCTACCCGGGAACCGGCCACCATTCTTTCCTGCGGACATCGAAGGGGAAGATGTACATCGTCTTCCACGCGCACTGGAGCGCGGAGGAGGTCGGCCCGCGCCGGACGCTGCTCTCTCCCTGCCGGTTCGTCCGCGTGCGCGGAGGGGCCGACAAAATAAAAGTCGGGACGAAGATCATCGTCCCGACGGTGGATTGACCGGTTGAGATACCAGGATTCGAACCTGGACTGGCAGAACCAAAATCTGTAGTGCTACCATTACACCATACCTCAATTCCGCTGCAAAGATATCACTTTTTTCGGTAATCTTCAAATCATCGGTCTTTTCCGCAGATCCGGTACAGTTTTCCGTCCGCGTTGTCTTTGACAAGGGCGTGCGTTTGCTGAAAAGCCCAGCAGAGGTCCTTCGCGAGGGAGACCAGGGTAGCCGCATCGATTCCCGGGACTTCAACGCAGGCGGATTCTTTCCAGTAGGATTCTCCCGGTGACAATTCCTGCCCGATGTCGTGGCAGAAATGGCCGACGGTCCATCTTTCGAAAGAAGTGCGTGACATGGCCGACCTCAATCCCTTCAGTTTCACCTGCTTCGGGAAGAGGATGCCGTACCATGTCTTTCGATATCGTTTCGCGGGGAAGATGACGAATCCGCCCGACTGCGGTTGCCTCGGCATCGTTCTCCCGATGCTGACCGAAAGCAATCTTTTCCGGCTGAATATGCCGCCGCGGCCATCATAATACGCTGTTGCTGTCCATTCCATTTCGTTGATCTTTTTCTGCAGACATATACGCCGCCGCGGCACCATCATTACATTTTTTTTCGTATTTTTGCCGCCGATGACAGTTCATTGACCAAAGTCGGGAATGCGTGCCCGACAGGGATCGGAAGATCCCCGGAGTTCCTTTGCACGAGAGGACACCAACCGAGCCCGGAAGGGCCACGGTGGTACATTACGCGATCGTGAGCTTTTTGTTTAACACGGTAAAATCTTCTGTATGAACGAGATTCTTGTCCTCGCTTCCGCCCGTCGGGCCGTTCTCGCCCGCCTGTCAGCCCTGCGACGCCATTTCTGCGCCGACGATGTCGAAGAGATGGTCAGCCTCACCCTCGAACGATTCTACACCCGCGGGGCGTATGATCCCGCGAAGGCCTCCGTGCAGACGTATGTCAGCCGCATCGCCTCGCACGTCGTCCAGGATTATGTCGTATCCTCCGATGCGGCGCGGAAACGCTCCGTCTGCCTGGAGGGGCGGGAATACTCCCTGCCGGGCGCGCCGGATGCCGACGCGCGCTTGCTGGAGCGTGAAAGGGAATGCCTGCTTGCAAAGGCGTTGGAAAAGCTTGCCCCCCGCCTCAGGGAATGCTACACCCTGGTCGCTTCCGGTTGCTCCTATGGCGAAATCGCCCGCATGAAAGGTATGACGGCGGACCATGTCGCCGTCCAGGCGTACCGGATGCGCCGGAAACTGAAATCGATGATGGCTGCCGTCCTGTAGGGAGACCTCTAACCGCGCTTGTCGCGGAAGAAGGCGAGCATCAGCTCGGTGCACTCGGAGGCAAGGACGCCGGAACGGAGTTCCGTGCGGGGATGCAGCAGGGGAGGGGAATAGAGCGACTGCCCGCGCTTGGGGTCGCCCGCGCCGTAGACGACACGCCCGATCTGGGCCCAGTTGAGGGCGCCGGCGCACATCGGGCACGGCTCGACGGTGACATACAACGTGCAGTCGCTGAGGTATTTCCCGTCGAAGGATTCGGTTGCGGCCGTGATGGCGATCATCTCGGCATGGGCCGTCGGGTCGTGCAGGCGCTCGGTCATGTTGTGCCCCTTCCCGATGATGGCGCCGCGGCATACGACGACGGCCCCGATGGGCACTTCGCCTTCTTCCAGGGCGATGCGTGCTTCACGGAGCGCGTCCTGCATGTATTTCTCGTCGATATCCATGGGCGTAGGGTCTGGCCGTAAACAAAAAAAGCAGGCCGACCTGCGGACCTGCCTGAGGAGTCAAACGACGCTTACCACCGGTCTTCGGAGGAAACGGTCAGTTTCTTGCGTCCGTGGCGACGGCGCGCAGCAAGGACGCGGCGGCCGTTGGCGGATGACATTCTCTCGCGGAAGCCGTGCTTGTTCACGCGCTTGCGTCTGGAAGGTTGAAATGTTCTTTTCATATCGCTTTGTTTTTATTTTCCAAAATCGGACTGCAAAATTAACCTTTTTGCGCTAAAAACCAAAATATTTTAGGCATTTGTTCCGAAAAAAGTCATTTTGCGATGTCAATGACATATTTCCCCGCGAAGTAGGCGTCCTGCAGCCACGCATCCACCGGCCATGCGGACACGCTTCCGGCGGCCAGGCGCTCCCGTCCCATCAGCAGCGCCGTCTCTTCGGCCACGTCGCCGCCGCGCAGGTAGAGGATCCGCTCGGTGAACTGCTTCCGGACCCAGGGGTAGAAATCGGTCAGGGTGGCGACGGCGCGGGAGACGACGACTTCGAAGGAGCGTCCGAGCGATTCCGCGCGGGCGTTCACCACCTCCACGTTCTCCAGCCCGAGGGCATCGGCGGCCGCCCGGGCCACGAGGGTCTTCTTTCCGACGGAATCGCAGAGCGTGAACGCCGTCTCCGGGAAGAGGATGGCCAGGGGAATGCCCGGGAACCCGCCGCCCGTTCCGAGGTCGAGCACGCGCGGCCCCCCTTCCTGCAGGCGGGCGAGCAGGTCCGGACGCCGCAGCTGGAGGTACCGGGCGATGGCGAGCGAGTGCAGGACATGGTGCTCGTAGAGGTTGTCGATGTCCTTTCGGGAGATGACGTTGATCTTGCTGTTCCATTCGCGGTAGATGGCATCCATCTTCGCGAAGCGCGCTTCCTGGAGCGGCGTGAGGAAGCCGAACGTCTCCCTCAGCAGGTCGTTGCATTGTGTTCCGTTCATCCGATGGCCTCCTCTTGCTCGTCCTGTCTGCGGAGTTCGTCGATGATCTTCTTGGCCCGGCGGATCCGTGTCTTCACGGTGTTCAGTTCCAGGTCCATGCATTCGGCGATCTCGTTGTATTTCATTCCGTCGATGATGCGGCGGCGCGCCACCTCGCGGTACAGGGCGGGCAGCCGCTCCACATAGTGTTCGTGCTCTTCCTGCGTCTCCGTCTTGATCAGGCTGCCGAGCGCGTCTTCCGTCTGGTCGGGAATCCCTTCCACCCGCGAAGAGGTCTCCTGGTCGTCCAGGTAGATGATCTGGCTCTTCGGGTGGATCCGGCGGTCCTGCTCCAGCGCGTCCAGGGCGGTGTTCCGCGCGATGGTGCAGAGCCAGGTCATGAACTGGCTCCGCTGCTGGTCGTAGGTGTGGATCTGCCGGAAGGCTTTCTCGAAACTGCGGCTGCAGATATCGTCGACGGCGTAGTCGTCCAGGCCGGCGACTTTGTTCTTCACGTATCCCCGCAGCTGCTGGATGTGGCGGTCCCACAGCGCGGTGAACGCCACGCCGTTGCCCTCCTTCGCCAGGATGATCAGTTCGTCAATGGGCTTCAAGCCAGTTTTCTCCATCATTGCATTCTACGGTTAAGGGGACGGACAGTTGCACGACGCCTTCCATGCCGGCGACGACGGCTTTTTTCAGGGCGGGAATCTCCTCGGGAACCGCGTCGAAGACCAGTTCGTCGTGGACCTGGAGGACCATCCGGCTCTGCAGCCCGAGGGCGTCGATTTCCTGCTGGACGCGGATCATCGCCAGTTTGATGATGTCCGCCGCCGTCCCCTGGATGGGGGCGTTTACGGCGTTCCGCTCGGCGAGCGCGCGCAGGGTGGCGTTCCGCGAGTTGATGTCCGGCAGATAGCGCCTCCGGCCGAAGACGGTCTCCACGTAGCCGGTCTCGCGGGCGGCGGCCTTCGTGTCTTCGATGTAGGAGCGGATGGCCGGGAAGGAGGCGAAGTAGTCTTCGATGAGCTGCTGGGCTTCCCGTCTTCCGATGCGCAGGCGCTGGGCGAGGCCGAAGGCGGAGATGCCGTACAGGATGCCGAAGTTGGCGGTCTTGGCGATGCGGCGCTCTTCGGGGGAGACAGCTTCGTGCGGGATGCCGAAGATCTTCGCTGCCGTGGCGCTGTGGATGTCGATGCCGGCCCGGAACGCCTCGATCAGGTGCGCGTCGCAGCTCAGGTGGGCCATGATCCGCAGTTCGATCTGGGAGTAGTCCGCCGAGACGATCCGGCCGCCCGGCCGCGCGGAGATGAAGGCGCGGCGGATTTCGCGTCCGCGTTCGGTGCGGATCGGGATGTTCTGCAGGTTCGGGTTCGAAGAACTCAGGCGTCCGGTGGCCGTCAGCGCCTGGTTGAACGTGGTGTGGATCTTGCCGTCCGCCGGGTCGATGTAGCCCGGGATGGGCTCGATGTAGGTGGACAGCAGTTTCTTCGCGGCGCGGAACTCGAGGATTTCCTCGACGACGGGATGCCGGTCCGCGATGTCGAGGAGGGTCGTCTCGTCCGTCGAGTAGGTGCCGTTCGCGTTCTTCTTCGGCTTGGCGGCGAGTTTCAGCTTCTCGAAGAGCAGGATGCCGATCTGCTTGGGGGAGGAGACGTTCAGGTCCGGTTCATCCACCATCTCGCGGACGCGCCGTTCGCGGGTCGCGATTTCGTCGCGCAGCATGTCGGTGAAGGCGCCCAGTGACGCCAGGTCCATCTTCACGCCTTCCCGCTCCATCCGGGCGAGCACGCGCAGCAGCGGCGCTTCCATGTCGTCATACAGCCCTGCGAGCCCGGCTTCCTCCAGCGCCGCGCGCACCTTCTCTCCGAGCAGGAGGAAGAGGGCGGCTTTCCGGCGGTCCGTCTCCACCTGCGGCGTCTCTTCCGGCGCGTCGAAGAGCGAGCCGACCGGCGCTTCCGCCGGCGTCTCTTCCAGGGAGGCGCCCAGGTAGCTGCTGCACAGCACGTCGGCCGCGTGGCTCTTCTCCGGGTCGATGAGGTAGTGCATCAGCGGGATGTCGCGCAGGGGACCGGCCAGGGTGATGCCTTCGGCGGCAAGGAGATTCGTCGCGCGCTTGAGGTCGTCGCCGTATTTGATGACGGCGCCGTCTTCCAGTACGCTGCGGAAGCCGTCGGCGGGCCCGGAAGCGGCGAGGGGCGCCGTGCCG
>JAEEGL016470971.1_pt1 | contig 13999 bp, 9 predicted proteins | sample 9134231 | NCBI WGS metagenome assembly JAEEGL01 (sample SAMN16246548, study PRJNA631951) | gut metagenome | biome: gut microbiome; feature: rumen; material: fiber-attached | host: Bos | place: Iran: Karaj | collected 2018-10
TTATTTATAATATTATTCCCAAATAAATTTTCTTTTAACGACGATTAAAATAACTATAAATTTTTATTGATAATATTAATTTAATTTATAATTAAAAAATGATTATAAAATTTCATATTAAATATGAAATATTTTTATATTATAATTTTTATTATTCCTTTTATCATTAATGAATTATTTGTATTATCAAACTCTATAATCAATAATAAAGCAAAAGTAATTTTTATAATAGGAGGTCCAGGAAGTGGAAAAGGAACAGAATGTATGAAAATAAAAGAAAAATTTAATTATAATCATATGTCAACAGGAGAAATTTTAAGAAATATAGTAAAAAATAAAGAAGGAAATGATTGGCAAGAATTAGAATCAGATATGAAAGAAGGTAAATTAATTTCATCTGAAAAGTTAATTTCCTTTATTAAACTTGGAATTATTTCTTCTAAAAATAAAAAAATATTACTTGATGGATTTCCAAGAAATAAAGAAAATATTAATGAATGGAATAAACAAATGAAAGATATTGCTGATGTTGTTGCTATTTTTTATTTTGAAGTACCTGAAATTCTTATGAAAAAAAGATTATTAGGAAGAAATGAAGGAAGAATTGATGATAATGAAGAAACTATTATAAAAAGAATTAATAATTTTAATATTGAAACTAAACCTGTTATTGATTTTTATGAAAAAGAAGGTAAATTAATTAAAATCGATGCTAGTAAAAATGTTGATGAGGTTTTTAATGAAATTAATAATAAATTCATTGAGATGAAATTAATTTAATTAATTTTGATTTTTATTTGATTAATTTTTAAATTTTATTTATTAATAATTTGCTTTTTAGATTTTTCTTCAATTTTTTTAGAGCATTTTAATTTTATTTACATTATTTTATTATGAGTTATTGATTAAAATTTGTTTATTAATATATTTATTTTTTTATTATTATTTTAATTGATTTAAAGAATAAATTATATTTGAGGTTGAAACTAAAAAAATTCAATTATGAGTTAAGAAATATATCTACTTTTAGCAAATTTGATACTGATTCAGTATCTTACTTAAATTTGTCAGTTTCATAGATTTTTTTTCGTATTTAAATTTATTTGTTTTGTTTTGATTTTTTTAAAATAATATTGGTTTGACTTTTACTTATTTTATATCCTTTTAGTAAAAGCCTTCTATTATTTGGTATTAATATATCTGATTTTTAATTATTTCTTTTATATTTATTTTTTGAATTAATTATTAATTGATAAAATAATAGAGATATGAATTATATTCATTTTTATCTAAATTATAGATTATTATATATTAGAAATAAATTTATTTCTTTTACTAATAATATCAGATAAATTATATATTTTTATTTTATGTAATAATTTAAACAATAAAATGTTGATAAACTTATTTTTTACAATATACCTTTTCTGAATAAATACTTTTGATATATAACATTTATATTTTTTTTGTTTTATAGGGTATTATTTTAAAAATTATTGTCATATAAATTCTTATTGATTAAACTACATTTTTTGGTTTTTCCATTTTCATATTTTTATTTATATCTCTTTTTTTTCTTTTTCTCTAATAATCATTTTTTTTCTTTATTTTTTTATTTAGTGTATTTTATTTTTTAATATATATATTATGATTTTTTATTCTTTCTTTATTATAATCATTGATTCTTTATTTTAATATCTTTTTTAATTTGATAAATTCAAAAAAATATAATGAAATAATATGATTTTATTTATCAAAATAATATTTAATTATTTTATTTATATTAATTTTTAATATATAGAAAATAATCCTAATATTGATTATATTAATAAAAGATTAAAATTTATTATTTATAACAATTGATTTCATTTTCTAATTTATTTTTTTGGATTGATAAAAATAAAAGAAAAAATTTATATTTTTTCTTTAAAACATTATATTTTTTTTATCTTCTAATTTTAAATAAATTAAATTAGTTTTCGTTTGTCTTTTTATATACATTTATTCCTTTTTAAACTTAGATAAAACAAATATTCACTTTATGAATATTTTGATTTTTTCCAAACAATAAATAATTTTATTAAATATTAAAAATTAAAATCATAACCTAATTAACAATTTTTATATTTATTTAATTATCATTCAAAATTAATTTTTTATTAACAATTACAATAATAATTTAAAAATATGTTAAATTTTTTTTAATATTTATTCCATTAAAAAATTAAATTATTTTATTAATATTTTTTTAATTAATTTAAAATTTTTAAATATTGAATAAAAATGGTTTATTAAAGATATTTTTATTTCATAATAAATATTTGATAAATAAATATTTGATTTTCATAAAAATTAAGATTAATATTCTTATTATCAATTAAAAAAGAATTTAAAAAATTTAGATCCATATTTAATAAAATATTTAATATTTATTTTTTTCCACAACATTTTTTATTTGAATTTGTATTTTTAGTATTATTAATTTTAACACTTTGATTTATATCAGCTTTATTAATTTGAGGAGGAGGTGATTCTTTCATTTTTTTAAGAAAAGCAGAAATTAATTTATTAATAGAATCATTAATTCCATTACCAGTTTTAGCAGAAGTTCTTCCAAAAATAGCATCAATTTCTTTTGCATATTCTCTAACAACTTCTTCATCAACTTTTTCTTCTTCAACTAAATCAGATTTATTTCCAAAAATTGCCATTACTAAATATAAATTATTAATTTAAATTTTTACCTTTTAATTCATTTGCATTTTCTTTAACTGCATTTACCCAATAATTTTTAATTTCTTCAAAACTTTTTTCGTTTGTAATATCATATACAAATATTGCAATATGTGCTCCATTATAATACATTTTTGTTAATGCTCTAAATATTTCTTGTCCTGCTGTATCCCAAAATTCAACTCTTACTTCTTCATTATCTATATTTATTACTTTACTTTCATTTCCTACACCTATTGTTGTTAAATGTTCTTCTGAAAATTCATTTCCTAAAAAACTTGAAATTATACATGTTTTTCCTACTCCGGATTCTCCTACTATTACTATTTTACAATTTAATTCTGACATTTTTTAATTAAGATATATTTTTATTTATAAAATATTAATTATTTATTTCATCAAATATATAAAAATTTATATGTTATTTTAACTTAAATCTAAAATGATAAAATAAATTTAAGTTTAATAATAATATATTTTAATATCATAATCAATTTATTATAATTTAATCTATTATAATAATTTAGATATAGTAGAAAATAGAATAATATTTTCTTTATTATATAGAATAATAATATTTAATTTATTTCTAATTATAGAAAATGGATTAATTATATTTTATTCATAATTTGACAATAATAATTATTTAATTAATTTCAATTTTTATTATAAGAATATATAATTATTCTTAATTTTTAATTTTAATTAGTAGAAATAAATGTTCTAAACTTCTTTATTAAAGTATTAAATTTATTAAAAAAAGAATATTCATAATAGATTTAAAAATTAAATTAATTCATTTTTATTTTAAGTATATATTTTTAAAATATTTTTTTATAATTAAATTTATTTATTTTTCAAACATTAATTAATAAATTATTAATGAATTTTTCTATTTATATATGTTTTTAAATTTGTATTTGACAAATTTTCTTTTGTAAATTTACAAAGGAATTTTATAATTTAAAGAAAATATAGATTAAATTTAAGTAATATTATTTAATAATTTAAATTATTAAATCTGTCAAAATTTTAAAAGTTTTTACAAAAAATGAAATTGAAAAGAATTAAGAAATAGATTTTTTTAAAAAAAATTAAAAGTTAAAGCTTTAAAATAGGTTTTTAAAAAATCATAAACAAAGAGAATAAATCATCAATGAAAAATTATATTTTTGACAACTAATCAAGAATAATATTTAATATTTATATATGTAGATTCTTTATTTTTTCTTTTTATTTTTTCGTTAATTTAAAGTTCTTATTTTTAATTATAAATATACAAAAATATAAATTCAAAATGTCAAATATTTTAAATAAATCAGGTACAATCCAAAATTTTTCTTTATTTTTTCATTTTTTTCTCTTAATATTAATTATTATTATCATTAGTATTATTTATTTTATTTATATTTCTATTTATAGAATACCCTGAATAATTTCTTTTAACATATTTTGCATAAGAATTAGATGGAATATTATTTGTTTTAATATATAAATTATTAATTGCATTTTTCTTTTTTTTTTTAATATTTGAATTTTTTGTTAAATTAAATAATTTAAATGTATTGGAATTTATTCTTTTTTCTATTATTTTACTTGAATCTGTTTTGAAATGCTTATTATTATTTTCATTTGTTGTATTATATATTAATGAATCTTTATTTATTTTATTTTTGTCTCTATTAGAATAAAATTTTTTCCTTTGATAAATAATTTCATATGTTTTTATATATGAACTATTTCTTTTTTTCTTTGTTTGATTTTGGGTATATTTTTTTGATGTAAAATTGTTAGGTATTTTTGAAATTTTTAAATAATAATTTTTCATTTTTAAATTCTCTTTTTCATTGTCATTAATTTTGATTGATGAATTAACAGATATAGGAACACTTAGATATTTATTTTTTTTATTTTGCAAATATAATTTACTATCTTTATTATTTATATTATCATTTTTTTTATTACAATTACTTAATTCTTTATTATTATTCTCATTTTTTTTTTCATCATTTTCAATGTTGAAAGATAAAGAATTTGATTCATCATTATTAGATAATTTAAAACTATCTTCATTATTTCTACCAATCAGATGAATTTTATTATTTAATTCATTTAATCTTTTCTCTTTTTCCATTAATTCATTTTCTTTTTTAATAATTTCTTCCTCTTTTTGTAAAAGCAATTTTTCTTTACATTCTAATTCTTTCTCAATATTTTTTAAATTATCTTCATTAACTTCAATCATCAATAAATTATCTTTAATATTTTTTTCTTTTAATTTAAAGCTAATTTTAGGAATATTTAATAAATCATCAGAAGAAGGTCTCTCATTAAAATTAATAGTAAGCATCCAATTAATAACTCTCATTAATTCATCTGAATAACAATTATTAATTCTTTCAACTTTTCCATTTTTTATTTTTAAAGCTAATTGAATATGATTTTTTGCTTGAAAAGGAGGATTAAAAGTGCATAATTCATATAAAAAACAACCAAGAGACCAAATATCACTTTTTTCATTATATTTATTTTCTTCTATTTGTTCTGGTGACATATAATATGGAGTTCCTACATTTGAATAAGCAAATTTAGTTTCATTTGATAATTCTCTACTTAAACCAAAATCACCTAATTTAATATTATTTTGATTATCTAAAAATATATTTGATGGTTTTATATCTCTATGTAATATTTTTCCTTCTTTATGATTATGACAATAATTTATTGCTAATAAAATTTGAAAAAATATTTCCCAAATTTTTTCTTCTTTTATATATTCTTTTTTCTTTTTTAATCTTTTTATTAATTGATTTAAGTCTCCTTTTTCACAATATTCCATTATTATATAAATATTTTGATTTTTTTTATCAATTATTCTTTCATAATATTTTACTATATTTGGGTTCTTTAATTCTCTTAAAATATTTACTTCTGTCACAATTTGTTTTTTTTCTTTTTCTGATAAATCTCTGTAATTCATTTCTTTCCATACTAATATTTTCTTATCTGATTTTCTTTTTATTTTTGTTATTGTACCAAAATTACCTTTTCCAATTGGATGTAATATTTCATATTTTTCCATATTTGAAAATTTATTTTTTTATTGTATTTTTTATTTATTTTTTTTCTTGATTTTAAATTTAAAAATAATATTTTACTGTAAAAATAGTATTTAAAACCTTTGAAACAAAATATTTAATATTTAAAACATGAATTAATTTTTAATCCATTTTCCAATATTTATATAAATAAAAGAATAAAAAAATTGAAAAAATAATTAATTTATTTTAAGATCAATATCAAGGGCCCTTATTAAGCATATTTTAATTTTCTTTTGAAAAATATAAATTAATAAAGGGATAATTAATAAGTTAATAATTAGTCCCTTATATAATCCGGTACTAAAAAAAGACCTTAAAGCATATCCACCAATATTTTCAACAATATTAACCATAACATTAAATTTAATATCATTTTCATTATTAAATTGATAAACTCTTGTTTTTGGTTTAGCAGAAATTAAAAAATAATCTTCATCATATTTTTGATTACAAATATTAGGAAATTTATATTTATTAGTTTTAAATGTTCTTCTTGTCACATCATTTAATCTTATATTATTCTTATTTTCTTTAAAACTTATTATATCATTACATATAAATTTTATATCAAGTGAAATTCCCTCTGAACCTATTCTATGAATTTGAAGTGAATATGATGTAAATGGTTTTAAATATTTTGTTTTAACTTTGAAATTTAATGTATCATCAAATGATATATTTTTAATATGTAATTTATCTTGTAAATTTATATCAAATATCTTTATTTCTTCTTTTGAAAAATAAAAAAATAATAAAAATAAAAATGCAGAATGATACAACATTTAATATAAAATCAAAATTAAATATCTTATTATAATTGATAAAAAATGAAAAATTTCTGTATTAAAGCATTTTTAATAACAAGAATATTTTATTTAATTTTTATTCAATTGATATTTCAAACTGAATTTGTTTCAAAAAGAGATTTTTCAGCTGATATGATATCAGATTCTAAAATAGATAATATATCATTTATAGAAAAAACTATATTAAATTGGTTAAAATGTTTTTTATCTTATGATGGAAGTCATTTTGAATATATTTCAAAATATGGTTATATTGGAGATCATGTATTTTGTTTTTTCCCATTTTTTCCTTATTGTGCTAGATGTTTTGTTCCTTTTTTTAAATTATTTAATTTTAAAAATGATAATACTCCTTTTATATTATCTGGATTACTCTTTAATAATATTTTATGTTTTTTAAATTGTTTAATTTTATCTAATTTAATTTTTGAAATTACTAAATCAAAAGAAAAAGGAAAAATTTCTGTTTTGTTATTTTTAATTAATCCTGGTTCTATATTTTTTATGGCTTATTATTCCGAAAATGTTTATTTTTTTTTATCTTTATTATTAGTGAAAGAATTAATTTCTAATAATTATAATTTCTTTTATTATATTAAATTATGTTTTATTATTGCAGGAATTCTTATGACTAGATCAAATGGATTAGTTTTACTTTCTTTTTTAATTATTCCAATTTTTAAAAAAATTTTTGAACAAATTAATCAAAAAGAAAATAAAGAATTTACAAATGATTTATTTTTTAATTTAAAATTATTTGTTGATTTAATTTGTGAAAATATTATATTTATTTTATTACATATTTTCTTATGTATTTATGGTTTTTTCTTTTTTTATTGGATGGTAAATTTAAGACCAAAAAGAATAATTTGTAATTATGCAAATAAATTAATAAATTATAATGGACCAACATTTACAGATTATTGGAATTTTTGTAATAATTTAAAAAGTCCAATTAAAAGTATATATAATTATCTTCAAAACAAATATTGGAATGTATCATTTTTAAATCAATATAAATTATCAAATATGGATAAAATTTTATTATCATTTCCAATGAATATTACAGGTGGTTATTTAATTTATAAATCTTATCAAATGTTTAATTTTAAATCATTAATGAAATTTAATTTATATCAATTTTTCTTTTCTAATATTGAACAAAAAAAACAGAATATTATTGAAGAAACTTTTATTTTAGGTGGATTGATTAATTTTTTTGTTTTATTTTTAACCATAATTTTAATTGCATATATTAGTATTAATAATAGATTATATACTTCTCATCCTTTATTATATTATTGGTTATCTGATGATGTTTTAAAATATCTAAAAGGTGAAAATAAAAAAGGTTTTATTATTCTTTTATATTTCTTTACTTTTTCATTATTATATTTCATTACTAATATAGGGAGTTATAATGGTGTTTAAATTAAAGAGGAAATTTAAATTAAAATATATTTTAAAAAATAAAATATTAAAAATAATATAATTAAAAAAATAAAAATAAATGGGTTGTTCACTAAAATTACAACAACATCAAATAATATCAAAATATCCGAATTATATAATATGTGAACATAGTATAACAAAAGAAAATCTTAATAAAAAAATAAGAGTAATAAATCATAATAATGAAAATTATAAATCTATACCAGAAAGTTGTGATATATATATAAATGGAGAAAAAAAAGAATCTTTATATGATTATGAAATGATAAAAAAAGGTAAAAATAGGATAATAATAGGATGTAAAACTCAATTAAAAGATATAAATACATTATTTGCAAGTATTTTTACTTTAACATCATTAGATTTTTCTCATTTTAATACTAGTCAAGTTTTCAATATGAGTTCATTATTTTTTGATATATCAACAATTACAAATTTAGATTTGTCAAATTTTATAACTGATAATGTAACAGATATGAGTTTAATGTTCAAAGATTGTTCATCTTTAATTAATTTAAATTTATCAAATGTTAATACTAATAAAGTTGTTTATATAAAAGTATGTTTGATGGATGTTGTTGACTTATTAATTTAAATATTGATAATTTTAATACTGAAAATGTTATTTCTATGAGAAGTATGTTTTCTTTATGTTCTTCTTTGAAAAATTTAAATTTATTAAATTTTAAAACTAATAAAGTTAATGATATGAGATATATGTTTTATGAATGTTCAAGTATTGAAACATTAGATTTAAGTAATTTTAATACTGAAAATGTTAAAAATATGAAATGTATGTTTTCTAAATGCTTAAAACTTATAAATTTAAATATTAACAATTTTTGTTTTAATAATATTAATAATAGTAATAAAGATTTATTAATTATTTTAGATATATCAAAGAATCAAAAGGATTCAAATATTTCTAATATGTTTGAAAATATTAATGAAAAATGTCAAATTATTTTTGGAAATTAAAATTAACAATATAAATTTCTTATTTTCAATTATAATTATATAGTTATTATTACTATAATATATAAAATATACATTATATTAAATAAATAATCTATCAAATTAATTCATTTTTGAAAAAAATTTCAAAAGTTTCTTATATTTTGTATTTCCTCTATCAATCCAATAGAATACATAAACAACAATAAATAATAAAACTGCAATCATACTAAAAGATATAACATTTTCAAATAAAATATTCTGATCATACATTTTTCCAATATCTTTCATAACAAAGAAGGCATATGTTTTAGAAACAAATTCAAATCCAAAATCAAAATCAGCAAAACTTCTACTTAAATCAGTAGATAATAATAAAACAAATACATCAAATTCTTTATTATTAGATTTAATAAAATCATAATATAAATTTGTTAATTCTTGATATATATAATTTATTTCTGTTTGAAGACCATATTCAACCATTCCTAAATTATATGTATAACATTCTTTAACTTTTTCATTTAAGATTTCAAAAAAACCTTTTGATGATTTTAAATCATTAATTATTAAATATAAAGAACCTAATGAAGATGCAAAACAAAAATAATTCTTAGTATTAAATTCTTTTTCCCATTTTTGTATACTTTTTAATATTTTAGAATTCTTTCCTAAAAATATTTTTAAATTATTTTCAACCATTTTACCTTCTATATATAAAATAGGATAATAAGATTCTTTCATTAACATTAATTGAGTATTATTTTTATATTCAAATTCAATATTATAATAATTTAAATAATCATCAACTATTTTAGTTTCATTATATTCATCATATGTTCCTATATATGAAGCATTATTATATGTTATTGATATACCTATATAATATGTAATTTCACCTAATTTTGAAAATCTTTCTAAAAAATTCATTGATATTATAATAGCATAAATAAATCTTTTTTTTATAGAATATGAATATAATATGTTTATTAATACTATTACTGATATTGATATTAAAAATAATGTTAATATTATATATGATATAATTACAGATTTTGGTACATATATATTTTTTTTATTTTCATTATCTTCTTCTTCATCATGTATTTGATTTAATTGAATATTTATTTTTGATTTTGTTCTTTTTCTTTTTGATAAGCCTTTTGATTTTTTATGATGATTATTGTTATTTGATGAATTATTATTTATTAAATCCAAATTTCTATTTTTTAAAATTTCAAATTTTGAAATATTTCTTTCAATAAAATCTTCACATATTATTCTCAAATTATAAACTTTATTTTCAAATATTGATTGATTAATATTATTATAGTCAGAATCAAAAATATAAATTAATAACCTCTTAATTTGATTTTTATCAATATTTAATTTTTCCAAAATTATAAAATAACAAACAAAACAAAATATTTCAATTAAAAAACCAAATAAAATAATAAACCTAAAATAACTTTCATAATAATTAATAAGAATATTAGAAGACTTAGTTGTAATATTTTCAAAAATTGGTTTAAAATTTTGAAGTGTATTTTCCATTCCATAAATAGTAAAATATTCTAAATCAGATGGAATACCATTATCCTTAGTTAAATTTTCAAAAGTTTTTCCTATAAAATTGTAAAAATTACATTTATAAACTTTATTATAATATAATTGATACATAGAATATATTATTATATAAATTTCTTGTAAAATTGTAGAATTTTTTTTTATTATATTCCAATTTTTATCAATGATATTAAATTCATGGTATGAATATAATAATTTATATAAATCAGATAATTTATTATTTCCTTTTATTTTTTCTAAATATTGATAAAATTTGATAGAATCATTTGTAATACTAAAAATTTTTGATAATATAAAGTAATTTTCATCAATAGGAATTTGGTTATAGAATGCATCATAGCACATTGTAAATGAATTAAATGATGATAAATATGTATCAGTTTTTAATACCCCAAAATAAACATTAAATTGAAATAATTCTTTATGTTCATTTATTTTTTTATTTTTTATCATCATTAAAATTATACATAATGTGATAACAATACCAAATGAAATAATTAAAAGAAATCTATAATGTTTTAAAAAATTTTCTTCAAATTTTGTATTTTTTAATAAATTTAAATGATTTGTTTTTTTGATTTGTAAAATATTATTATTATTAATAGAATTATTATTTGGATTGATTTTTTTAATTTCATTATTAGCAATATTTTGAATTAAATTAATTCCAGAAGTTACTTTTGAATCATCAATTAATTTTGAATTAATTAAACTATTATTCATACTATGAGTAATATTACTATTTTCATTTAAATTAATATTAATTTTTGATTCATTTAAAGGACTTTGTATTATTGATTGTTTTGTCATAGAACTTAATAATGATTTTTGTGAATTATCAGAACGTTTTGTTTGAGGTTGTATTATTGAAAAACTATATATTGGTTTTTTTTTATTTTCTGTTAACATAGTTTTTAAAGTTGCTGTAGATTGTCTTAATTGTAGATAACTTATTTTTTCTTTCATTTTAACTATATAATATTTTTTATTTCCTATTTCTTTTAAAAAGTAATCTAATGTAAATATTACTTTATCCTTTATTTTAAAATTTTTAGTTAATTTCATATTTTTTGCAAAAGAAGATGGTGATTTAATATTTTCATTATTATCATTTTTAATATTATTAAATCTTTCAAATAAACAATTTATTATATTATACCATTCAATATCAAATCCTTTTTCATTTAAAATAATATTTAAATTATTTAATCCTTGTAATACATTATTTTTATGAATAATAGATGAAAAATGATACATTTTCTTTTGAAAATGTTTTATTTTATTTTGTGTTTTTCTTAAATGAAACATTTTTTCATTTGGAATAGTAGAAAAAATTGAATAAGCTTTATTAATATTTGATAAAGGATATTTTTTATCTTTTTCATTTATTTTTTCTAAAGATTTAATACCAAAAAATTCATTAAATGGTATATTTAATAATTTAATTTTGTTAATATCAAAAAATAAATATTCTTCAAATTCTTTAGAAATATTTAAAATATATTCATTTTTATCTAAAAATAAATTATATGTAATAGATGATTTTTCTTTATTTTCTATTATATTAATATTTGTAATAATATTAATAAAAGAATAAAGAGTTGGTAAAATTGTACTATTTATTGAAATATTTATTAAATTATTTTTCTTATTTAAAATATAAGAATTTGAAGATTCAAATTTAGGATTATGAATTAAAGTAAATTGTTTTAAAATAAAAAAATGTTCTTTTTTTATTTTGTGTGGTATTAAATCATGAAAATCTTTATTTTTTATTTCAGTTTGAGTAAAATTTAAATGATTAGAAAGAAAATTATTACAATATGAAATTGAAAAATTATCTGATTTATTTTGTGAAATAATTAATGGATAATTCATATTAAATTCATTAAAATCTTGAATTATATTATCTATAATATTATTGAAATTAAATTTTGTAAGAAATTTATTTTTTAAATAATCTGGAATTTTTTTATGAATTAAAATATAATAATTGAATAAAATATAACTAATTTCATAATTATTAATTATTTTATTATCATCATTCTTTTTCTTTATATAATTATTTATTGTTTTTTTAATATATTCATCATATAATTTTATTTTTCTACTTAATTTTAAAAAATTATTAAATGTTTTTTGATTCATTTTACTTATTTTACTATTTTTATATATTTTTCTAATTGAAAATATATTTTCTAATTTAATAAAACTTTCTATAATTAAATATTTAATATTTTCTGAAAAAATTGAAAAATAATAAAAGTTTTTCATTTGAGCAATATTATTATATACATGTTTATCAATATTTTTTCTATTAGATAATAAATATTTAACATAAACATAATTTTTATTACTTTGAAGTCTATATAAAATTTGTTTTTTAATTTCATATAAATAATATTTTGTTTTCCATTTTAATTTTAATTTACAATTTAAATACATTGAACATAAATATAAAGCATAATATTCTCTATTTCTAATTGAAAAAATATATTGACAATGAAGAATAATATAATCTTCTATATCTTCATCAAATTTTTTAATTTTAAATAAATAATGAATTCTATTTACTATTTCTTGTTCTCCAATTATTTCATATTCTTCTTTATTTAATCTATTTTCTAAATTTTTTATATTTAAATTATTTTGAATAAAATTACAAAAACAATCTTTAATTATACAATCTTTTTTATGTTTATAAAAAATTTTAAATAAATTTAAATCTTGAGGATTATTTCTAAATTCATAAAAATATTTCATATATAAATAAATTCCAAATGAATATCTTTTTTTTTCATCTAATCTAAATAAATTATTAGATAATTTATTTTTAAAAAATTGAATATTAATAGTTTGAATGAAAATAAAGATAAAAATTGAAGTTATTAAAATAATAATAAATTTAAAAATAGAATATTTTTGATTGATATAATTTATTCCATTATTATAATTATACATAATTATTTCAAATATTCCTCCATAAAAACAAAAACAAACTATTAATAGAATAAATAAAGGAATTGGTGAATCAAAATAATAATTAAATTTTTTAATTGAAAAAAATAAATATAATGAACAAATAAAAATTGCAACAACACAAATTATAAATCTTAATTTAATATAAATATTATTATTATTATTATATAAATATGTAAATCCTATTACAGGTTGAAATAAAGTTAATAATAAAGAAATAATTTTTATTATTTTATTAGAATAAATATCAATTCCATATTTACTAATAAATCCTTTTGTATCATTTAAATATAAAATAAAGAAATCAAATATAATACATATTAAAAATGATATTATATTGAAAATCATTATTATTTTTTTATTTATTTTTATTTCACTTTTAAAAAA
>JAEEGL016917997.1_pt1 | contig 13999 bp, 13 predicted proteins | sample 9134231 | NCBI WGS metagenome assembly JAEEGL01 (sample SAMN16246548, study PRJNA631951) | gut metagenome | biome: gut microbiome; feature: rumen; material: fiber-attached | host: Bos | place: Iran: Karaj | collected 2018-10
GTTAGTATATTATTCTGGCAAGACTGGTGCTTTGAGTTCGGAATATCTTGATTGGTGTGAAGCTGCCGTAATAACGGAATATGAAAATCGACCAGAAGGAAAAGACTTGATAAACAAACAGCACGAAGATTCTTATGGCTACAAAACGGCGCAGGTTACGCTCAGTCGTGATCCGCAGAGCAGGATTGCTGAAGAGCCATTGCCATCAATGTTATATCCCTTTGAATTCATCGTTTTTCAAGATGTGGGAGATGCTAAACCTAAGTCCTAAGGTTAATTATGTACTATTTGTATATTAATGCCATGCTGTGAAAATATGATTAATTTTTCTGTAGGTCCGGTTCAGAGTTGCGATGCGGTGAGAGCAATCGGTGCGGAAAATGTGCCGTATTTCCGTACGGCAGAGTTCTCGAAAGTCATGCTTGAGAATGAGCGCTTGATGCTGAAGTTTTCCGGTGCGCCCGATGGTTCGCGGGCTGTGTTTATCACTGGCTCGGGAACGGCCTCAATGGAAGCGTCAATAATGAATGTGCTGACGTCGCAAGACCGTGCACTGGTTGTCAATGGCGGGAGTTTCGGTGCTCGCTTTTGCAAGATTTGCGACATTCACAACGTGCCGTATGACATGATTCCGCTTCCAGCTGGGCATAAGCTGCGTCAAGAGGACATTGATTCAGTGGCAAAAGGGAATAAGTATACTGCGTTCATTGTAAACAAGCACGAGACAAGCACAGGTGTTCACTATGATATGCGGCTTATCGGCGAATATTGCAAGAAGAACACTCTGCTTCTGATTGTCGACAACATCAGCTCGTTCTTGTGCGATGAGTTCAACATGGCGGAGATTGGCGCAGACGTGATGATTACCGGCTCGCAGAAGGCACTGGCATGTCCGCCCGGAGTGAGCGTAATTGTCCTTTCGCCAAGAGCGTTGGCACGAGTCGCGGCAAATACGCCGCAGTGCATGTATTTTGATCTCAAAGATGCGCTTGCCAACCAAGATCGAGGGCAGACGCCATTCACGCCTGCGGTAGGGACACTCTTGCAGATCAATGCGCGGCTTAAGGAGATTGATGCGGCTGGTGGTGTCGCGGTGGAAGTCGCTAGGGCTAAAGAACTGGCGGAGTATTTCCGTGGTCGAATCAAAGAGTTACCGCTTGAAATTGTCAGCGAAAGTCTCAGCAATGCCGTAACGCCGCTTCATCCTACCAATGGAATGTCCGCTTATGACATCTTTCTCAAGCTCAAAGATGAACACGGAATATGGATCTGTCCGAATGGCGGTGATTTGAAAGACAAAATATTTAGAGTCGGACACATGGGATGTCTTTCGCTCGAGGATTATGATAAACTACTATCGGCTCTTAAGGAGGTCATGGCATGATTGGTAAGAAAACGGTTGTCTATACAAGTGGTACATTTGACATGCTGCATATCAACCACCTTAGGTTGATTGAATATGCTCGGGGCCTTGGGGACATTCTCATTGTAGGAGTAAATACAGACGAGTTGGTTGCATCCTACAAGTCGACTCCAATGATCCCGTTTGAGGATCGTATTGCGCTGATGCGAGCTATCAAGGGCCCCGACCTAGTAATCCCGCAGCATTCACTTGACCATCGAGATAAGGTTAAGAAGCTCAAGTTCGATGTGTTCGTTGTGGGTGATGATTGGGTTGGCAAGTATGATTATCTCGAAGAGCAGGGCGTGACCGTTGTCTATACACCATATGGACGCGGCACTTAATCAACCTCTCTTAAGAAAAAGATTAATGAACGGTTTGAGGCGATGAAAAAGAAGACCGACAATCATCTTCCTATGGATGCAGTTGATCGAGCCCGTAAAGTGTCTAGGTGATGTTTTAGAAAAGTGGGAGATTTTAGATGGCGCTTCACAAAACTAAAGGTCGGCTCTTGAGCCTGTACAATTGGCTTTTACGTCCGATTCCATTTACTCTTTTCAGCACATTGAAGAAGTATTACCTAAGATTTTGCGGAGTGAATATTTCTCAGAACGTTAGTCTTGCTCCTGATGTAACTATCCGTGGTAATGGATCAATTTCAATTGGTGAGAACACGATATTGTCTCAAGGATGTTGCATTGAGAGCAATGGAGGAACTCTTATTATTGGCGCTCGGTGTGAAGTGAATTATGGGACTCTTATTGCGGCAAATCTCGGCTCGACAATTACGATTGGGGACGATGTTCATATTGCCCATCATTGCAGCATAAAGGGTTCGACACACACAATCAATCTAAATGGTGAAGGACCGAGCATTGCGGGGGAGAGCCGTTTCCTCAACATTGACATTGGGGCTGGATCGTGGGTGTGTGCAGGAGTGATTGTGCTGCCTGGAGTATGCGTGGGAAAACGGAATGTGCTGGCTGCTGGTGCAGTTGTGACTCAGGATACTCCTGATTCTGTTTTGATGGCTGGTGTCCCAGCGATGATTAAGAAGAAGTATTGAAGCAAGATAAGAGTTGAATTCTATTGGATAAATGGCTATGAATTGGAACATAAAACCTTTGCAACTTGAGATATTGAAAGTCTTTCGTGAGTTTGAAAGGATTTGCAAGAAGCACAATCTGAGGTATTATGCAGATGGGGGAACTGCTTTGGGTGCTGTGCGTCATCATGGATTTATTCCCTGGGATGATGATTTAGATGTGGATATGCCGCGCGAAGATTATGATAAATTTATTCGGCTGGCGAAGACGGAATTGCCGAATCATTTAAAACTTTGCCGCGGCGGGGATACAAAGTATTCTCCTATTCATTTCTCAAAGATTATTGATACAAGGGATGGTGTCATTGACAATCTTCGGGCGAAGACGGGATTGGATATAGATTTCCCGCCTTTCATAGATGTTTTTGTCCTTGAGGGGTTGCCCGATTCTGTCTTAGACATAAAAAAATGGTGGCGAGGTCGTCGACTCTTGCGCTTGTGCCAAGTATATCGTTTCCCTGAGAGTACGACAGCTTCTGGAGAGAAAGGACGTGGGCTTCGTAAGTTGATGGCTCGAATTATAGGATGCTTTCTTTCTCCATTCTATCCAAAGACTGATTCAAATGAGGAAATGATGTTGTTGCAGGACGCTTATGCTCGGAGGTGGTCCTTTGATGCCTCGCAAATGGTTGTGGAGCCAGCTTTTTTTAAGATGCGATGCAAAATGATCTTGCCCAAAGATGTTTTTGATCCAGCGAAAGAACTCCCGTTTGAAGACGGTACTATAATGGTCCCAAATAATGTTGACGAGTACCTCAAACGAAGTTTTGGAGACTATATGACATTGCCACCACTAGAGCACCGTATACCAGAGCATACGTTTAAGCGGGCGTATAATCACGTTTAAAGAATGACAAGTGGTAATCACAAGAATGGCGCTGTAAAACGTGATCCGCTGTTTGATGCGGCGAAATTTGTCGCAATGTTCATGGTGGTGTACTGGCATGTTATGAGCTATAGACCTGGATTTGATCTCGCTGAGATGCCTTCGTATGCCGCTAATTTTATCATTGCCGTAAATATGCCGTTGTTCTTCCTTGTGAGTGGTTATTTTTCGCGCCGTTTGCATGATAGTGGGAATTGGCATAAACTTGCTTGGCGGTTGGTCTCGTATTTTTGGCCAGTGGCTGTGTTTTCGCTTATAGGTGCCGTGATGGATGCCTTGTTTCTCCACACGTGCACCGTAATGCAGGTGCCTTTGGTCGCGTTAAAAAAGTTCTTGTTTGCAGCTTGGTTTTTTTATGCATTGGCTGGCTGTGAGATTATAACTTTCTTGTGTAGCCAGTATTCCTGTACGGTGTTTCAGAAAGTAGCTATGTGTTGTTTGTCGTATATTGGGGCTTTGATATTGTCTGGGCGGGTTTGGCATGCGTCCGGTATAGTCTCGATGATACCATTTTATTGGTTTGGACTATATTTCTTGCCTTATGTTCTCTCCCGCGTAAAATTTTTTTTTGCGATGGCCGCAGTTGGGGGAGTGCTGATGATTTACATAACCTATTTCGCTGGGGGAATCGCAACAAATGGACTTGCATTTTATTGGGATAGATTTGATATCTTGCATCCAGAGGGAATAAGGGCGATAAATATGTTAGCCCGTTATAGCGTGGGCATAATGGGTGCTATATTTGTCTTGGGCTCTCTCAAAATACTCGGGGCGAAAGCGTGGGCAGTTTCTAAAATGGCTTGCTTGGGGACGGAAACGCTTGGCGTTTACTTTGTGCACGGCCATTTGATTAGATTGTTGAGTAATCAGTTCGTCGATTTAAATGCAGGTTCTTGTATTTTGTTCGTTTCCACTTGCATTATGTTTGGTTGTTCTTTTTGTATCGTAACCGAATGGGTGGAATGTATAGTCTGGGGATTTGGGCGAAGAAAGAATAATGTCTTTACCTCAAAACGATAGGGCGTGCCTTAGTCAACGGGACGATAAAATCCCTGCAAGGATCGAGGAGTTGTGCGAGAATCATCATGTTGATTATCTGAAGTTTCCGACGCAAGAAGGCTCAAATATGCATTAAAGACGCTAGAGATGCCTTTCCGGAGGCTGTGGGTGTTGATTACATGAATCCTGTAAGTACACGAGAGTATGGCATTGATGCATACCGAGTATTCTTAATGTTCGGTATTGTCTTATTGCATTCCTGCGGTGTTGTCTGCGGACATCCAACTACATGGCTTGCGCATTTGTTTATGCCGTGCGTTCCTGGTTTTGTCCTTATCTCTGGCTGGTTCGGGTTGAGTTTTAAACCGCTGAAAGTTTTTAAGTTATACGCACTGGCTTTATATGCAGTAGTTGTAGTCCAACTAATTCGCATGTGGACAGGAGAATCTTTCGATCACAGGATGATGTTTGATATGTGGCGGAGTTATTGGTTCCTGAATGCGTATGTAGTTCTCCTTTTTGTCGTTGGGCTGCTTAATAAGTGTGTAGCCTCGGAAAGCAAATTAGGGATTGGCGCATTTCTTTTTCTGGTGTTTGGGTGGGGGTGGCTTGTCACAATACCGATTATAAAAGATTATGTGCCGGCTTCATCTGGGGTGGAAGCCTGCTCTGGACTCATGATGGCAGGGGTTTATGTTGTCGGCCGATTGATGCGAATCGGAAAAATTAAGCCATTCTTAAACGGTTATATAAATGGCGTTGTAATAGGAGTGTCTGTGCTTGCTGTTGGCATTGGCTTTTGTTGGTATACGTCTCCGTTTTCGCTAGTCATTGCCATGGCTGGGTTCTTTCTGTTCAAGAACTCATATTTTGCCCAGAAAATGGGCAAGTATCTTGCGTGGATATCTCCGTCCTGCTTTACTGTTTATTTGCTGCACTCGAGAGGGACTTTTGGTTTTCCGGTCATGAGTAGTTTAGAAGAGTCTTTGATAGGAGCAGGATTGAATATATATATTGTTTATCTTTTAACGGCGATAATTACTTTTGGAGTTTGCGTATTCTTGGATGTCCCGCGACGAGTTGTTGGCGGACTTGTGCATGTGATTATCCATAATTACACAAAGAGTAAGGATGTCGGCAGGTAAGATAGTCTTCAGGAATACAGTGTTCTCATATACTAGGACACTAATATCCGCAGCGCTGACGCTGTTTTCTAGCCGTTGGATTCTTGCGGAGTTAGGAGCATCGGATTATGGCGTGTATGGGCTTGCTGGCGGGTTGTTATTTTTCGTCAGCTTTATTAGTTCAATTCTTAGTCAAGGGAGTGGCAGATATCTCGCATATGCAACGGGTACGGGTGATCCGGAAGAGGTGACAAAATGGTTCAATGCGGCTTTAAATGTGTTTTCTTGTTTGCCCTTTATTCTTGTCCCGATTGGCCTTGCAATTGGGGAGGTTGTTGTGCGATTTGTTTTAAAGATTGATTCTCTGCGGCTGTCCGCAGCTCTTTGGGTATTTAGATGCTCTTTGGTTTCGTTTCTTGCGGTTATGCTTGCTACTCCATTTTTGAGTCTACTTGTTGCGAAGCAGAAAATTCATATAGCGGCAATGTTGATGCTGTTCCATTCAATTGGATTATTTATAATTGCGTTGGTGCTTCCCCGTTTGCCTGGAGATCACCTTGTCGTCTATGCGGTCCTAGTTGCAACAAGTTTGGTGATGTTGCAAATATTGTATATAATGGTGTGTAGAAAAATTTGCCCAGAGGCTAGAGTGGTTTTCTCGTATTGGTGGGATATCGATAAAATAAAGGCGCTAATTGGATTCTCCGGATGGCTCTGTGTGGGGACAATCGGGACGGTTGTGAACACACAAGGGCAAGGTGTATTGCTAAACTTAATGAAGGGGACGGCGGCTAATGCAGGCTCTAGCGTCGCAGGGGCGCTCGCAGGACAAATGCAGACCCTTGCTAACGCTTTTCTGCAGGCAATCAGCCCAGAAGTCATTCGTAGAGAAGGGGCTAGTAATCATTCTGGGATGATTTCGCTTGCAAAGCAGGCTACAAAACTTGGCGTGGCCTTCATAATGTTGGTAGCTCTTCCGCTGTTTTGTGAGTGCGAGTATGTGCTAAAGTTATGGTTGGTTAACCCGCCTCCTTATGCTGTGTTTTTTGCTAGGATAGCAATTCTTTCCGCATTGTTCTATAAGATGGCGGTGGGGCACAGGATATGCTTTCAAGCTACTGGTAGGATTAAGAGCCAGCAAATTATAGAATTGTTAGTGTATGCGGCAACAGCGCCTTTAGTTGGCGTTGTATACTGTGTCTCGCGTTCTGTATATATATCTTTTTCATTTGTTCCGGTAATGCAAGCTGTCTACTTTCTCGCCACAGTTATGGCGGGGGCGAGGATTTATGAGTGGAATTTGAAAGATGTTATTGTTTCTGTTTTTCTGAAAAGCCTAATTTGCTTCTTATTGGGAATTGCTTTGTTTTCAAGCATATGTATGCTATGTCCCACACATTCATTTATGCGTTTATGTTTTTCGACTGCAATGCTGTGCCTTTTTGTTTGTATTTACTTTATTCTTTTTGTATTGTCAGATACAGATAAAAAGCGCGTGGCTAGTTGTTTTGCAAAAATTATTAACATGGTGGTTTGAGGATGAACAAAAAAACCTTGATATTTTTAGCGGGCTTGTTTGCCATGACAGAGGTGTATATTGGCGGTTTTATTGCAATCTCTGAACTTGTTATTTTCATTGTTGCACCTTATGTTTTTCTCGTGGATTATAAATTGTTGAAAAGAGACGGTTTTTTGCCATTGTTGTGGCTCTTGATGCTTGCGATGGCAGGTTGTGTCATCGCGACAAGAGCTAACGGTACTCCTTTTCCAAGTTTTGCAAAAGGCTTCGCGGCTATTTATGCAACATGGGGGTCTTTGATATGCATGCATAGGTTATTACGCGATGACTTTATGCGGGTGAAATGGTTTTTCTTGGGGTATGCTTTTTCGTTGGTTTTGAATATATTTGCTTTTCAGCGAGGTTCTGCAAGGCATCTAGGCGATGTCGCAATAGTTAGTGGGGCCGCAATGGAATCTACGATGAACTCTGTGATATTTTGGGCTGGGCGTCTTCCTCACTGGATATATCTACCGCTTCGAGGATGGTTCGCTTCGACTCCTGCGATTTATTCTAGAACGGCGCCGTTAGTTCTTGCTGGGATATCATTGTTCTCGTCTGGTGGGAGCGGACGTGCTGCGGCGTTGTGTGCATTGGCAACATTTGCTGTCCTGCTTGTAGAAGGCCGTAGTAGAGTTTCGTTAAAACAACATAAGCAACGAATTATTATATTGTGTGTATTGTTGGTGCTTATTGGGGTGGTTGCCAAAAAAGGGTATGAGTCCTTAGCCCAAAGCGGAGTCTTGGGTGAGTATGCAGTTAAGAAATATGAGAACCAGACGAGGCTTGGTAATAGTGCGATAGATATGTTGGTTGCGGGAAGGAGTGAATTTTTTGTCGGACTATATTGTGCCGTAAAGAAGCCTATCATCGGATATGGCCCATGGCCTGTAGATAAGGATGGTGATGTGGGCTTGTTCCTGTCAAAGTATGGCACATATGAAGATTACGAAGTATATTTGCGGTCACAGCGTGATGCTTATGCAATGGGCATGAAACAGGCGTTGCTGCCAACGCATTCGTGTATAATGGGATGGTGGGTGTGGTATGGTATATTGGGGCTTAGCGTGTGGGTGTATATACTGTGGCTTTACTGGAAGACGATTACGGCGTATTGTGTATGCTATCCACCATGGTTTGGGTGCATAGCTACTATTTTGCCTGCTGCTGTATGGGATGCATTCTTTTCGCCATATGGCAGTAGAGTTATGATGGGGTTATTCTTCGCGTTGTGCTTGTATCTAAAGGCAGTTTTTAAAAAGCGAATACCGCCAGGAGGATCCAAATGGTAATATTGTTGAAAGGACATGTATGAAAGTTTTAATCACGACTTTAGGGCGAAGCCATTTTATTCAAGTCGCAAGTGCGCTTATTGCGTCGGGAATAGATGGATGGCTGTTCCAGGGCTGGGTAGTTAAGAATGCGAATCATTCGTTGTTGGTTCGAATCGCAGGAAAGATCTTAGTACGGGTAGAATCTTTTGTTTATGGATTTACACGCCGTACTACACCAGAGCTAGAAGGTAGAAACATTGGTGACTTCTGGGCGGAATGTCTTCAGGCCGTCGCCGAACGAACAGTCGGAAGGATAAACAGATGGTGTTGGAACTGGAGTGTTAAGTTGGGGTTCAGGATTCATGGATGGAGAATGTCCAAATTATTACGCCGTGGTGATTATCAAATAGCACATATCAGAACGGGACTTGGTAGAGGAGGGTGCATCACTGAGGCAAGGCGTAAAGGGGTGAAGGTCTTGGCCGATCATAGTGCAGGGGCTCCGCAATTCGTTGTTGAGGATGTTGGGCATCAGAAGTGGGGTAAATGGAGTTATTGGTGGTCGGTTATGGAGGATTGCAATGAAGCTGATATGTTGATGGTCGATTGTGATTTTGTCAAATCGACATTTCTAAAATATGGCTATCCAGAAGAAAAAATTCGCGTTGTGTACATGGGGTTGGATCAGAGATTTAATGGGCTTCGGATGTGGGCTGAGGATTTGTCGGGATTAGGCAAGACAAGTGCAAAACCATTACGAATTGTTTTTTCTGGACCATTTGCGGAACACAAAGGAAATGTTGAATTCCTCGCTGCGATAGAATTGTTGCTTGATTCACAATTATATTTTTCAGTTGAGGTTCTTGGATGTGTTAATATAGATTCGAGTCTGCGAAAGAAATTTCAGCGTGCAATTAGTAAGATCACATTTCATGGGCATTTGCCTCAGGATAAGATGTGTGAAGTGATGAAGAACGCGCATGTATATTTATTCCCGTCGCATTCTGAAGGATGCGCGAAATCAGCATTTGAAGCTTTAAGTATGGGTCTATGTGTGGTGTGTACATATGAAACAGGTTTGCCAGCAGTAGATGGTGAGAGTTGCTTTTTGATTGAAAGGCGCAATCCAGAGTCGATTAGAGACAAGATTTTGTGGCTAGTAGAGCATCCTGAAAAGATATCTTCCGTTGGACAAGCCGGCACGGAGTTAATGAAGAAGTACACATGGGAGTTTTATGCAGAAAATGTCAAGAAGCTATATCAAGAGTTGCTGGGGGTGTCATGAAGGGACCAATGTTTAGTATTGTTGTCGCAAATTATAATTACGGGAAATTTATTGGCGATGCTATTAAGTCTGCGTTTGCGCAAACTTATACGAATTTTGAAGTGATAATTTGCGACGCGGCTTCAACTGATGATTCAGTAGAGGTCATAAAAAGGTTCGCGGCTGGGCTTGAGCCAAATACGGAAAGATCACTTAATGATGCAATGTCTAATGGGAGCCATATTACATGGTGGTGTAGCGAAAAAGATAAAGGACAAAGTGAAGCTTTCAACAAAGGATTCTCGCATGCAAAAGGGCGTTTCCTTACATGGCTAAATGCTGATGACTTATTGTACCCCAAGGCGCTGGAATCTATCGCCAAATTGATTGAGCAACATGCGGATAATGAATGGTTTGTTGGGTCTACGACATGGGTTGATAGTTCCTTAAACGTAAAGAAGTGTTTTTGTGCACATCGCTTTTCTGTATTGCGGGCTACATATGCTTTTATGACAGCTTGTGGTCCATCATCTTTCTTTAGTAGAGACTTGTATGAAGCAGTCGGAAGAATTGATGAAAGCTTGCATTACTTAATGGATACAGATCTTTGGTATAAGTTTTATCTGAAATGTGGTGCTAAATATTTGCGGACTAAAGATGATGTATGGATTTTTAGAGTTCATGATGCTTCAAAGACAACAGGATCAGAGATTTCAGACTCTGCAATTGCTGCAAGAAACAGGATTCGATATGTTGAAGAAACAAATTTGGTCGCAGATAGATATCGTTGGCCGGGCAAATGGCAGACTCGTCTATTTACAGTGTTAAGTTTCTCATTATGGGACAAGATTATTGCTATGTGCCGAACAATTAAAAGGAAAGATAAGCAAGTTTCCATGTTTTTCAATTGAAAGAGTGTGCATTTGTCAACTTAGAGGAAAATGAAGAGATGAGAATAACTAATGCTATTAACAGAATGATTCATCCGATGATGGTAAATTATGTGCTACGCAAATACCAAAAGAAAATGACTTGGTGTAGACGTCGCCATCCGGAGTTGTTCAAGCCAGTGGACAAGGCACTAACAGATAGGCATTTGAATTTGTGGGGTAAATTGGGACTTCCTTGCTCCGATAAGTGGCTGAGATTTTTATCCAATATTTCGGGGATTGCGGACTATCGTTACGCGCCGGAAGATTTGGTGTTTGCGAGGGTTGAGAGAATCCTCAACGACTGTGAACGCGGGGGGCGTGAGGCTGAAGATAAGAACCAATTTGATTTGTATGTGGATCTGAAAGACCAGCCAAAAACAGTTCTACGATACATTCGAGGAATTTTTTATGATGAAGAGCATAATTATCTTTCTGAACCTGAGGCGCGTTCAATCATAGATCGAGATTGCGGAGATTTGATTGGGAAGGTTTGCGTAAATTCACTTGGCGGACATGGGATTTCCGCTTTTAGCTATCGGAATGGAAAATATGTCTCGTCTGAAGGAGTGGATCTTACGTTGGAATGGATAAAATCGATTTCGCAATCATATATTTTGCAAGAGAAGGTGGAGCAATGCGGTTTTTCGGCGCAGTTCAACACGTCCTCTGCAAATTCGTGCAAGATAGTCACATTGCGCTGCCCTTGGGATGGAAAGATAGAGGTGGTGAAGGCTGGAATGCGCTTTGGTGTGACTAAGGATGTGTTTGACAATCTTTCATCGGGCGGAATTAGCGTCGCGGTTTCTGCTGATGGAGAATTGGGGAAAACGGCATATAACTGGTACAAAGCCGATCCCTTCCCAGAACATCCGTTATCGCATGTGAAATTTGCTGGACAAAGGCACCCATTCTTCCCGAAGATGAAAGAATTGGCTTGCCGCTATGCCGCAAAGGTGCATAACATGAACATGCTTAGCTGGGATATGCTTGCGGACAAGAATGGAGACGTCAAGATATTGGAAGTGAACGCCACAAGCCAAAGTCACGACTGGTTGCAGTTTGATTTCGGGGCGTTGTTTGGTGATTACACCGAACAAGTTGTAGATTGGTGCGCGGCGCATCTTGATTACGATCGTTTTGAACATTTTAGGACGTGGTATTGATATGAGTCTGAAATCACCTATTATTTGGGCGCTGCGTAGAGGGCAGACTATGGCGTTTGTTCGTCAGGTCGCGGATACGACTTCGCGGCTTGACAAATTCAATGTCATTTGGAGAGATGCATTTGAGAATGTCCAATTTTATGCAGAATGGAAAGTAAGGCATGGGTTGCCAGACGCAATACAGGAGGTATCGGAACTTTCGGAATGGCCGATTCTTGAAAAGAAGGATTTGATTTTGAATCGTGATAAACTTGTGCGCAAGGACATCAAAAGATATCATGAAAGCGTGACTGGTGGCGCAACTGGTGAGCCGTTGCATTTCCGAACAATGGCTGGTGAGAGTGATACTGTGGCGATGAACAAATGGATTGGTTGGGCCCGAATGGGGATTTACCCTGACAGCAGATGTTTCGTTCTTTGGGGGCATCGTCATTTTTATGGCCAGACGTTTACGGGAAATCTTCGTTTTGCTTGGCGGCAGATCAAAGATTGGATGACGAACAATTTACGTGAAGATGCGACAGATCTTTCGCAAAAGGCCTTGGAAAAAGATGTCGAGCGATTGATTCGTTTTAGACCTGAGGGTATCATATCATATTCAGCGTCATTGCTTGCACTGGTGCGTAGTTGCAAGGAGTATGGCGAAAAATGTCGTCATCTTGGTGTTAAGGCGGTTGTCTGCACTGCTGGCCCACTGACGAAAGAAGAGCGTGATGAAATTAGCTTGTTCTTTAATGCTCCCGTGGGTATGGAATATGGTTCAATGGAAGGAGGCGTCATAGCTTATCAGACTCCTATGACGGACGGCCATTATGAGGTGTTTGATAAAACGCACATTATTCATGCCGTTCCAGAACCAGTTTCAGGAAACAGTCAGGTTCTTGTTACCAAACTCTATCCCTGCTATTTACCGTTAATCAGATACAGAATAGGTGATTACATTCTTGGCGAGACTATAGCTGAGGATGGAACCGTAAGCAAATTTGATGAGGTGTATGGCCGAACAGGCGATGAAGTGGATATGGGGAATGGAATCAAGTTTCACGGGCAAAGCTTCATGACTTGTGCGGAAGGTTTTGACAAGATTATAGCGTATCAGATACGCGTTAATAGAAAGAGTGGGCAGGTGGTCTTTGTCGCGCAAACATTATCCCCCTTGGGTGAGGATGAGCGGAATGAAATTATAAAAAGGGCAGCGCACATGAGTGGGCTTGCGCGAACGTCCATAACTGTGCAAGAGGCCAAAGAGCTTGCAAAGGCGCCAAGTGGCAAAATACGCTTAGTTGTAGAAGAAAATGAAGTAGACGAAAATGAATAAGATAGAATTACAGGAGTTGAGAGCATCTTTCATAGCTGAGATGCTTCCGTATCTACTTCGCTTCAGAGATGCGACAATGCTGATAAAAATTGGCGGATCTGTGGCAGAGATAGAGGAAAATCTAGATTCAATACTGGCAGATATTGCCTTCCTTCGTTCGGCGGGAATACGGATTGTGGTCGTGCATGGCGGCGGAAAGGCGATAACGAAGGCAATTAAGGAGATGGGCAAGGAGCCGGTGTTTGTGGCGGGCCAGAGAGTTACGGACGAGCAGACAATGGAGGTTGTCCGAAGAACGCTGAACAATGTCGTAAATCCCTATCTTGTTAAGCGGTTATTGAGGCAAGAAGTAAATGCTCGCCCGCTGCATGGGAACTGGATATTTGGAGCAACCCGAATCAAGAACCCAGATCGCGGATATGTCGGAGAGATTGTTTCTGTAGATACGAGAGCGATCAATGAAATGCTCAACGTCGGCATTATCCCTGTCGTAACGCCGATAAGTACTGGTATTGAAGACCAGCATTTATACAATGTCAATGCGGATCTTGCGGCGGCAGCACTTGCGAAGGCGCTGAAGGTAAGGAAGTTCGTCTTGGTTTCTGATATGCCAGGGTTGTTGTTCAATGTTAACGATCATTCGACGCTTTTGTCGACACTTCATACTTCGTCAGTGGAGAAACTAAAATCAGAGGGGGTAATAGTCGGTGGAATGCTTCCGAAGATTGATGGTTGTGTTGCAGCCATTTCAAATGGTGTGGAGAAAGTCCATCTGGTTGATGGCCGGATAAGACACTCATTACTTCTTGAGCTATTCACCAAAGAAGGTGTTGGCACTGAAATAACGGCGTAGGCTATGAAAGTTCTTCATATAGTGTCATCGTTGTCGCGTAATGCCGGTGGCCCAGCGCGATCAGTTCAGGGGCTTGTTGCTGGTTTGAATGCGGCAGGTGTAGATGCCTGGTTGATGGCGA
>JAEEGL017248270.1_pt1 | contig 13999 bp, 16 predicted proteins | sample 9134231 | NCBI WGS metagenome assembly JAEEGL01 (sample SAMN16246548, study PRJNA631951) | gut metagenome | biome: gut microbiome; feature: rumen; material: fiber-attached | host: Bos | place: Iran: Karaj | collected 2018-10
CTACCTCCTGAGTTTAATATACGGTACAACTCCCCCGGGCGCAATGGTGACAATGGTTACTTTTGGGGTGACTTTTGTTACTGCTTTTTTTTGTTGACAAATACTTTACCCGGTGTTATATTGTGTATATACAATATACACAATGTGCACTGCACGAATATACACAAGGAGATGTCAAATGAACCTTATCGAAGTAAATGGTCTTTGTAAGAACTTTGACTCCTTTCAATTAAAGGATGTAAGTTTTTCTCTTGAACCGGGTTATATTATGGGCTTTATTGGACGCAACGGAGCCGGTAAATCTACTACCCTCAAATGTATGCTCAACATTATGAATAATGATGGTGGCAGCGTTAATCTTTGTGGACTTTCAATGCCAAAGGATGAAATGGAAATTAAGAACAAGGTTGGCTACGTTTTTGGCGGCGTAGACTTTTACCCTGAATCAAAAATCAAAAAGATAACAGACGTTACAAAAAGTTTTTATCGCGAATGGGATGACGAACGCTATAAAAAACTTTGCGAACGTTTTGAAATTGATGAAAACAAAAAATTCAAACAGCTCAGTGCAGGTATGAAGGTAAAATATTCACTTGCAATTGCAATGAGCCATAATCCCAAGCTTTTGATTCTTGATGAACCGACAAGCGGACTCGATCCGGCAGCCCGCGATGACCTTGTACTTATGTTCCAGGAGTTTATTGAAGACGGCGAACATTCAATTCTCTTTTCTACCCACATCACAAGCGACCTTGAAAAATGTGCAGACTACATAACTTACATCAAGCAGGGACAGATTCTTGCAAGCGCAGACGTAGAAAGCTTCCGCACAAGCTACATCAGTGTTGCAGGAAAAAAGGACCAGCTTTCTGCAGAGGCACAAGGCAAAATTATAGGACTTCACAAACACCAGCTTGGTTTTGAAGGACTTATGAAAACCGAAGATAAGGCGCTTGCCCAGGCCGGCGGTTTTGAAATTGCTGATCCAACTCTTGAAGACATTATGATTCACGTAGAACGCAGACAGGAGGCAGAATAATGAAATCTCAAACCTTAAACCTTTTGAAAAAAGAAATTACTCTTGGAAATTCCGCACAGACAACAATCTGGTTTATCTGTTGTTTTGGAATGTTCTTTATTCCAAATTATCCTGTTTACATCGGGCCATTTTATATCAGCCTGAGCATTTTCATGACTTTTGGAATGAATCAGGTTTCGCACGACACGCTTTATACAGTACTGCTGCCTGTACGCAAAATAGATACAGTTAAGGCACGTTTTCTTTTCTGCGGAATGCTCGAAGTATTGTCTATGCTATTTGCTGTAATTGCCGGAATTATACGTTTCCTTGGAGAATTCCCGGAACCAAAATCAGGGGTTGGAATTACAGTTGCTTACCTTGGATTGCAGCTCATAGTTTATTCAATTTTCAATTTCCTCTTTTTGGGCAATGTTTATAAAGATCCTGTAAAACCGGGAAAATGTTATCTTCTTGCCGGAATTATGTATTTTATATCTTATGCAATTTGTGAGTTTCCTGTATGGGCATACTTTCATGCAAAAGGAAGCATGACTGATGAGCAGATTGCTCAAGGCTTTTCACTTGCAAAAGTTGGAATGATATTCTATACACAGGATACCGCCTTTTTGGGTAAACAATGTATTATCCTTCTTGGTGGACTTTTGATTTTTGCAGGCTCCTGGGTAATTACCTTTAATCGCGCTGCAAAGCAGTTTGAAAAGTACGACATGTAAGAGATCCTCGGGTCAAGCCCGAGGATGACACACAACTTATGGACTTAGTATTGTCACAAAAAACAGACAAACCAATTTATACTCAAATCTACGAGCAGATTGCAAACCAGATAATGACCGGCGAGCTTTCTGCCGAAGAAAAGCTTCCACCTATCCGTACGGTTGCGCTAAACCTTCGTATAAGTGTTATCCCGGTAAAACAGGCCTGGGAGCAGCTTGAACGGGAAGGCTTTATTTCTACTGCAGCCGGGCGCGGCACCTTTGTAAACAAGCTTGCACATCATGAAATTTCAGGAAAGCGCACTGCCGCTGCCGAACAGCTTCTGACCCGGGACATTAAATCTTGCCGCGAAATGGGTCTTTCGCTTGAAGAAATCATAGATATAGTAAAAAAGAATTATTTATAGTAAAATAAGTTTATCAAATTATAAACGGCAGGTTTTATGACAAATATTGATAAGCTTGTAGATGGAATAATAGCCTCATACGACAAATACGGACTTGTAAACCGCAGTGATTCAGATAATTTTCCAAACAGACAGACCGTAGTAGCAATCCTTAGCGATGTTCAGTCTTTGATTTTTCCCGGCTTTAGAACCGAAGAAGATATTGATCCTGTAAATTTGCGCTATGTAACCGGACAAAAGGTTAATAACATAATTGCTAAGCTCACAAAAGAGATTCAAAAGGCTCTCATATATACTATGACCAACAGAAAAGGTAACTCAGACAATATAGAGCATTCACATTGCTTTACACTTGCCGAAAAAACTGCCCTTGCACTCATAGAAGAGCTTCCGGAAATCAGACGTAAGGTTCAGCTGGATACTATTGCGGCCTTTAACGGGGACCCTGCAGCAAAAAGCAATGAGGAAGTAATTCTTTCTTATCCGGGACTGGAAGCAATTGTTGTTCACCGCATAGCACATTTTTTATATGCAAACGGAGTTCCAATTATTCCCCGCATAATGAGCGAACATATTCATGGAAAAACCGGTGTAGACATTCATCCTGGTGCTCAGATTGGAGAATCTTTTTTTATTGACCATGGAACCGGCGTAGTAATTGGAGAAACAACCATAATTGGAAACAATGTAAAAATATATCAGGGTGTAACTCTTGGCGCTTTGAGTGTAAAAAAATCGCTCCAGGACAAAAAACGCCATCCTACAATTGAGGATGACGTTACAATTTATGCCGGAGCCACAATTTTGGGCGGCGACACTGTAATAGGAAAAGGCTGTACCATAGGCGGCAACACCTGGGTTACCAGTTCTATTCCGGCAGGCTCTGTAATTACTATTTAATCTGCCCTTGGCTTGTGGCAATTGCTGCAGCCAATAATATGCACATGCTTTTTTCCCACCGCTTTATTAAACAGACGGGCTGTTAAAGCCTGGTCTGGAGCAATTGCTTTATGACACACAGGACAAACCCGCGAAACCCCAGGTTCACACTTAGGGTAACAGTGCGGACAGCCCTGAATAGTCATGAGCTGGTCTGGAACCTTCATAGGGCGATACACCTTGGAAACAAGCTGCTCGCCCACAAAAAGCTCACTCTGGCATACAGGACATTTTACCGGCTGAAGATTTGATTTTTTTGCCGCCTTTTTTGCAACTGCCTTTCTGTAAGCATTCATTACAAAAATAGCTGCAAGAAGAAAAATTATTATTACCGAAAAAACACCTATTACCAAAATATCCATTATTTTTCAGGCTCCAGATAAACGCTTACATAATTATTTGTGTTTAAGTATTTTGCAGCAAGCTCCTGCATAGCCTTTGCAGTTGTTTTTTCTGTTACCCAGTCAAAACTAAGGGCAGCTTCTACAGGCATGTAGGTATAAACTTCTATTGCATTAAGGGAACTGAGCCACCATGAAGAATTTTTCTGATTTGCTTCAAAGTTACGTCGGTAAGATTCATTAATTTTGTCAATGTATGACTGATCCACAGCCCCTGTACGCAATTCGTTAAGTGCAGCAATTACTTCGGCAGTAAGCTCTTTTTCGCGGGCAGGCTCACAGCCAAAGGTAATCTGGAATTCATAATAGCGTTCCGGATAACCGTCCATATTTGTATAAACATTTACACCGTAAGTACCGCTCTTGTCTTCGCGGATAATTTCACGCAGACGTATATCTACAAGTGCACGCAGCTGATCCATAAGAGCTATATCTGTGTAAGTTTCTTCAACATTCTTAGCCGGCGGAAGTTTTCCACCAAAGCCTATGAATACCTGGCCCTTTTCTTCCTGTCCCTTGCTTACAACTGCTTCTGTAATTCCTGCTGGGAATGAGTATGGTTCATATAATCCCTCTTCTTTAACAGCAGGATTACCCGGCAGGTTTCCGAGGTAGTAAGAGCAAAGTTCTACAAGGTTTTCTTCATCAATATCGCCGCAGAAAACAAAGGTAAAGTCAGAAATGTTATTAAAGCGCTCCTTAAACAGACGCTCTGCCTGTTCACGATTATAGGCCGCAGCAAGCTCCGGACTAATTGCGGTAAAATGTCGTATAGAATCACCGAACAGAATCTTGCTTATCTTTTCCTGCCAGACATCAGAAGGCTGAATACCATATTGCTTTGCTTGTGTTTCAATCATAAGAGAGCTGTAGTTCCAGCCTACATCTGTAAATTGAGGAGTAGTAAACATTTTATATAAAAGCTGAAGCAGAGTTTCAATTTCTGCAGGATTTGCCTGACCAACAAATTTTTCATCGCGTTCATCAATGGCACAATTAAAGCCTACAGTCTTGGCGGACAAGAATTTCTGAAGCTGGTTAAAATCCATTCCGCCAATACCGGAATAGAGTGCATAGAATGGTGAATAAAGTGCAGAGGCATATTCTGCATCGCTTACAAGCGAAAGACCTCCTTTACTGATTGCACTCATATAAACTATTGATTTGTCAAAATCGGTTTTCTTTATAAGAATGCGAACTCCGTTAGAAAGCACATACTCGTTTGTTCCAAGCTTGCTCAAAGCCTTTTTAGAAACAACCTCTGCCTTATCTGCAGGACGCTCCATAAGATTTGCTGATAAAGAATTTTCTTCGTAGGCAGTCATTTCGGCTTCGCTTTGATAGTTTTCCCAGAAGTCAATTATTTCGGCTTTTGAAGGCAGCTGATTTTCGTAAGCAGCAGGTATTCCAAGGAACAAATGAGTTCCCCGGCCTTCGAACATTTCTTTTGCCCTGTTGTTTACCTGTTCCAGTGTAAGGTTTTCAAGTACATTAAGAGCCGCTTCTATATAGTCATCATCGCTTATAAATACTTCACCTGTTAAGAAGTAATTAACAAGAGCACCAACTCTTGAAACAGAATCTGTTGTTTCACACTGCTCGTACCACTGCTTTTCTATAGCAATCAAAGAATCGCGTATGCGGTCAAACTCTGTCTGTGTAATTCCAAAAAGAAGAATACGATCTGTTTCATCAAGAATGCGGGCAAAGGCGTCCCAAAGCATTCCATCTTTTGGTACAAAAACATTTCCATCCATGACAACATAAGGTGTTTCGTTGCTGTGAATAGCCTGTGCCATTAACCATGGTGCCTGTGGATCTGTTGAAATTTCCGAATAACGGGCATTCATTGCTTCATCTACTATGCGGGTAAGATAGTAACGACGCATTTCGGACTCGGTTGTCATAGGCTTGTTATTATGATCCATTGTGAAAATCTGAACCTGGGTATAAGGCATTTCTGCATCTGCAAAAACAAGGATATCCTTTTGAGTCTGTTCCGGAATAAAAGGTTTTGCCTGTGTATTTTTCTTTTTTGCAGCAGGAATAATTCCCATATTCTGTTTGATAAGCTCCTCTACCTTAGAAGGCTCAATATCTCCGGCAATAATTACTGCCATATTCTGCGGCTGATACCATTTTTCATAAAAGGCTACAACTTCGTCTCGAGTAATATTTGCAATTACATCCATGTTTCCAATCGGGAGTCTGCCGACATAAGATGAATCCTTCAGCTCAAACGGCAGCATGGCATCTGTAATTCGCCCGTTAAGACCAAGATGACCACGCCATTCTTCTGTTACTACACCGCGTTCCTTGTCCAGCTCTTCCGGATCAAAGGTAACGGCACTTGCCCAGTCGTGGAAAATCAAGAGTGCTGTTTCCAAAAACTGCGGATCATCGGCAGGAACCTCAAGATTATAGACGGTTTCTGTAAAATTGGTATAAGCGTTTACTTCGGCGCCAAAATCCATACCAATTGATTCTGCATAGCTTATAAGGCTGTTCTTTTCAAAATGCTCTGTACCATTAAAACACATATGTTCTATAAGGTGAGCAACACCACTTTCGTTGTCGGCTTCGCTTATAGAACCAACCTTTACGGCGAGCCTGAGTGATATTCTGTTTTCCGGATAGTTATTTTTCAAAACGTAATAACTCATTCCGTTATCTAGCTGTCCTGTTAAAACTGCCGGATTCAGCTTGAATGTATTGTCACATTTTGAGGTTTTGGTCGAATTACAACTACTGAATAATACGATGAAAACAAATGCCACCGCCAGAAAAGATTTAAACTTTTTCATAAAATCTCCCATTATTGTTTTATTAGCAAAAAGAATAAATCAATTACAACATTTGTACAATATGACGATAAATAAATAAGGCTTACATGCATAAAAACAGGGCCTTTATTCAATTTGACATACAATAAAATAGTATGTTATACTATAATATACGTTAGCATAGGGGAAAAAATTTGCCAAGAACACAACGTAGGGTAAAAAAGTTCGAAAAACGATTCGCAAGTAATGTAACTCATAAGACTGGAAATTTCTTTAAGTCTTTGGGCTCGTTTTTTTTACGTGCATTCCGTGTTTTTGACAGCCGTCTTACAATAATGATTGTTCCCCACTCCCATGGCAAAGTAATTAACTTCCAGACAAACGTTTTTGCTCTCATTCTGGGCTTTATTCTTTCGGCCGGTATAATTACTTCGTTCATTTATTTCAACAGACATTCAGTTGCTTCCAAAATGGAAATATCAAATCTTATGAATCAGAACCGCGAAACTCTTGCAAGTCTGGATCAGCTGCGCGACGAAAATGCAAACCTTTTCAAAGCCGCTAAACGTTTTCAGACTTCACTTTCGCAGAGCCTTTCGCTGCTTGGTATTCAGCAGGTAGACACAAATACAGACACTTCGCTTACTAACGGAGACCTTTCTTCGTTGTTCAGTTCAAAGGAAATAGCTACCGGTACCGCACGTGAGCTTGCAGACATAAAGGAGCTTACCTCTTATCTGGAAAGCGCCGTAGATCCTATAGAACAGATTGGAAAAATGCTCAAAACCCAGCAGTCACTGTTTACAGAAATTCCTAGTATTTGTCCTATAAAGAGTCCTAACCTGCACGTTTCCATGGCCTTTGGTCCTAACCTGCACCCGCTCAATAATCAGTGGTATATTCATAAGGGAATTGACTTTTCTACTTATCGTTCCGGCGACCCTGTAATGGCAACCGCTTCGGGACAGATTGTAAACGTAGGCTACGATTCCAACTACGGAAACTTTGTAATTATAAAACACAATCATGGTATTTATACACGCTATGCTCACCTTAGCACCGCAAGGGTTAAAAAGGGACAGCTCGTAGAACAGGGCACTGTAATCGGTTATGTAGGAAACACCGGTATTTCTACAGGACCTCACCTGCACTACGAGGTTCACATTGGTTCTGATGTAGTAGACCCTGCAAAATATGTAAATATCAAGTTAACAAAATAGGTTCTTATGGCTTTAAAAGTAGACGACATTTCCATAAACACAGTAATTGGTAAAGGTACAACTGTATCCGGCAGCATGCGCATAAACGGATTTGTACGTCTGGATGGAGATGTAGACGGAAACCTGGAAACCGATGGCAATATAATCATAGGTGATAACGCAAGAGTTCGCGGAGACATAAAAGCAAAATCTGTAATTGTAAGCGGCATAGTTGTAGGCAGCATTCTGGCACAGGAAAGCATAAGGGTTTTGTCTGGTTCTGTTGTACTTGGAGACGTAATTTCCCGAAAGGTTCAGATTGAAGAAAGAACTACCTTTAACGGACGCTGTATTTCCATCAAGGATGATGAGCAGTTCGAAAAAGAATCGGAAAAATACTTACAGTCCAAGGCCATAAAGGAGAAGGTTGCCCTTTCATGAGTGATATAAATCCGCTGGGAGCCTCCACCTATTACGGAGGACTTCAAAACGCAACGAGTCAGGCAGCAAAGGAAGCAAACAAAGAAAAAACCCGTTCTACTCAAAGCACCCGCAAAACTTCTTTTTCCGAAATACTAAAAAATCGTTCAAAAACAGATGCTCAGATAAAAGCAGAAGCCGTCGGTTACCCGCCGGAAATTGCTTCCATGTCTATAGAAGATGCGGCTGTTTTTTTAAAGGATGCAGTAGACAAAGCCGGAAATGACCTTTCGGAATCGGCAAGCACAGAAAACATACTTAAGTTCCGCGATTCTGTTCGGCTGTTCATAAAGTTTGTAGTAGAAAGCAATTACGTAGAACACAAAAAATCGTTTCCGGGAAGGTTTTCGGCTCCCCTCCAGAATTTTTCAAAGTTTAATCAAAAGAGACGCCCTAAGGATCCGCGCGTAATAATTGAAACTATTAATCAAAAGCTGGACGGCATGGTTCGCGACACATTAACCCTGCAGGCCGGCAACTTAAAAATCCTGGAAAAGGCCGACGAAATAAAAGGCTTGATTGTAGACTTAATGCAAGCGTAGTTGATATAATAGGATATATGTGCGACTTTTGCGAAGCAAAATGTCGGTAAGTACGCGTTAGCGTACGACTCATTCCGAACTTGTTTCGGAATCTGCGGATGCTGAAACAAGTTCAGCATGACATGATATATGGTGATTTTATGAGTGATATTTTTGAAACTGACATAGATGACGAGAGCGAAAATCTTTCCAGTCTTGAAGACGGCGACAGCGAGGTTGTCGAAAGCGAAAACCTGGTCGTTGATTTTCCGCTGTATCATATAAAGCTTGAATATTCCAACGAAACCCTTTACGCCCGCACACCTGGAAACTATGCGTTGTATGCCGGTGAATATGTTATTACGCCAACCCGCTATGGCAAGGACATGGCACTTGTTCTTGGGGAATCCAAAAAGCCTGTCGGCATAAAAAAGGACGATATTGTTACAATTGACCGCAAGGCCAACGCCGACGACATGGAAAAACGCAAGCAGCTTGTAGAAAAAGAAAAAGAAGCCTTCCCTGTTTTTAAGGAAAAGGTAGCAAATCATAACCTTGATATGAAGTTGGTTGACGTTCACTTTTTATTTGATGAAAGCAAGGCTCTGTTCTTCTTCAGCTCCGATAACCGTGTAGATTTCCGCGAACTTGTAAAAGATTTAGTAAGTGTTTTCAAAATGCGAATAGAACTTCGCCAGATTGGTGTCCGCGACGAAAGCCGCATTACCGGTGGTCTTGGAATCTGTGGCCGCCCGTTCTGCTGTCACGCCGTTTCCGACAAGCTGCGCCCTGTTTCCATCCGCATGGCAAAGGACCAGAATCTTTCCCTCAACTCCATGAAGATTTCCGGCCAGTGTGGTCGTCTCTTGTGCTGCCTTTCCTACGAGTTTGACTGGTACAACGAAGCCCGCCGCAACCTGCCTAACGAAGGCATCCGCATCTTCTACGACGGCACCAACTTCCGCATAACCGAAGTAAACCCTCTTACCAACATGGTCAAAATGTCCGGCGAAGATGGCCGTTTACTCGAAGTCAACGCTAAGCGCTTTGTCCGCGATGGCGGTAAGTGGAAAATTGATTAGAATTGTCATCCCGAACTTGTTTCGGGATCTTTTTTATGACTGTTTTGAGAATGATAAGAATTCAACAGGAGTCATAACTCGTACTGTAGAATTCTTATAATCAGACTCATTTCTTGTAACTATAATATCTGCATTGATTTGTTGTGCAACTTCATGTTGAACAGAATCTTCAAAGTCACTCCACTCTGATTCAAGCGCATTGCGAATACAGGCTTCATCAACACCAGCAACAGAAACTGCAGTTAAAAGATTTTTCATGATTTGTTTTGTTATTTCTGTATCATGTATAGTCCGTTTTACGATATAAAAAATATCAGTACAGGAAGCTGCTGAAATATAAAAATCATATCCCTTATCGCAATAAGAGAGAACAGAATTAGATTCATCATAAAAATCTGTATTTCCGAGCATTACATCAAGAACAAGGTTTGTATCTATGAATATAATCATAATCCGTACTTTTCCTTCAAACGTTCTTCGCGGATTTGAGCTATGGTTATTGGCTTACTTAATTTGAGAACACCTTGTATTGCATGAAGGGCCTTTAAACGTTCAGAACCAGCTGCCTGTGTAACATCAGACTTTGGTTTGTCTACAATGTGAATAAGAATTTCGTTACCGTCAAAATTACGAAGATCATCATCAATTGCAACAACAGTATTTCCATCGATATAACCTTTAACAGCTAACATAACACGCCTCCTTCATGAAGTTTTAAAATATTATAACCCACTTTTGGGGAAAATGCATTAAGTTTGTAACTTAATTTGAAAGCATCAGAAAATTAAAATAGGAATGATATATTATTGTTTATATCAAAATTTATAGACAGGATTTTATTCCATCAATAATTGATTTTTTTACAGATGGTTCAATTTTTTTATACACTTTTTCTGATAATTGTGCAATAAACTCTATTTTATCTGAATTGATTATATTCTGTTCACATCCATTTTCATCGAATAATTGTGAAGGCTTTATTTTTAAAACCTCGCATATCTTATCAATAACATCTGGTGGTGGAAATGAAACAGCACATTCTATTCCATTTATATAATTAAAACTCTTATCTATGAGAACGGCAAGTTGTGCTTGTGTATAACCAGCTTGTTTTCTGTAAGCTTTCAAATTATTTATAAATATTTTTTGTGTTTCCATAACTTATTTTGACAATAAAACAAGTTTCTTTGACATAATATTACAATTATTATTGAATTAAAATATTGTAAATACCAAGATAATTATGTATTATTACATATGAATATTGTGTTTTTGTTTTCTGAAAACATAAAATTAACGCTAATCTTAGGTGGTTTATGACAGTAGATAAAGAACGAGCAATCCGAGCCACTGTCCGAAGTTCTGTTGAAGCTTATGCAAGTGGTTTCTGTGATAGACATATTTCTGAACTTCATGATGAGAATGGGACCATAAATTCAAAAATTCATAATATTTTTATTTCTGCATTAGGTCCGGAAATCCAATATTATTCTGCTCTTGTACGTTCTCTTGATTCTAGCCTAGGTAATATGCTCGAATTGATGGCGATAAACATTGCTAGTTTGAATTATGAAGTTACCCAGCATGTTGAGGGAATACTTTATGGAGAACAAACAAAATATATTGCAAAAATTCTTGAAGAGTATAAACGCCATGCGAGAATACCTCTTATTCAAGATTATGAAGGAATTACTAAATATTCTGATTCAAAAGATAAAATCACTAAAAGGCATGAAAGTGATTATTGTTTAAAAGATTTAGAAAATGGAATGCATTATCTTATTGAGCTAAAAATTGGAGGAGATTTAGATAATAAAAAAGCCCGTTCAGAAAAAGAAGCATTGTTAGAGCAATATTGCATTCTTACAAATACTCTTGGGTCAGAAGATAAAGTAAAAATTTATTTTGCTACTGCTTATAACAGATATGGCGAAGGTAACGAATGGAACCAAGGAAGGGTTCTACAGTTTTTCTCAAAAGAAGAACTTCTTATTAGTTCTGATTTCTGGAATATGATTTGCAAAGCAGAAAATGGTTATGACATTGTAATTGATGAATATAAGAAAAATGCGAACTTGATAATAGCAGCTCTAAACAAGATTAAAAAAGCATATCTCCCTGATTCAAATAGGAAAAATAGATAATGTTTCTGAAAGATAATCAATCATGTTTATTAAAACTAGGAGATAGCAAGAAACTCATAAAACAGATACCTGATAAATCAATTGATTTCATTTTTACAGATCCACCATACAACATAGGAAAACATTCTACAGGTAATATCCCTCTTCCTGGAAGAACCCCAATGAATAATGATGTAGCCAGTTGGGATTGGGTTGATTTTTCACCAGAGGAATGGGTAGATGATTTTATACGTATATTGAAACCAAATGGAAATCTTTTCATTTTCACTTCTTATAATCAACTCGGTCGTTGGTATAACGCATTAGACCATCGTTTTGATACTTCACAATTTATGATATGGCACAAAACTAATCCAGCTCCAAAAGTATTTAAGGCCGGTTTTTTAAATAGTTGTGAAATGATTTTTTGTTGCTGGAATAAAGGACATACATGGAATTTTATCTCACAAAAGGAAATGCATAACTTTATAGAAAGTTCCATCTGTATGAAACCTGAAAGACTATCTGAACCTAAACATCCTGCACAAAAACCTGTTTCAATTCTAAAAAAAATCATTTCGATTGCCTCAAATGAAAGTGATATTGTTTTCGATCCTTTTATGGGTGTTGGTTCTACAGGAATAGCTAGTCTTGATCTGAATAGAAGATTTATTGGTTTTGAATTAGATAAATCTTATTTTGAAGCATCAAAGAAAAGATTATTTGAATGGAAAAAAACAAATGGAAAATAAATTGTGTCCAATTATTAAGTGGGCAGGTGGTAAAGAAAAAGAACTACCAATTATTCTTTCACACTTACCAGAATCGTTCGAAAATTACTACGAACCATTTGTTGGAGGAGGAGCCGTTTATACTTCAATAAAAGCAAATAATTATTTTATAAATGATAAATCTTCCGAATTAATAGGTTTATACAAAGGGATAAAAAATCAAGATGCCAATTTTTTTCTATATTCAAATGAAATTGTTAATCTCTGGAAAAAAGTAATAGATATTTCTGACAATCATAAAGAATTAAGCAAAAAATATAAAGAAATTAGAAATAAAGAATTAGAGAGAAACGATATTAAAAAGTATTTGTTCAAAGATTTTCAAAATATTATTTTAGATTTAGAAAATCATTATCCAACATTATTACCAAAAAAAGAAATCTTTTTAAAAGAAATTGAAATATATTTATTTGATAAAATGTTGCGAATGAATAAATTAGAAAAAAAATTGCATTTATTATCTGATGAGGATTTACAATTAAATATCGAAACGGGAATATTGAGCGGGGTTTATATGTATATTAGAAATCTTTATAACGATAATAATGTAAAAAATGATAAATCTCTTTCAACTGCGTTATTTCTTTTCATCAGAAATTATTGTTATAGTGGAATGTTCAGATATAATTCAAAAGGAGAGTTTAATGTTCCCTATGGTGGAATAGGTTATAATAAGAAAAGTTTACTAAACAAAATTGAATATTATAGGTCAAGCGAATTAATAAAATTATTGGCAAAAACGGAAATACATAATCAGGACTTTGAAGATTTTCTCGTAACAGGCAAACCAAATGAAAATGATTTTATTTTCTTAGATCCTCCATATGATTCTGAATTCAGTACGTATGCAAAAAATACGTTTGATAAAGAAGATCAAAGAAGACTTTCAAATTATCTCATCAATTCATGTAATGCAAAATGGATGATGATAATAAAAAATACACCTTTCATTCTTTCGTTATATGAAAACCACAATTTAAATATACAAACATTCGATAAAACTTATTTGGTAAGTTTTATGAATCGAAATAATAAAAAGACAGAACATTTATTAATCACAAATTACTAAAATGGAATTGTTAAATAAATAAAGAATATGAAAATTGGAAGTCACAATTTGTGACCTCCAATTATGATAAGATAAAGAGCAACTAAACTTGATGTCTAAAAAATCGACATCAAGTTTAGCTAGCGTTATTATACGAGATCCCCGGGTCAAGCCCGAGGATGACATAGGGGGAACGGGGGTTTTAGGGGGCGGAGCCTCTACGAGCACAGCTCTCCGAGAGACTCGCTAAAAACAGTCCACTGGACTGTTTTTGCCCCGCTTTGCGGTGCCGCTCCCTACCTAGGAGAAGGGGTAGCGGACAAGACCGGAACGGAGTGAGGACTTGGGAGCGAGGGGAAGGCTTTCCCCTCCTGCTATCAATTTTTTATACCTATTTTCACAACTATTTATTTCTACTATAATATCTCCATTATGAAAGCATCGAAATTTATTAACTGGACGCTGCGCGA
>JAEEGL010425074.1_pt1 | contig 13998 bp, 7 predicted proteins | sample 9134231 | NCBI WGS metagenome assembly JAEEGL01 (sample SAMN16246548, study PRJNA631951) | gut metagenome | biome: gut microbiome; feature: rumen; material: fiber-attached | host: Bos | place: Iran: Karaj | collected 2018-10
CTATAGTCTCGTAGAACATCTTTACGGAGTTTATGAAGGACTCCATGCCGCCGCTGTTAACCACACCGGTTTCCACGCTTATTCCTTCTACATCTGCAAGGAAGGAATACATCTCCGGAAGCTTTTCAGGCTCCCTCTTAATCTCCTTCTCATCAGGCTGCATTACGATTTCCGGAGGAAGATGTTTCAGAATGGTTTTTTCTATCTTTACGCCGTCGACAGGTTTCTCAAGGTAACCGTTAAATCCGTAAGATTTATAGAATTCTTCCCCGCCCGCAGTCGAATTGGCTGTAAGCGCATATACCGGCAGATCGGGATGTTCCTCCCGTATCCTTTTGATCGTCTCAAGGCCGTCCATCCCCGGCATCATATGATCGAGGAGCACCACATTGAATGAGCCGTACTGAAGCTTTTCAAGACACTCGGCTCCACTGGTTGCCGTTGTGATGAACATATTCGTCTGCTTTAATAGTCCTTTGATGACCGTGAGATTCATAGGATTGTCATCAACGACAAGAAGCTCCGCATCGGGAGCGCGGAATTGAGGAACATACAGTCCTTCGACCGCAGTCTCTTCCTTTTCATTAAACACGCCGATGGGCGTACTGTCAATGATCTTCTGAGTAACGGTGAGAATAAATTCCGAGCCTTCTCCGTATACGCTCGTGCAGGTCAGTTCTCCGCCCATAAGGGAGGCAAACTGCCTCGATATATCAAGCCCTAGTCCGGTTCCCTGTATACCGCTGTTTTTCTCTTCATCGAGCCTCTCAAACGCCGAGAAGAGCTTTTCCATATCCTCCGGTTTAATGCCTATTCCCGTATCCTTTACAGAGAATTTTATCAAACAGGATTCTTCTTCGGCAGACAGCTGTTCCACATTTAAAGTAAATCCACCCTCACCGGTGTATTTTACGGCATTGGTAAGAAGATTGAGAACGATCTGCTTGATCTTTCCCATATCGCCTCTGAGTCCCTTGGGAAGTCCTGAATCAACCTTTACGCCAAAGGCAAGATCCTTCTGCTCCGCACGTACTCTTATCATGGTGATCATGGATCTTAACATATCCGCAAGGTCATAATCCTGATCTACGACATTCATCTTGCCCGACTCTATCTTGGACATGTCGAGAACATCGTTTATCAGAGCCAGCAGGGATTCCGATGCATTCTTTATATCCTTAGCATATCCCGTGACTGTCTGATGGTATTCCTTCGGGACACCCGACGCATCCTCTCGCAAGATCATCTCATCCATACCCATTATTGTATTTATGGGAGTACGGATCTCATGGGACATGTTTGCAAGAAATCTGGACTTTGCTCCGTTTGCTCTATCCGCCTCTTCCTTTGCAAGCCTTATCTGTTCGTACTGCCTGCGTATGATGGTTCCGCTTAAGGTTCTCCAGACTATGAATGCTACAAGAAGCATACCTATGGCAACACCGAGGATTCGGATCACCGTAAGCTCAGCAAGCCGCGGCTTCTTTTTGATCGCATAGGACTTATCCTGGATAACACCGCCCTTTTCACCATCCAGCACCTGAATATGAAGCGTATAATCCCCATAGGGAAGCTGGGTGTATTCAAGTGGTGAAAGAGCATTCTGTGAAACGGTTATTCCTTCATCCTTAGCTCCCTCAAGGAAGACCTTTATCAGAGGATTGGAAAGGTTGTAATTCAAAACCGAGACACCGATCTGTATTCTGTTAACATTGGCAGGGATCGTATACAGTCCCTTCTCATCGGGAACTAAAGGAACATCATCACAGAGTATCTGTTTTACAGAGGCTTTTATCTTCTCGGCATGGTCAAAGAAATCATTAATGTTTACACGGCATACGCCCGCTCTGCAGGAGATATAAAGGTCTCCGTTTTTATCGATCTCACTGAAGGAATTTGCGGTCGGGACACTTGAAAGACCGTCTGCCGTATTATAAAAGCGATAATCAAAATCACGGTCATCGAGCATGTCCCATCCATTGACACAATAGATCCCGTATGAAGAAAGGATCCAGATATTCCCGTTCCCGTCAAAATATATATCATAGTTGTTTGAGTACGGAAAATGCTCGATCTTTGTGATTATTCCATCCTTTAAGTACTCGATGGCGTTTGAGGTTATGATCCAGTAGACGCCTCTCTCCTCATCCTTTTTGATGCGCAGTATAACATCGCTGGTAAGCCCGTCATCACGGCCAAGATGAGAGATCTTATCACCCTCCATCACATAAATGCCGTCTCCGTCCGTGCCGGCCAGATATGCCCCGTTATCTCCCTCACAGACCGTCAGGAATACGGTATTGCTTATCCCCTGATCCTCGCCGTAGTTTTTAGTAATCTTTCCGTTTTCAAGAACCGTAAGCCCGCCATTGCTTCCGGCAAGCACCTTACCGTCAGCAGAGGTAACAACGCATCTGTTCTGGTTGTTTAAAAATCCGTTGTCCTCATTATAGCTTACTATCTCTCCGGATGCTTTCTTACATACCAGTCCAAGCCCGTTATTGTAGGTTGAAACCCAGATATTGTCCTTATCATCTCTCGTGATGCACCTGATCCTGGTCTGCAGCAGATATTCCGTAAGATCGTCTTTCACAGGGCTTAACGTATTAAGATCGATGACCTGCAATCCCTTATCGGTACCGACATACAGAAGGTCTCCCACCTTACAGGTAGTGTTGACAACCTCATTGCTAAGTCCGGCGGAATCGGTGATATTTTGAAAATTGCTTGTCACCAGCTTCATTACGCCCTGTCTTGAGGAAGCAAACCATAAATTTCCCTGATAGTCCACCGTCATGGTCTCTATTCCGCTGTTTAACGGAATATTGTGCAGGGGGCAGAACTCTTCATGCTCATCAAGATAACCGATCATACCCTCGGAAATGATCCAGAGCCTGCCGCATGCAAATTCTATGCTGTTGAAATTTCCGGTTTTTTCAACCTCTATCATCCTGAGATCAGAAAAATCTTTCTTTATGTTTCCCAGAGCTATCTCTTCACCTTCCGTTCCGAGATACAAAAGGCCGGGATCATGGGGATCCGCGAAAAGCGTTGTGATCTTTCCGATTCCAAGAGCATCGCCGCTGTAATAAGCCGTAAGCTTTATCCCGTCGATGCGGAAAACATCTCCGTTTCTTGAGGTACCGTAAATGCTTCCCTCAGAATCCGAAACAAGTCTGATGATATATTCATTTTCGATGCGTTCGTCTTCAAGCAGGTGAAGCGAAAGATCCCCGCTGATATAGACTATTCCCGTCGTAGTGCCGACATATATGGTTCCATCCGCATTTTCCGCAAATGATCTTATTGACGAAGAAGGCAGTCCGTCTTTATAAGTGTAGTAAGTAAGCACTCCATTATCCGACATAACTATGCCGTTATCATTAGTACCCACCCAGAGCCTTCCCTTGCTGTCCTCAAAAAGCGTCCTGGCATTTGCAAAGCCCTTGGAAGTATCCATTCTGTCAAAGGTATTGCCGTCATACTGAATGAGTCCGCTGTATCCGCCTATCCAGATATATCCGTCGCTCGAAGCCAAAATGGTATTTGCATCCGAAGTCGGAAGTCCGTTTGTCGCATTGTAAAGAACTGCGCTGTAGCCTGCTTTATCAAGCTGTCCCGTAGCTGAATAACCGCCTCCGGATAAGCCTGTTATCTCTTCCGCAGTACTCTCGTTTTCCGCATCGGCAGCATATGAATCAATTACATTTCCGTAAACGGATACAGGCAGCATGAATGATAAAACTGCCGCTGTCAAAATACCAAGTATTCTTTTGTGATCCCGGTCCTTTTTCATATATCGCTCTGCCTAATTGTCCTGATATTTCCTCATAACTCTCTTTACATCATCAAGACTTTCCATAAACACTTCTATACATTTCGGATCAAAATGCGTTCCCGCATCCTTCTGTAATATCTCAAGAGCCTTTTCAAGAGGCATTGCAGGCTTATATACACGCTTTGAGACAAGGGCATCAAACACATCCGCAACCGCCATTACTCGAGCGGAAAGCGGTATGACTTCTCCCTTAAGCCCCTCGGGGTATCCGCTGCCGTCCCATTTCTCGTGGTGATAAGCCGCCATGTTTCTCGCTTCCTTGAGATAGCTTTCACCCTGTACCGTACTGATCGCCTTCTCCATGATATTCTTTCCGGCGATCGTATGCGTCTTCATTATCTTGTATTCTTCGTCCGTAAGCTTACCCGGCTTATTGAGTACATTATCGGGGATATTTATCTTCCCGATATCGTGAAGAGGTGCCGACATCTCGACATCGGACATATATTTCGGTGTCAGCTTGTCGGTATAGTATCCCTTCCTTAAAAGACCTTCCATAATGATCCTGACGTAGGCAGATGTCTTCTGAACATGTGCTCCCGTATCTGAATCTCGATTTTCAACGAGGTCCGCCATGGTTATGATGAGGCCTCTCTGCATCTGAGTAACGGCCTGGTTGTAATGCTTTATCTCCTTGATCTGGCTTGCGGTATCCGCTGTCATGGAGCGGATTGCATTATACAGATTTTCAATCTCATCTCCGGTATGCACATCTATTGCAGAGATATTTTTTACATGCTCATCAAGCTTCTCCTGATTATCATCTCCAAGGAAGTCCTCCGTCTTGGCAGCCATGGTATTTATCGGATATATCAGATACATCCTCGAAACCCACAGACCGTAGGCCAGAATAGCGAGGAAAAAGCCGGAGAATAAAAGAACTGCCTTAAGTATATAATCTCTCACGAAATTGGAGAAAAATACCATAGAGACATCTGCCCCGACATAAGCGGTGCATTTTCCCCTCGAATCGTATACGGGTTCATAAACCGTGAGCAGCCATCCAAATGAGCCTCTGCTCTCAATAGGCTCGATCCTCTTTCCGTCAAGAAGATCCGGAACATATTTCATAAATGCATCCTCAAAAGGAAGTACAGTATTGATATCCGTAGTGGGATCCAACGCCGGATCAGTGTCAAATACGACATGGCAGCCATCTTCCCTTATCTGATATACATAGAGATACTGAAGCCCGTTCACACTCTCATGAAGATCCTTAAGCATGTTAAAAGTCTCCATATATCCCTGCGATTCGATTCCGCCCCTTAAGTAGTCTCCTATGCGGTCACCGTCTATTATCTTAGCGGCAAATGCAGCCGTGTTCTCGGCAGTCCGGGTAAGATCCTTCTCGGAATTCAGAATATATAATCTTATGCTGATGATACCTACTGAAAATGTAAGCAGAACGGCGGTAAGAGAAAGCATCCAGGTCATTCTCGTCTGAAGCGAATTGCTGTTTCCGTCTGTCTTTTTGCGTATCTTCCTGACCTCTTTGTCGCTTAACGGCTTCTGTCTCCATCCGCTGCTTGCGATCTCTTTTTTAACATCCTCTTTTATCAAACGTACGGAAAGAAGCGCCGCTCCCGTGGTGATTCCTTTGTCCACGATATTAAGACCGGTATTGACCGCCATGAAGCATAATACTCTGTTTATGCCTGTCGCTTCCACTATGGAATTAACGGTTTCATTGATCGCCGCAATCTGCGGTTCCCTGAATAAAAGGAGCTGAACCAGCGCTCCGAGGCCTCCTCCTATAAATGCCGCCGCAAGTATGAAAAGCGCAACCATTCTCAGTTTTTTAAACTTTTTTTCTTTTACAAACCATGCGGTAAGAATCGCAATAAGAGCGTTCAGAGTTGAAAAATAGACAGCCACACCATTGAAAAGCCCGCAGATAGTGTTGCTGACCACGGCTGTGACTATTCCGGGGAAAATACCGGCAACCGCCGAAACAGCGATAGTCCCTATCGTATCAAGATACAGAGGTATGTTGAATCTGTGTACGATAAATGACAGACCGACATTTACCAGGATTCCGCAGATTACGATAATGATCTTTATTCGGCTGTATTTTCCAAGCTTGATCCTGCTCAAAATAAAATCTCCTTTATAATAATATCCCACTTTTCAAACCGGTCGAAAAATGGGATATATAAATTCCTTGTATATCAGATCTGGTAAAAGCCCACCTTTTTATATACCTTGCGAAGAGTCTTATTCGCAATATAAGATGCCTTTTCCGCTCCTTTTTTGTATACCTCGTCGAGATAAGCCTTATCTGCGATAAGGCGGGCAGCTTCCTCACGGATCGGTGCAAGTGCCTCCACTACGGCATCTCCGACCGCGGGCTTGAACACGCCGTATCCCTGACCTTCAAATTCCTTTTCTATCTCTTCGTAGGTCTTTCCCGTGATGGTGGAATAGATGTTCATAAGGTTTGCAACACCGGGCTTGTTTTCTTTATCAAAGTGAACGCAGTTTTCGGTGTCGGAATCCGTAACCGCACGCTTGAATTTTCTCCTGATATCATCGGGACTGTCCATAAGGAATACACAGCCGTTAGGCTCGGACTTGGACATCTTGCTTCCCGGAGTATTCAGTCCGTAGATGCGGGCTCCGACTTTATTTATCAAAGGCTCGGGAACCCTGAACACATCTCCGTATATATTGTTGAAGCGGATGGCAATGTTTCTGCAGAGCTCAACATGCTGCTTCTGATCCTCACCGACGGGAACATAATGAGGCTGATACAGAAGGATATCCGCAGCCATAAGAGAAGGATAGGTAAACAGTCCGGCGTTGATATTGTCTTTGTGCTTATCGGACTTATCCTTAAACTGAGTCATGCGGGTAAGCTCACCGAACATTGTATAGCAGTCCAGCACCCATCCAAGCTGTGCATGAGCAGGTACATGGGACTGTAAAAACAATGTATTCTTCTCCGGATCAAGACCACAAGCAATATACTGTGCAAGCATTTCAAAAGAACGGCGGCGCAGCTCCTTGGGATCCTGTCTGACTGTGATAGTATGCATATCTGCCATGAAATAATAGCAGTCATATTCATTAACTCGATCGGCCCAGTTCTTTATCGCTCCGAGGTAATTTCCGAGATGTAAGTCTCCACTTGGCTGTATGCCCGAAAGCATGATCTTCTTTTCCGATTCCATGATATTCTCCTTAAGTAGTAAGTCTTTACCGTTACTATGATAACACTAAACCCGTGTTTTTTGAATATTTTACCGAAAAAAAGCACAAATCCTCACAGAAAAAGGGCTCGCAGATAACTGCAAGCCCTTGTGGATCATATTTTGTTGTTCAGCTGCATTTTTGTGTAAGCTTATGAATTAACTTCCTCGCTCACTGCCTTTGTAACTGCCTCGTTAACCTTCTCGGCCTCAAGTCCGGTTACATTGATATTGTGATTTACCTTTGCATCATAAGTCTGAGCCTTCATAACCTCGGTAAGATCAAATCCTGTGGTCTCCTTTACGGACTCAATAACCTTTGCAAGTACTGCAGGGGTATATCCTCCTACGCTTGCTACGCCGCCCTGGCCGTTTCCGGAATCGATAACGGTAACCTTGTCGATGGAGGAAATAGGCTCTGCGATTGCCTTTGCGATATCAGGCAGCTGTTTGATGATCATCTCGGTAATAGCTGCATTGTTGTACTTTGCATAAGCTTCTGCCTTCTTTTCCATTGCCTGAGCTTCTGCGATACCCTTTGCTTCGATGGCCTCAGCTTCCGCACGACCTACGGCAGCGATACCTTCTGCTTCCTTCTGCTTTGCATATATAGCAGCGTCTGCCTGTGCCTTTACAGCTTCTGCTTTCTTTTCCTGCTCATACTTTGCTGCATCAGCTTCACGCTGTCTCTCGATCATGGCTGCTTCTGCTTCCTGCTGACGACGATACTTCTCAGCTTCGGCTTTCTTTCTGATCTCTGCGGTGAGAGCCTGCTCAGCAACCTGTGCTTCCTTAGCCTTCAGTTCAACCTCGCGCTCCTGACGTGCGATATCAGCGTTTGTACGGGTAACTTCAATTGTCTTTCTCTGCTCTTCCTGCTGAATCTCATAAGCTGCATCTGCGGCTGCCTTCTTGGTATCCGATGCCTGCTTGAGTTCTGCCTTCTGGATAGCAAGATCGTTCTGCTTCTTAGCAATCTCGGTCTGTGAAAGAACCTGAGCATCGTTTGCATCCTTGTCAGCCTTAGCCTGTGCAACCTTGATGTCTCTCTCTGACTCTGCCCTTGAGATAGCTGCTGCCTTCTGGATACGTACTACGTTATCAACACCGAGGTTTTCAATAACATGATTGTTGTCGGTGAAATTCTGAACATTGAAGGATGTGATAACTAGTCCCATTGCTGCGAGATCGGGATCTGCATTCTCTTTAACGAGAAGTGCAAATTTCTGGCGATCCGAAACCATCTCTTCAAGTCTCATCTTACCTACGATCTCACGAACATTACCTTCAAGTACCTCTCTTGCAACTGCTGCGATATATTCGGGTTTCTTGTTAAGGAAGTTCTTTGCAGCCAGCTTGATGAGATCCGGTGTATGTCCAACCTGTACGTTTACGGTAGCGTCAACATTGATGTTGATGTAGTCTGCTGTAGGAACCGCACTTGAGGTTTTTACATCGATCGGAATGAGCTGAAGCTTTAACACGTCCTTCTTCTCAAGGAAAGGGATCTTTACGCCGCTTCGTCCGATCAGGATCCTAGGCTGCTTATGAAGACCCGTGATGATGAATGCCTCATCAGTTGATGCCTTAACGTATCCGGCCAGCATCAGGATCAAAAGAACGATTAAAATTGGAACTCCGATAATAACATACTTTAACATGTTTCTCCTCTCTTTCTGCATCGAACCACTCGTTCGCTTGCTATGAATAAATAATAGCAATATCTGTGAAAATATTATATCTCATTAGCGGCGAAATAAATATACTTATTTTGCCTTTCGCAGCAGAAAATGAAGCATATCTCTCTGAGATAAAATAGAAGCTAAAAAAGTACTCTGCCTAAACGACAGAGTACACAAATCATTTTACTGCTTTTGAATCTTCATAGTCAAGGCAATGCGCTTCTTTGCGGTATCTACGCTTATTACCTGTACATCTACCACGTCGCCTACACTGACTGCCTCGAGGGGATGCTTGATATATCGGTCACAGATCTGTGATATATGAACAAGTCCGTCCTGATGAACTCCGATATCCACGAATACGCCGAAGTCGATAACGTTTCTTACGGTTCCCTTGAGTATCATGCCCGGCTTTAAGTCCTTCATCTCCAAAATGTCACTGCGGAGAACAGGCTTGGGCATATCTTCTCTCGGATCTCTTGCGGGCTTTTCAAGTTCCTTTAAGATGTCCTTCAGCGTGATCTCACCGATCTCAAGTTCCTTGGCAGCCTTAGCCTTATCGAGCTTTCCGGACATAAGCTTAAACATAGCGTTTTCGTTTGTACCGGCTTTTCTGATATTAACGATCTGACCTTTTTCAAAGCCGAGTGTCTTTATCAGATGCTCCGCAGCCTTGTAGCTCTCAGGATGTACACTGGTCGCATCGAGGGGATCTTTTCCATCAAGGATCCTCATAAAGCCCGCGCACTGCTCGTATGCCTTGGGACCGAGCTTCGGAACCTTTAAAAGCTGGGCTCTTGAAGTGAATTTTCCGTTAGCCTCGCGGTATTCAACAATGTTCTTCGCGATAGTCTTTGAAATTCCGGAAATATATTCAAGCAACGATACGGATGCGGTGTTGAGATCAACGCCAACGCTGTTAACGCAATCCTCTACCACACCTGTAAGAGTCTCTCCAAGCTTTTTCTGGTTCATGTCATGCTGGTACTGACCGACTCCGATTGACTTGGGATCGATCTTTACAAGCTCCGCAAGAGGATCCTGAAGCCTTCTTGCGATGGATGCTGCACTTCTCTGCCCCACATCAAAATTGGGGAATTCCTCGGTGGCAAGCTTGCTCGCGGAATAAACCGAAGCTCCTGCCTCGTTGACTATAACGTACTGAACGGGTTTATTAATCTCCTTAAGGAGTTCAACGATGACCTGCTCCGACTCTCTCGATGCGGTACCGTTTCCCACTGATATAAGCTCTACATTGTACTTGTCGATAAGCTTCTTTAACTCAGCCTTTGCCTCGTTTACCTTAAACTGAGGAGCCGTGGGATAGATAACCTTTGTATCCAAAACCTTTCCGGTGGGATCGACTATCGCAAGCTTGCAGCCCGTTCTGAAAGCGGGATCCCAGCCAAGTACGACCTTACCCGCGATGGGTGGCTGCATAAGAAGCTGCCTTAGATTCTTTCCGAATACATTTATCGCTCCATCCTCAGCCTTTTCTGTCAGCATATTTCTGATCTCACGCTCTATGGAGGGAGCGATAAGCCTGTCATAGCTGTCCTTTATTGTATCTTCAAGAACAGGCTTAGTGTACTGATTGTCATTTACGATGATCTTCTTTTCAAGGTATCTGATGATCTGCTCAGCAGGAGCTTCTATCGTAACAGTAAGAATCTTCTCGGTCTCTCCGCGATTAACGGCAAGTACTCTATGGCCGGCCATCTTGGCTACCGGCTCTGAGAAGTGATAGTAGTTCTCGTATACGCTTTCAGCCTTGTCGTCCTTTGCCTCGGAGATAAGATTTCCCTGTTTTGCGGTAATATCGCGGATATATGTGCGGTAGTCCGCATCATCCGAGATCTCCTCAGCGATTATATCCATCGCGCCGGCTATCGCATCCTGAGCGGTTTTAACTTCCTTCTCCTCATTTATATACTTTTCAGCCTCTTTTTCAAGGGGCTCCTTTGCATTCTGAAGCCTTATATAAAGTGCAAGAGGATCGAGACCTCTCTCCTTTGCGACGCTCGCCCTGGTCTTTCTCTTAGGCCTGTAGGGACGATAAAGGTCATCAACAGCTGTAACAGTCGCTGCTGCGATTATCTTTTCGCGAAGTTCATCGGTAAGCTTACCCTGCTCTTCTATGCTTGAGAGAACGGTCTGCTTCTTCTCCTCAAGATTTCTCAGGTATTCGAGTCTCTCTCCGAGTGTGCGGAGCTGCTCATCGTTTAATGTACCCGTAGCTTCCTTGCGGTATCTGGCGATAAAGGGAATCGTGCAGCCCTCATCGATAAGCTTTACGGCAGCCTCTACCTGCCAGGGTTTTACAGATAATTCCTCCGCTATTGTCTTGATAATGTCCATCTTAAAAACACTCCTGTTTATTCTTACAGTCCGAAAACATCGGACTGTTATTCACATTACTTAATTATCTCATCTATGGTAGTAACCGTACTGAATGAGCCTTTGTTTCTCGAGATGATCTCTTTTAATTTCGGAAGTTCAAAATAGTTGATATAACAGATCAGAGTTTTGTTCTCACCCGCGATTGCACCGTAAGAATCCATTATGGTACAGGTCTTACCAAGCTCTTCCTTTATCGCGGAGATAAGACCTTCGGGCTGCTTGGTTATTATCGTAACCTGCTTTATAGCCTCGTAGTGGTCTGTAAAGCGGTTTATTATCGATGTTGCGATAACATAAACAAGAAGACTCATAAGGGCCGCATTTCTGTTAATAAGAATAAATACCGCAACATATACGCAGGCATTAAACCCTATGAGTACCGGTGTCATGCTGTAATTTCGCCCTGTCTTTTCTGAGAGCTTCTTTGTCACAATATTTGCGAATATCTCGGATCCGTCTATACAGCCTCCGTATTTAAGGATAAGCGACAGACCAAAGCCTAAAAGTGCTCCTCCGAAAGCCACAGCGAGAAAATGCTCAGTATTCAGCTCAAAGGGGACTTTCTCAAATACGGCAACTCCAAGCGTATATACCGCCGATCCAAGTATCGCCTTTATTCCGAATTCCTTTCCCATGATGATAGTTCCGACTATAAGAAAGGGTGCAAAAACAATGATCACACATGCGGAAAGATTCAGGCCTGTCAGCTTGCTGATTATGATCGCGATACCTGCAGTTCCGTAATCGATCGCATCATTTGGGATAAGAATGCAGACAACGGAAAAACTGGCAAGCAGAGCTCCCACTGTTATAAGTATGTAGGAAAGTGCTTTTTCTATTATCTTTTGTAAAAAACCGGCTTCCTGTTTTGCCATATAACTCCTTTATAACCTATAAACCACAGGCCCAGACAGCAATTCTTGAGCAAGCTCAAATTGCTGCCTGGGCCTGTGGTTTGCGCTCCTCATTGTGAGAGCAGGATACGGGAGTCGAACCCGCCTCCTCGGCTTGGGAAGCCGATGTACTACCGATGTACTAATCCTGCGTCAGCCGACTTTCATATTTTACAAAATATGTCAGTTTAAGTCAATATCAGAGAAATATTTTAATATGACAAAAGCATGTATCTGTGCTACACTACAATTCGGATTTTGAATAAACAAAAAGCTTTACAGATCAGCGTCAGTACCATTGAAAGGATATGCCATGAGCCTGCCAATAATACTCCAGCAGATGGGAGTAATATTCATACTTGTAGCCATAGGATTCTATCTCCATAAAAGGGGGATCATAGATAATATCTCCTCAAAAAAGCTTTCAGCCATCGTAGTAGATGTCTGTAACCCTGCTATGATAATGGCATCCATCCTGTCGGGGAACATCACAGCGACTCATAAGGATCTTATCATAGCCTGCGGACTCGGTGCCGCCTTCTATGCATTTCTGGTCGCCCTTGGATTTCTCATTCCAAGGCTTCTTCATGTTAAACCCGACAAGAGAAAGTTCTATAATCTTATGACGGTATATACAAATACAGGTTTTCTTGGCATTCCCGTAGCCAAGGCAATACTGCCTCCGAATGCGGTCATATATGTAATCGTCATCAATATCTTTTACAGCCTTCTCTTCTACACACACGGCCTTATGATACTCGGAAAAGGAAAAAATGCGGATGCTCCGAAGAAACACCCGCTGCTTGGCATTTTCAATATCGGAACGATCATGGCAATATTCAGCCTTTTCGTTTTCTGGTTCAACCTAAAGCTCCCGCCGATCCTTGCAAATACCGTGGAATATATCGGAAATGCAACCGTATTCCTGTCGATGGCACTTCTCGGAGTCTTCGTCGCAAGATCGAATTTCTTAAATTCGATAAAAGACTTCCGCATCTGGATCTATATCGTGATAAGAATGCTCATTATACCTGTTGCAATTGTATTTATAATGAAAGCACTCGGCTTTGACAAAACCGCGATCCTCGCCATGTGCCTTATGGGTACCGTTCCCGTGGGAAATCTGCCGATGATACAGGCAGAAAAAATAGGCGAAGATACAAGCATTCTATCTTCCGGAATTGCGGTCACGACTGTTGTATCCGGTTTTACGATAACACTTCTGATATCCCTGTTTACTGCGATACTGTGATGTTGCTGATATCATTCTTCATCCTTGTTGTATTCAAGAATATCTCCGGGCTGGCAGTCAAGTACATCACATATCGCCTCAAGGGTTGAAAATCGTATTGCACTGATCTTTCCTGTCTTCATCTTGGAGAGATTGACATTGCTTATCCCTATCTTCTCGGAGAGTTCCTTCAGGGATACCTTTCTGTCTACCATAACTCTGTCAAGCCGTAATATTATTTTTCCCATAGACAAGTCCTCCTTAAAGTGTTTCGTCCGATTGGATCTGGAGAACCCTGCCGTAATCCATTATCGAGTAAACTGCCCAAATGATCAGACCACCGATAGCAGCCTGTCCTAAGCCTGTCGTAAGTGCAATGATCACATCAACGATTATAAGGGCAATCAGAAGCTTTTTCAGTACCTTTTCGCTGAAGGGCGTGTCTTCTTTTTTGATGATGTCAAATACCGAATAGATCTGGAAAAGAGCAAATGCCAGCACTGCGATTCCAAGGCTCATTCCTATCATCATCATACCAAGTGAGAAAGCATAGGGAGTCTCATCCATGATCTTCTGCCATGCAGGGATTGAAGATTCAAGCTTCAGTGATTTAAACAGCTTAATTGAACCCGGATCGATCTTGGCGAGATATACATTTACGCCTCCGACCTTCTGTCCGATCGCTACTTCCTCATGTTCTTCCAAAGCCTGTGTTATGGCGGGTTCCATATTTTTCCTTGTGGACACTGTCACGATACCGGCAATA
>JAEEGL010714345.1_pt1 | contig 13998 bp, 6 predicted proteins | sample 9134231 | NCBI WGS metagenome assembly JAEEGL01 (sample SAMN16246548, study PRJNA631951) | gut metagenome | biome: gut microbiome; feature: rumen; material: fiber-attached | host: Bos | place: Iran: Karaj | collected 2018-10
CGTTATGAGAATCTGTTCGATGGCAATGCGAACACCAAGTGGTGTGTCGTGTCTCGTAACGGAGGTTGGTGGGTCAACTTCAAGACCGATAAACTTGTCAACATCAAAACTCTCAACTTGACTACGGGTGACGACTCCAAAACATACGATGGACGAAATCCTAAGGCGATACGCTTACTCGGTCGTATCTCTGAGAATGACAAGTGGACGACACTGATGGAAACCGACGATTCTGGAATTGAGGCCTACAATCTCAAAACATATAATTTTGATATACCAGACCACAATTTCTACCAATTCTTCCGTTTGGAGATTATCAGCACACAATGGGGCAACATCGGAACCTACGAAGGATATGAAGTTCAATTGGGTGAGCTATCCTTAACTTGTCGAGGCAATGAAGATTCCACGCCAAAGCCTATCTTGGGACAAGTGCCAGTCTATGGACAGGTGCCAGTCTATGAAAAGAAACCTGTCGTAGTTGGCAAGGGTGTTCACTACACCTTCAATTATCCCGTATTTAGCCTTGAACGCCGATACCCGATAGAGATCGCCGTCGTGGAACGCTATCCGTGGAATGGCGAGACTGGCAGTGCTACGGAAGACTTAGTGAGGGTAGGCGGCGGTCGCGTAACTATTCACAATGGATTGAAGGACGGTGTGAACCAAGACATTGTCGAACTCGACAGCGTGGGACGCGGCCTGTACTACCTACAAGCTGGTCAGACTACTCGTCTGCTTACTGACAAAGATGCTTTGCGCACCGTGACTATGACACTCGAGCAAGACGGCACTACTTACGAGGCAGAGCCATTGCGCGGCTACATCCTTAACATGTTTGCCACTGGCGCAGGTAAGGATGTGCTCGTCAACGGTCAGCCACTGCTCTTCGACATCTTGCGAGACCCTCCGGGAAGCGGCAGTAGCGCGACCCTCTCGAAAGGCTCTACGCTGAAGTATACCTATACCCTCGACATGAATCTGCATTCCGGCCTCCACCTCAACATCGTCACTGGCAGCACTATGGATAATTTCCAAGGCACAGTGGCAGCTCCTGCAGGCGCAGGTGGCGTGGCTGGCATCATCAACAGCAGCAACAGCGAAGAACTCATCGACTTTACCTACGCCTTCGATATGGAAGGTCGTCGTGCCTTCGCCTACACGATGAACATCAATCAAGACATCAGCACAAGCAGCGATGTGGCTATGGTGGGCGCCGATGCCGACCTATACATAGGTACGGTCCAGAATATCGTGGTTGAACCTATGTCGACCATTCGCGCTATCCCAGACGCTATGTATCAGCAGATGCTTGGCAGACTTGGCGGCGGATCTACCGCAGGCGTAAAGAATGAATACGGCACATTGGTACATATTGCCGAAGGCTCAGACGTCAATGGCAATAAGTATCACCTCGTGCGCGACGAGTCTATCGGCTACGGTCCAGAAGTGACGTCCCATTTCGTCCACTCACAGAAGCACATACTTACGGAACTCATCCCTGCCAAAGTGAAGGAGCTGCGTGCTTTGATGTTCACAGGTTCGAAAACCGAAGCACAGACTCAAGCCAACGCTACAGGCAAACCTGTCTATTGGACTGATATGCCGGTAGACGACGATCTTTTCGGTTCTAAATACGAGATGGTGAAGCCAGAGGGTTCAAATCAAAATTTCGAAGATGAAGCTTACCAGATCTACCAGATTATAGAGGCATGGGTGCAGATGGTGGCTCAAAACGAACGCGAAAAACTTCAAGCTACCGACCGCGTAGCTAACTACGACGTCGACGGCGGCTCAATCGTGCAGTACAGCGAGCAGTTCACAAGCAACTACGACATAACTAACTACTACCATCTGCCAGGCATCATCAGCACAACATACTTCGACGAAAGCGGGGCTGACTTAGGCATCACCGTTAGTTCGCTGCTGGGCGTCAAGATCGTGAGCGCCATTCTCAAGGCTGTCTACGATAAAACTATCAACTCCTCAACATCTGCTAATGGTGCCGGAGCTGCTCAAGGCAAGCAAAATGACAATGGCTTCAATACTGCTGTTCACTTCTATGGCAGCACATTCAAGTTTAGCCTCCTGCCCGTACTCGACTATAACGTCAAAGACGTTTCAGGCGAGTCGAAAAGCTACGACCGTAAGGAGAGTTTCAATATAGTTATGGATAAGCGAAGCCACTTGAATTTCGACGTCTATCGCGTATGGACCGACACAACTTCAATTGGCAACAGTGCTGCGCTCGATGTTTACTCCAACCAGAACTTCAACGACATGACCAACTATGTGGCAGGATTCCTACATCGCGACAACACTATGGCGGATGCTCGCTACGCTCGCAGCTTCGTCTATCGTACGCGTGGCGGCGCTACCGTCAACACGTGGGAAAACGAACGCCGTACGCTGTTCTACAATGAGGGCACTATCCTCGACGAGCGCACCAAGAAGATCTGCAACCCGAAGATTACGCTCGACCGTCAGAGCATCAGCGGTGTCGCTATCAGCGCCCCTGCTCGCTTCAAGGCTTATTTGACCAACGAGAGCGAACAACCCGAGATTGCTATTGGTGTACTGAAGTCGTTCACTCTCTACCTGAACGAGACAAGCAACCCCAATGGCGCAAAAGTCTACGTTGATGGCTCTCCGCTAAACAGTGCTGGCATCAACGTGATGCTCGAACCTGGTCAGATGGCGCAAAAGACTATCGAGGTGTATGCCGGCAACGGCTTCGACTTCGAGGGCCTGCAATTGGGTCTCTGCCTCTTGTCCGACTGGACTAACTCCAACGACACCGTGGCTTTCGACGTTCACTACCTCCGTCAGGCTGGATCCGTCAACATAACTTCTCCAGGCGACAAGTGGGTCATGAATACCGATGCTCAGTGGAACGACAAGCGCGGCTGGTTCCTGCCTATAACTATAGACGGCTTCGATAAGCATCAGCACAACTTTGACCACATTGAGTTTCAGTATAAGGAGAGCCAGCGTGGCGACGACTATTGGACGAACCTCTGCTCATACTATGTTGATTCGGCACTCATGAATAAAGCTTCTGGCGTGCGCGAGATGATCCCTGAAAATGGCAACATCGTCACGCAGTTCTACGGCGAAGGCACTGTCATGGAGAAGGCCTACGACCTCCGAGCCGTGCTCTACTGCCGCGACGGCAACTCGTTCCTCACTACGTCGTCGACTATCATCAGCGGCGTCAAGGATACACGTCGCCCGCAACTGTTCGGCTTGCCAGAACCTAAAGACGGCATCCTTACTGCAAGCAGCGATGTGATATTCAACTTCACCGAAGATATTGAGCACAACTACCTCAACAACATAACCAACTTCGAGGTCAAGGGCGAGGTCAATAACAACAATGTCTCCGAATCGGTTAGCCTGCTGTTTAGTGGCAACTCGAGCGTAGAGAGCGAGGCTCAGCGCAACTTCAGCGGCAAGGATATTACTTTAGATATCATGGTGAATCCCGATGAGACGGGAAGCAATATGCCGATCTTCTCGCATGGCACGAATGGCAAGAAGCTCCAATTATGGCTGACTGACGACGACCGCCTGAAAGCTGTTGTCGACGAACAAGTGTTCACCTCTACGGACAAGATTGCTAAAGGAGGATTCACTCAGATTGCCATGAGCATCAGCCATAAGGATAGCGTGCTGACCTTCTACAATGGCGGCAAGGAGATTGGGCTGTTCAAGATGTCGGCTCCATATCATGGCACTGGCAGGCTCATCTTTGGCCGTAGCAATGAGACCGACCGCAACGCGAGTCAATACTACAAAGGTCGCATGATGGAGGCTCGCTTGTGGTATCGCGCTCTCTCTGGCGGTCAGGTCGGCACTACCTACGGCAATCGTCGTCTGACGGGCTTCGAGATGGGTCTGGTCGACTACTACCCGATGAACGAAGGCTCGGGCGAATACGCGTTAGACCATACGCAGGGTGCAAATGCTCAACTCATCGGCGCTTCGTGGGCCATGCCACGCGGTCTCTCGCTACGTATTAATAGAGACGACCACGGTTTCGAACTCAACCAAAACGCCTTGAACCGCACAGCCGAGCAAGACTACACGCTCATGTTCTGGTTCAAGACTGATGCGGATGGCAGCAGCACGTTGCTTAGCAATGGCTCCGGAAGCAGCGATGAGGCTGGCGCTGAGAATCTCTTCCGCATTGGCTTCGAAGACAACACTCTGCTCTATCGTTCGCATGGCATGACGGTGGAAATCCCTGGCAACTGGAACTATGGACAATGGCATCACTATGCTATGACGGTCAACCGTTCATACAACATAGCTAATATCTACGTTGACGCTGTTCTCCGCTCTACCTTCGCATCCGATTCGCTTGGCGGCATCAGTGGCGGCACTCCTGTCATTGGTGCCGACATGACAGGCAACATCGACGAACTCTGCCTCTTCGCTCAAGCTCTACCGGCGACGCTCATCAAGAGCTACTCTACCAAAAGCCCGTGCGGCGACGAGGTCGGTCTGCTTACATACCTTAGCTTCGACACCCAAGAGCGCCAAAAGGACAACGACATCACGCTTGTGGCATATCCCTACAGTAAGAAAGTTTACCTCGACGACCTGGGCAAGGTGCGCTACGAACTGGACCCCGTGACGAAACAGGTCACATCGACGCCTGTACGCGATTTCTCGTTTGCCAACAACGTAACTGTCGACGACGTGCTTGCTCATATCGACAATTCGACTGCCGCTCCTGTTGTGCCCTACGAAGAGCTGAAAAACTTGAATTATAGCTTCGTGGGCAAGGACAATCAAGTTCTGGTGAATATCGACGAGCAAGCCTCTCGCATCAATCATCGTAATATCTACGTCACCGTGCGCGATGTCGAGGACAAAAACGGCAACGCTATGGCTTCTCCCGCCACGGCTTGCTACTACGTAACCAACAGTAGTTTGCAATGGCTGAGCAGTCACGAAGACGCAACTTCTTGGTATGGCTATGGCGGAGATATCTACATGAGTATCTACAACGCAAGTGCTGTTAGTCATACTTATACTATAGAAAACTGCCCGAAGTGGTTAACTCTTGATAGTTATAGCGATGTCATTGGACCGCAGTCAATAATTTCTATCATGGGCAAAGTGAACAGTAATCTCAACGTAGGTTCGTACGACGAGATTATCTACCTGACCGACGAGGAAGGCAACAGCGAGCCGTTCTACCTCAACTTGACTGTGGAAGGCACTGCACCTGATTGGATATGGAACGTTGATAGCGACTTGCTCGAATACGCAATGAATATTTCTGGACGCGTATATCTCAACGACGAGATTGATATTGATTCGCGCGACATCGTGGGCGTATTTGATAATGAAAATAGATGCCATGGCTTTGCTCATATCTACTATTCGGCACTCACTGGTGAGACAGGCATTTATCTGACCGTTTACGACGGGCAGGCAAACGGTAGAGATCTCTACTTCAAGTTGTGGCAATACTCTACTGGCTTGGAGATAGTGCTTACGGTGAACGGTGAGAAATCGATGACGTTCGAGAAGTCGGCTGTGATTGGTGTCGACACACCAGTTCGTTTCGATGGCAGCGATGTATATGTACAGAAGTTCGACTTGAAAGAGGGTTGGAACTGGGTTTCGTTCAACGTAGTCAACGATCAACTCTTCGATGTCAATGCGCTGCTTAGCGGTTTGCCTTGGAGAGCTGGCGACGTCTTGACGGATATGAATAGCGACCTGACGCTCGTCTATCGCGGTGGCCGTTGGCTCTCGACCGATAGCGTTAGCAACATTCGTTTGTCGCCGCAGAAATCGTACGCTATCAAGGTTAATGAAGATATTTCATTCCCTGTTGGTGGCAACATAATTAGAAGCGTAGATATGCGTACCATCACCTTGAAGCAAGGTTGGAATGGTATCGGCTATACGCCAATGATGAATTTGAGCGTAGAAACGGCCCTAAGCGACTATTACGACAATGCTCAGCCGGGCGACGTAATAAAGAGTCACGACGAGTTTGCATACTTCACTGTGTCGGGCGGTACTGGCCGTTGGCGAGGCAGTTTGCAGTATATGAAGCCCGGCATTGGCTACATGATGTTGCGCAATAGTAGCACCGAGGTATCGTTTGTATATCCGTTCTACGAGCCAGGCAGCACATTTATAGATGAATGGTCGTTTGTAAATGGTACCAATAAGTCTGCGCAGCTACGCTCTACGATGTCGCTTTCGGCTATCATAGATGGCTTTGAACCTCTCGATGGCGACCGATTGGTGGCTTATTCGGGCGATAAGCAGAGCGGCGTTGCCGATGCGCTGAGCAATGAGGTTGTATACATAAGTATAGAAGGCGAAACCACCAAACCGATTTGGTTCGCCATTGAGCGAGACGGCGAGATTGTTGCCACTACCAACGAACAGATGACGTTCCGTGCAAACGGCGTTGTTGGTAGCCCCGACGAGCCTATCGTAATACGCTTTACAACCGAAATAGAAGATGGACCATGGTATTCCGTAAATGGCATAAAGTGGCTCACTCAACCTACCGAGCGTGGCTTGTATATACATAATGGAAAGAAAGTCTTGATCAAATAGTTTATAGACAAGGGAACATGCCCCCTTGTCTATAAACATTCCGACTAAAGAACTTGTGAATTTGAATCTCGTTAGAATAAAACAAACAGTTGATAATAAAATAATTACAGCTATGAAACGCATATTATTCCGTAATATACTTATGCTAGCAAGTCTCACCTTCTTGTGGGCTTGCGATGGCGACGACGATGGCAAAACTTCGGGTTACAGCGTAACTAATGTGAGCGAAGTGCCAGAGTGGCAAATAGATTGGAATAACAATCAAGAGCGCCCCGATTGGCAAGAGCCCATTGCCTCCGATTATGAAAACTGGGCTGTAATGCTCTTCAAAATGGAGGAGACGTTGCGCCCATACGTAGATCAAAACGACATGATGGCACTCTTTGTGGGAGACGAGTTGCGTGGTTTGGCGCGACCTGCTATAAATATTGGCAATGGCGAAGACGATGACGCATTCTTCCTACTGAAGGCCTATGGCAACGATTCGGGGCAGACGCTACTAAACGTGACGCTCCGATACTACAGTAGCCGCCTGAATCACATATTTACGCTCTCGTCGCAAATCTCCTATGTGCCCGATGAGGTCTACGGCGTCGACGACGATTTGCTGCCACAATTCACCTTGGGCGCAGAGAAATATCCTGTGAAGATGAGCCTTCAGCTATCTACGTCGCCACTTGCGGTGCTATTCGAATCGAAAAATATCGAAGAACCGAACGCCAAGACTCAAACAGCTACATCGCCAATAGTTGAACCATCGGAGGGCGATATTGTGGCTGCATTTGTGGGTGGCGAATGTCGTGGCATATATACGCTCGACTACAACCTACTTGACGATTCTATCGAAATGATGGTGTTTGGTAGTGCCGCTGGCGAATCTGTCTCGCTAAAGTATTTCGATGCCGATGAAATGCGCGTCTACACATTTACCGACGTCTTGAAAATTGAGTAATAATTACAAGCTTTCAACGCAAAAGCAGAGCCGCCCCTATTCGCATAAGGACGGCTCTCTTTATTTATATTGTATGTATCGATGTTAATCGTTTGAGCTAATTGCTTTCCACGCAATAGCTGCCAATGCTGCGCCCACCATCGGACCAACGATGAAAATCCAAAGGTTTTCTAAAGCTGTTCCGCCTTCGAATACTGCAGGAGCAATGCTTCGTGCAGGGTTGACCGAAGTGCCAGTGTAGCGTATGCAAACGAGGTGAACTATCACGAGGCAGATACCTATAGCTAAGCCTGCAAAGTTGCCTGCACCCTTGTCTTTGTCGGTTGTGCCGAGCACTGTAAGTACGAATACGAAAGTGAAGAAGACTTCGGCAAGTAAGCCGCCAACCATCGTTACTCCGGGCTGTAGGTCGTTAGCGCCAGTGCCGTGCAACACCGTAGGTATGGTGATGAACATAAGCAGTACGCTACCGAGAAATCCGCCTAAAACCTGAAATAACATATACATCAATGCCTCTTTCCATGGCATACGACCCGAAAGTGCTACGCCAAGAGTTATTGCTGGATTGATGTGGCAACCGCTAACGCCGCCTATTGTGTACGCCATTGCCACCACTGTAAGACCAAATGCTAATGCAGTGCCTACGACCGATGCTGTGTCGGTGCCGCAATTGAGGCTCACCGCTGTGCCACAGCCGATTAGCACAAGCACCATTGTGCCAATCATTTCTGCTAAGTACTTTTTCATTTTGTGTAAATATTTTGAATGTTTTAGTCTATCACGTGTTCGCTCCAAATATAGCGCTTTTGATAATCACTTATTACGGTCGATATTCAGTCGGATTCTCTACATAGTGCTCTGGGTCGCGAAGGTTGCCGCGCTCAGCATCGTACTTATTATATAGCTTTATAATACGCTCTTCCTCAGCTTTTTTGTCGAGCAGGTTGCCTTTGGCGTCGTAGTGTAGAATGCGGAATTTTACGCCATCGTCTTCGTAGGTTTTCCACTCGCCAACGCATTTCCCATGGCTATACATACCCTCAACACTCTTAGCGCCCGTCGTTGCATTCCAGCATTGATAGTAACCGTCGAGTTTGCCATCAACATAAGTAGCCGAAAGCTGCGTACGCCCTGACGGGAAGAAGCATTTCCACTGACCATCGAGTATGCCCTTTTTATAGTAACACGTCTCGGCCACCTTGCCATTGTCGAAATAGATTGTCTGCAAGCCATTTAGTTCGCCGTGTATGTAATTAGAGCGTTCAATGAGATTGCCTTCAGCGTCGAAGAAGAGCCATTCGCCCTCTTTTTGCTTGTTTACGTATGCACCTTTGCTCTCTTTTTTGCCATTGCCGTGGAATGTTGTGGTATGGCACGTGTCGCCACTGAAAATCTGCTCAGAACTTTTTTCGCCCTTCTCAGTGTAGCGCACCACAGGACCAACGGGCACATCGTCGACAAACGTGGCGGTGTATGCATAACGACCATTGCGATATTTCTTTGCCCATTCGCCTTGTTTCTTGCCATTAGCATCGGTGACGTTGGGTTTGTCGGGCAGATTCACTTCGGGGCGCGATGCTTGTCGGGTTGTGGGTACGTTGCCGAATAATCCTTGCGCCATCGTCGTCATAACTATAGATGATAGCGCAAACGTGGCTAATAGTCTGTATATCATTATTGTATATATGTATTTATCGTTTCTTCGATTTCGACTTTGTGATGGGCTTGCCATATTTCTGACGCATGATAGTCTTATGCGAAATATGTATGTTCACCTTCTTGTTCTTCTCCAACTTCTCGTGGAAAGCGCCACCCGGTGTAGCGTCCGTCTCGACGAGAGTGTTGCGCATACGATAAACTGGCAGTTCGAACTTGGTGAGTTTGTCAGATATTTCAAGATCCTCGGGCAATGCAAGTTCTGCTATTGGCGTATGCATAAAGCCTTCAATCTCAGTAAGTTTATCTTGCTCCATCGGCGATACGAACGTGATAGACTTACCTTTCTCGTCGGCGCGACCCGTACGACCGATGCGGTGTATGTATTGCTCGGTCTCCATGGGTAAGTCGAAGCAGACAACGTGTGACACTCCGGCTATATCTATACCACGAGCCACAAGGTCGGTGGCTATAAGTATGCGTGTCTCGCTATTGGCAAAGTTGCGCAGCGCACGGAAACGCTGGCTTTGCGTACGTTTTGAGTGTATATAGTCAATATCTTCACCAAAAGTCTCGGCGATGGCTTCATAAACAGTATCGGCAAGCGCCATAGTACTTACAAACACCAGCACGCGCGACATCGATTCGTCGTTTTGTAGTAGGTAGCTCAGCAAGTTGACCTTCGTATTGAAATTCGGCACTTTGTAGAGCACCTGTTCAATGCCTTCGAGTGGCGTGCCCACTGGGGCAGCCTCGATGCGCGTTGGATTGTTGAAATATGTATCGGCAAGCGATGCTATAGAGTCGGTCATAGTGGCCGAGAAAAGCAGATTCTGGCGCTTCGTTGGCAGCAAATCGAAGAGTCGGCCGAGTTGAGTGCGGAAACCTTGTTCGAGCATCTCATCAACCTCATCTACAACGAGTTTCTTCACGCCTCGAAGTTTCACGTAGCCATTCAAAACGAGGTCGAGCAAGCGACCTGGCGTGCCAATAAGTACGTCGGCGCCAGCAACAACGGCTTCGGCTTGCGGCATCATGCCTACACCGCCATACACGCCCACGCACATGCAACTTGTGCCATCAACGAGGCGTTTGGCCGTTTCAACCACTTGCACCACAAGCTCGCGCGTAGGCACAAGCACAACAATTTGTGGTAAGTGATCTTTGGAAAATTTCCATTGCGAGAGCGTTGGCAATAGGTATGCGAGCGTTTTGCCCGTACCAGTTTGCGCAATGCCCAAAATATCGCGCCCCGACAATGCTACAGAGAATGTTTTTTCCTGAATAGGCGTAGGAGTCGTAAGCTCCATTGCAGCAAGCGACTTGCGTAGATTCTTAGTAAGATTTAGATCGTCGAATGTCATTATTGCAATAATATGACGCAAAGTTAGTCATATACCGCAAAATCACAGAATATTTACGTGTTACGAGTTTCTAATTACTTATTGCTCTGTGGCTACGTACATATTTACAAACTACGTATGCGCCACTCTTTAGGGTAATAATTGTTTGCACGGGCGCCAACCGATTTGCACAATCCGAGTGTAAGATCGTTGTATTCCACTACAAACCAGCCGTTTGGCATGTCGGCGGATGTGAGCGCATCGCCGTGGAGAAATTTTAGCGCAGTCTCTTTATCTACGGTAAACGTTGGCAGCGATTTGCGATTGAAAGCCAAACTCAGTGGCAATGTTGCTGTGGGCGCATAACCCTTGCGCGACTCTTCGCACACCTCAATGCCAATTCGCAACGGGCGCAGTGCGGTTGATATGGCGAGCATAATATCGCTTACGCTTGCTGGTAGCGCAACTTGTTTATTGTCAATAGTATAGAAATTGTAATTGTCTTTATTTGTAATAAAATCCGTTGGCTGACCTTTTTGCGTTTTGGGCAACTTGGGTAGTTTGCGCATTCGCCCCGAGGTCTTGCGCATGACGCAGATGAAAAAGCCTTCGCCGCGTACCTTGTGAGGATAGAAGGCGTAACCCTCGCCACCGTCGAACGTTAAGCGAAAGATGCCGCTATCGTCGGGCAGTGGAATGGACACATTTCCGAAATCGTAATTTTCGAGTAGCCACTGCATATTGTCTTCATTTTCAGCGGGATTGAATGTGCAAGTGGAGTAGACCAAATATCCGCCATCGACAACGGAATCGGCAATGTTGGCTATTATCTCGCGCTGACGTTGTGCGCACATGTCGGCATTGGCAGGCGTCCATTCGGCAACGGCGACATCGTCTTTGCGGAACATGCCTTCGCCAGAGCATGGCGCATCGATAAGCACCACGTCGAACATGGCACCAAGCGGAGCAAACGAAGCTGCATCGCCATTGGTGACTATGGTATTAGCATAGCCCTGTTTTGCAACGTTCTCTGCCAAAATCCATGCGCGTGAGCGTACATATTCATTGGCAACAAGCACTCCGCGACCATCGAGAAACTGTGCGGCGAGCGTAGATTTTCCGCCAGGCGCAGCGCACAAATCGAGCACCACAGGTTGCGACGGAAGTTGCGCCTCTATGGTGTTCAGCACCGTACGTAGGAACATGCTCGAAGCTTCTTGCGGATAGAGTGCACCAGCGTGGAATTCAGGCATTTGCGTGTAATTAGGGCGCGTAGATAAATAGTATGCACCCTTGCACCATTTCACCTCGTCGGTCAAGTCGAATGGGAGTTGCGAGGGCTTGCGCGCGTTGAGACGAACGGAATAGAAAGGTTCGTTGCTTATGGCGGCAAGAAATGCCTCGGCATCTGCATGCGTCTGCCGTATGCGCTGCTCAAATTCTGCTGGTAACTTCTTCACTTTCAGTATTATAAATATTACTGTTCTATTTTATAATATAGCTTATAGAAATTCAAATCGCGACCTTCGTCGTAGCCCTTTTCCATGTAGTAGCGACCTCCGTGTACGTATACATGAAAATTTTTATCGAGTTTTATAACCGACTTGAAATTCTTCTTTTCGCCCTTCACGGCATCTTTAGAAATCTCAAATTCCGTTGGCAACGACTGCGGCAACTCGTGCTCTTCTTCGTATTTCTGTTTGTATTTATCGAACTCGCCTATGATGTCGAAGTCGTTTATCAACTCCGTGTCGGACATCACTTTTTCTTGGAATTGCTGCTGGCTGAACTGCGGATTGTTGTTGAAAAACTCTATCGAGCGGTTCATCATATCTATGCGTTCGGTGCGAGGAATGTGGTTGTCGTCGTTGAAAACATCGTTCACAAAGCCTTTGCACATTTGCAAATAATTATCAGTATAGTAATAATTGTCTTCGCGCGGCTTGAGACCGAGGAAGTCGTCCATCCAGAAACGCGCCTCCTGACCTTTGTTTATATTATCTATGGCGCAAACGCGGTAGCCATCTTCGGGTTCTATATTGAATATTATGCAACCTTTGTCGAGTTTCTTTATACTTATGCCTTCCTGCGCGCCAAGTTCCACGTGGCCTTCGCCCATGACGACCTTGAGAAACGTCTCCTTGCTCTCCGACTTGAATATGCCTACCGCGTCGCACACCTGCCCATCTACAACGCAATCGATGAAATGCGCTACGTACAACTCGCCGCCGCGAATGTTAGGATTGTTGGAACACAAATCGAGCAACTGCGCAATGTTCACCGAAGTTTGATAGAAGAGCGTGTTGTCGGCAAATAGGTCGCCCACAAGCTGTTTTATTTGATTTGGTGCGTCGCCATGTTCGGTCAAATTGAAATAAGCCTCCGTTTTGAAAGGACGAAAAAAGAAATCCTTCAATATGTCGGCAACGCCTTCATATTCAGACGGATTCATCGACGTACGCGACAATCGCAAACCTTCGCCCAAAGCCTTGCAACCCATCTGATGCACCACAAGGTTGTCGATAGAAGCATTTACACTCTCAATCATTGCATTAGAAATTTTTGGCAAAGTAAACACGAAAAGAGTTCAAAATTCATAAATAGAAATTCAAAAATTGCAACTCGCGTCATCAGTGAGCCGTAGTTATGCCGCTGCACATCATTATACGATACAAAAAACTATCTTTGCGCCAACTAAAAAAATTAGCAGATGAAAAGCATTCTTGATGGTCGCGCTGCTCTCAAGGCAGAAGTCGATAAGGTGGCCGAAGTAGCAGGCTACCTATGGCAAAATGGTTGGGCTGAGCGCAACGGCGGTAATATCACGGTTAACGTCACTGAATATGTCGACGACGAAATTCGCAACCTCCCCGCAATAAGCGAGGTTAAGCAAATTGGTGTTACACTTCCTGCCCTCAAAGGCACATATTTCTATTGCAAAGGCACTGGAAAACGTATGCGCGACTTGGCTCGCAAACCAATGGACAATGGCTCTATCATTCGCATTCTCGACGACTGTGCAAGCTACGTCATCATTGCCGACAATGCAGTGAATCCTACCAGCGAACTCCCGAGCCACTTGACGGTTCACGCTCACCTCATAGAGTCGGGTTCGTCATACAAGGCTACCGTACATACGCACCCAATAGAGCTCGTAGCTATGAGCCACAACAGAAAATTCCTTGCTAAGGACGTGCTTACCAACATTCTCTGGAGCATGATTCCTGAGACTAAGGCATTCTGTCCGCTCGGTCTTGGCGTTGTGCCTTACGAACTTCCTGGCAGCAATAAACTCGCCGATGCTACACTCAAAGAACTTGAAGACTACGACGTAGTACTTTGGGAGAAACATGGCGTCTTTGCCAAAGGTCTCGACGTAATGGACGCATTCGACCAGATTGACGTGCTCTCTAAGAGTGCAAAAATCTACATCAACTCACGCGCCATGGGTTA
>JAEEGL012457243.1_pt1 | contig 13998 bp, 8 predicted proteins | sample 9134231 | NCBI WGS metagenome assembly JAEEGL01 (sample SAMN16246548, study PRJNA631951) | gut metagenome | biome: gut microbiome; feature: rumen; material: fiber-attached | host: Bos | place: Iran: Karaj | collected 2018-10
CTGTTTCTTACGCAGAAGCGTTCACCGGCAATACCGCTGATATATGCAGTACCGGATGTCGCACCATACAGAGCGACGTTTCCGATGATGGTGTTTTCCTCCGAGCGGAAAGCAGCCTCCCTGTCTTTTCTGACGACGATCTTTCCTCCGGACAGACCCTTTCCGACATAGTCGTTTGCATCACCTTCGAGGCGGAGTGTTAATCCTTTCGGAATAAAAGCACCGAAGCTCTGTCCTGCGGATCCTCTGAAATGAACATCGATGGAGTCTTCCGGCAGTCCTTCTTCACCGTGGATACGGGTGATCGCAGATCCGAGCTGCGTTCCTGCAGCACGGTCGGTGTTATGGATCTCAAGAGACAGGCTGACCTTTCTGCCTTCGTTCAGAGCCGGCTCGGAGAGCGGGATCAGGACCTTATAGTCGAGTGTTTCTTCCAGCTTATGATTCTGAGCTGCCGTGTGATGTGTGATGACAGTCGAATCCAGCTGCGGACGGTAAAGGATCGAAGAAAGATCGATGCCTGTGGACTTCCAGAACTTGATTGCTTTATTTACACGGAGCATATCGGATCTTCCGACCATCTCATCGATCGTACGGAAACCGAGCTGTGCCATGATCTCTCTAAGTTCTTCTGCGATGAAGCGCATGAAGTTGACAACATATTCCGGCTTACCTTCGAACTTCGCACGAAGCTTCGGGTTCTGTGTCGCCACACCGAAGGGACATGTATCGAGGTTACATACACGCATCATGGCGCATCCGAGAGCGACCAGAGGACCTGTTGCAAAGCCGAATTCCTCGGCGCCCAGCAGGCATGCGATCGCGACATCACGTCCGGTCAGGAGTTTACCGTCTGCCTCGACCGTGATACGGGAACGAAGGTCATTGAGGAGCAGTGTCTGGTGCGCTTCCGCGACACCCAGCTCCCATGGAAGACCCGCATGGCGGATCGACGTTCTCGGTGCGGCACCTGTTCCTCCGTCATAACCGGAGATCAGGACGACGTCTGCGCGTGCTTTTGCAACACCTGCGGCGATCGTACCAACACCGACTTCGGAAACGAGCTTGACATTGATACGTGCGAAGCGGTTCGCATTCTTTAAGTCGTGGATCAGTTCCGCTAAGTCCTCGATCGAGTAGATATCATGGTGCGGCGGCGGAGAGATCAGGCCTACACCCGGAGTACTGTGACGTGTCTTTGCGATCCAAGGATACACTTTACCGGCCGGCAGCTGTCCGCCTTCACCCGGCTTTGCACCCTGGGCCATCTTGATCTGGATCTCTTTGGCATGTACAAGATAATCGGAAGTAACACCGAAACGTCCGGATGCGACCTGCTTGATCGCACTCATCTTCGAATCGCCGTTCGGCATTCTCTCATAACGTTCCGGATCTTCACCGCCCTCACCGGTATTGGACTTACCGCCCAGGCGGTTCATCGCGATCGCCAGTGCTTCATGAGCTTCCTTACTAATGGAACCATAAGACATAGCACCCGTCTTAAAGCGCTTGACGATGTTTTCTACCGGCTCGACTTCGTAGATGGAGATCGGCTGCTTCGAGGGCACGAATTCCAGAAGTCCACGGATCGTGCAGAGTCTTTCGTTTTCTTCATTCAGGCCGCGGCTGTATTCCTTAAAGAGGTTATAATCACCTTTTCTGACCGCGTTCTGCAGCTGGTAGATCGTCTTGGGGTTAAACATATGGTATTCCCCGTCTTTTCTCCACTGATATACACCGCCGCTCTCGAGTCCGGGCTTCGTTTCCGCTGTCTTATATGCAGCTTCCATACGGCTTCCGACTTCCTTAGCGATCTCATCGAGGCCGATACCGCCGATGCGTGATGCAGTCGATGTGAAGTACTTATCGATGACTTCTTCACCGATACCGAGTGCTTCAAAAATCTGCGCACCCTGGTAGCTCTTCACTGCCGAGATACCCATCTTCGAGAGGATCTTGACGATGCCGTGGCGGGCAGCGGAGATATAGTTATCGATTGCTGTTTCCACATCTTTGTCCAGACGCTGATGGTCGATCTCATCCTTGATCGTGGCGTACGCCATATACGGATCGATCGCAGATGCGCCGTAACCGACCAGAAGTGCGAAATGATGTACTTCTCTGGGTTCACCGGACTCGAGTACGATCGAGGTCATGTGACGCTGACCCGCTCTTACCAGATGCTGATGCAGGCCGGAGACCGCAAGGAGCGCCGGGATCGGACTCTTATCCGCGTCCGCGTCACGGTCGCTGAGTACCAGGATATTCGTTCCTTTTTCCACTGCGGCGGATGCTGCCTTGCAAAGATCATCCATCGCCTTTTCGAGAGTATGGCCGTCACCGTTTGCTTCGTAGAGGATCGGAAGAACGACCGACTTAAAGCCTTTTCTCTTTATATTCTTTACGGCCGCCAGTTCCTCATCTTTCAGGATCGGGCTCGGAAGCGCGATATGACGGGCATCGGTAGCCTTCGGCTCGATGATGTTTCCCTCGTTTCCGAGATACATTCTCTCCATGATGACGATGTCCTCACGGATGCAGTCGATCGGCGGGTTCGTGACCTGGGCGAACAGCTGCTTGAAGTAGTTATACAGGAGCTGAGGCTTATCCGAAAGCACTGCGATCGGACTGTCGTTACCCATGGCGCCGATAGCTTCTGCTCCGGTGCCGGCCATCGGAATGACCATCTTTCTTATATCTTCATATGTATAGCCAAACATCTTCTGACGGACTTCGATATCAGAAACCGTGTAAAGATCAGCGGCATTCTTCTTCGCCTTCGATCTGGAAGCTGCCTTGGCAGGTGCTTTTGCCGAGGACTGATATTCTTCGACAAGATCGGAAAGTCGGACCATATTCTCATCGATCCACTGCTTATACGGATGCGCGGATGCGACTTTCTTCTTGATCTCCTCGTTGGTGATGATGCGGCCTTCCTCGGTATCGATCAGAAGCATGCGGCCCGGACGGAGACGGTTCTTACTGATCACGCGGCTCTCATCGACCGGCAGAACACCCGCCTCGGAAGAGAGGATCACGTAGCCGTCTTCCGTTACCACATATCTTGCAGGACGAAGTCCGTTTCTATCGAGCGTGGCAACGATCGAACGTCCGTCGGTAAATGCCAGCGCTGCAGGACCGTCCCAGGGTTCCATCAGCATGCTGTTATATTCATAGAAAGCCTTCAGGTCTTCGTCCATCTGCTCGTGCTTGATCCACGGCTCCGGTACCATCATCATGGCGGTCTCTGCAAGCGATCTTCCGGAGAGAGTCAGGAACTCGAGGGTATTATCGAACATCGCCGAGTCAGAACCGTTCGGGTTGATGATCGGCAGGACCTTCGCCATGTCATCGCCGAATGCTTTGTTACTGATCGAAGCGGATCTCGCATACATCGCGTTGATGTTTCCGCGAAGTGTATTGATCTCACCGTTGTGGATCAGATAGCGGTATGGATGGGCACGTTCCCAGCTCGGAAAAGTGTTCGTGCTATAGCGGGAGTGTACGAGCGCCAGTGAGGAATCAAAAGAAAGATCCTTCAGGTCGAGATAAAAAGCATCCATCTGTTCCGGGGTGAGCATGCCCTTATATACGATCGTTCTTGTAGAAAGAGATGCGAAATAGAAATATCTCGGATCGGTCTCGGAGAGCTCGATCGTTCTCTTCTCAAGCTTCTTACGGATCACATACAGTGCCCTGTCAAAAGCGATGCCTGCCTTTGTCTTCTCACCACGGCCGATGAAGACCTGCGCGATATACGGGCGGTTCTCCTTCGCTGTAATACCGATCGTGCTCTCATTGACAGGAGTATCACGCCAGCCGAGAACGATCTGTCCTTCCTCTTCAACCGCCTTATTGATGACCTTCATGCACTTTTCACGGGCATCGCTCTGGCGCGGCAGGAAGACCATACCTACACCATAGTCCCCCATCGGAGGAAGGGTGATGTTCTCTTCGGGGCAGACCTTCCGGAAAAATGCATCCGGGATCTGAAGGAGCATGCCCGCTCCGTCGCCGGTATTTTCATCACTGCCCTCACCACCGCGGTGCGCCAGATTTGCAAGGATCTTAAGACCATCCTTCACCGTCTGGTGTGTCCGCTTGCCGTGGATATTTACTACAAAACCGATACCGCACGCATCGTGCTCATATTCCGGAGAATAAAGTCCCTGTTTTTGCATCATCATAATCTTCCTCCTCAGGTCATCTAAGCGTCCCGGGAAGAGCAGACAACAGCAAAGGCGCCAGGCCTTGCCGTCTTATCTTACGGGAGATTCCACGTAAGATCCCGGGAAGCACTTAGCGCCTTTGCCAGTATTCGATGGATACATCTTATCAATTTGCAAGTTTTATTGCAACAACTTGCAAAATTATGGGCAAAAAACATTCAAAAATGCGTATGATTTGTTTCACTGTGCATTTTCAGTGCACTAATTATTCATTTTTATTCTTGGTATTCTCTTCTGTTTCCGCTTTGGTTTCTTCTTTTTTCTCTGCGGAATCTGTCTTTTTCGGGAAAACGATCGTGATCGTCGTTCCGAGTCCCGGCTCACTTTCGAGCGACACATTCGCATCGTGATGCTGCGCGACGTGCTTTACGATCGAGAGGCCCAGGCCTGTGCCGCCGATCTCCTTGGAGTGACTCTTATCTACCCGGTAAAATCTTTCAAAGACTCTCTTTTGGTGTTTCTGCGGAATACCTATACCGGTATCCTTGACCGCAAGGGCCACATCTCCGTTTTCTTTTGTCGCAATCTTTACTTCCACGCTTCCACCCGGAGTGTTGTATTTGATCGCATTATCACAGAGGTTATAGACCATCTCATTGAGGAGCGCATAGACACCTGTAATAGACGTGGATTTTCCCGCCAGACTAAGCTTGATCCCCTGCTTGTCAGCGATAGGACGAAGCCCGTCCAGAACTTCAGAAGAAAGATCATACAGATCGACCTTCTCCCACTTCGGCTCTTCTTTATTCTCATCAAGACGGGACAGCTTGATAATGTCATCGATCAAGGCGATCAGGCGCTGGGATTCTTTATATATATCATTTGAAAACTCCTGCACCTTATCGTCAGAGACTACGCCCTGTGACAGAAGTTCCGCAAATCCGGAGATCGATGTCAGCGGTGTTTTCAGCTCATGGGAAACGTTGGCCGAGAACTCACGGCGCATCTGCTCTCTGGATTCCACTTCTTCCTGGATCGTCATCTTCTGCTCCTGGATCTTATCGATCAGCGGTGTAAGCTCAGGATACTTATTGATCTCCGGACGCTCCAGATCGATCGCATTGATCGGGTTTACGATCTGCTTAGCAATACGGAAGGAAAGAACTGCCGAGATCACGAGAACCAGGATCAGGACCCAGAGGATCGGACGGACAGCCACCAGAGCCTTATTTACGGCACTGACAGGACGGCCCAGTCGGATGATCGTTCCGTCTTTACATTTTCTTGCGTAGTACATGGTGGATTCACCGCTGCTTTCAGACTTCCGGATCTTCTTTCCTTCTCCTTCTTCCATCGCCTCGGATACTTCTTCATGGTCTTTTTCATTTCCTGTCGGAACCTGGGCTTCACTATCGTAAAGAACGTCGCCGTTTCCATCGATCCAGGTGACACGATTCTCATCACCAAGTGATTTCAGATAGTCTTCTCCACCAAGAAGAAGTCCCTGCTCCGCATAGACTGCTTCCTGTTTCAGAGCACCATATGTATCGTTTTTGATCTGCGTGTACTGTATCCCGAAGAAAAGCACCGCACAAAGTGCAAGGATAGATATACCGATTAGAAAAGTATTACGAAAAATCGTCTTAATCATACATTATTCCTCCAACAAACGATATCCGATTCCGCGGACAGTCTGGATCAGCCGTCCCGCTTCGCCCAGTTTTGAACGCAGCGTCCGGATGTGTACATCCAGAGTACGGTTTTCTCTCTCTGCTCCCAGTCCCCAGATGCGGTCCAGCAGCGTTTCCCGGCTCATCACGATACCGGTGTTTTCCGCCAGAAGGCAAAGGAGCATGAACTCCTTATATGTTAATGTAACACTTTCCCCATTGACTGTGGTCTCGTGACGTTCCGGGCAGATGTACAGAGGTCCGATCCTGTATTCCGAGATCGTCTGTCCTCTCTGATGGCGTCTCAGCATAGCCCGGACTCTGGCCGCAAGCTCCATCATGCCAAACGGCTTCGACACATAATCGTCCGCGCCGGCATCAAGACCGACCACACGGTCATATTCGGTATTTTTTGCAGTTAACATAATTACGGGAATATCTTTCGTCACCGCATTTCCGCGGATACGCTTTAAGATCGAGATACCATCTTCACCGGGAAGCATGATATCCAGAAGGATCAGCTCCGGAAGTTCTTTCTCTAGAGCTTCCCAAAAAGGCTCGGCAAGTTCAAAGCCTTCCGCATCATAGCCTTGGCTCTTCAGTGCATAGATCACAAGTTTGCGTATGCTCTCGTCATCTTCCAGAAGATAGATCACTACTCTCACCTCGAAGTCATCTTATCATATCGGCTCACTTATCGGGCATTTCTTTCCTGGATTTAACCTACATTTAACATTCCGCAGGTAGTGCATTTAACATTAAATTATGTACATTGATGGTAAGGAAGAAGGTGAATCGATGACAGTATCTGAAATTGCAAGCCTGTTTACAGGCGTAGCTCTATTTCTTTTCGGCATGTCTCTTATGGGAGACGGTCTGAAAAGAGTCTCCGGAAACAAACTGGAACCTATTCTTTTCCGTCTTACCGGAACACCGATCCGCGGCATGATCTTAGGTGCAGGTGTTACCGCCGTTATTCAATCCTCATCGGCAACCTCTGTTATGGTCGTCGGTTTCGTTAACTCGAAGATGATGAAAGTCAAGCAGGCCATCCCTGTTATCCTCGGCGCCATCCTCGGCACGAGTATCACCGGCTGGGTCATCTGCCTGAGTTACGTAGACGGAGCCAAGGGCATCTCCAGTATCTTTACCACTGCCACACTGACCGGCATCATCGCCGTCACGGGCATTATTCTCCGCATGTTTAACAAGAACCAGCACCGCCGTTATATCGGCGACATCATGCTGGGTTTTGCTGTCCTTATGGTTGGCATGAGCACCATGAGCGGTGCCGTAAACGGACTTGGAAAGCAGGAGTGGTTCACAGGCATGCTGACCTCCATGACCAATCCTTTCTTAGGTATCCTGACAGGTATTCTGTTCTCCACGCTCCTTCAGTCCGCTTCCGCTGCTGTCGGTATCGTACAAGCTCTCTCGATCACGGGTGTTATGACCTTCGGATCGTCCCTGCCGCTTCTCATGGGTATCTGTATCGGTGCATCCGTTCCGGTACTTCTTTCCGCACTGGGCGCGACCAGAGATGGCCGCCGCACCGCAGTCAGCTATCTCGTTGCTTCCTTCATGGGTGTTATGGTATGTGCCTCCATCTTCTACGTCGCGGAATCGATCTTCAGTTTCCCGTTTATGGATAAGATCATGACACCGATGTGGCTGGCACTCATAAATACGATCCTTCGTTTTACGATCCTTTGCCTGCTGGCGCCCTTCATCGATGTACTGGAAGCTGCCGCCTCCATCTTCGTTCCGGAAAAACAGGAAGAAAAAGACTCGACAGCTGTCCGCCTTGAGGAACGCTTCCTTGCTCACCCGGCACTGGCGATCGAGCAGATCCGCCTGACGATCTGCGAAATGGCAACGAAGACCGAAGAATCGATCCTCACTTCGATCGGTCTTCTGAATCACTATAACGATTCCGCTTTCTCTCAAGTACTGGATCTGGAAACTGTCGGTGACCGCTACGAGGATGCTCTCGGTTCTTATCTTGTAAAGCTCACCGGTCAGGAACTTACAGAGTCCCAGGGACGCTCAGCATCCCTTTATCTGCATACACTTTCCGACTTCGAACGTATCTCTGACCACGCCAGGAACCTCGCCCAGAATTTCCAGGAATGCCATCAGAAACAGATACACTTCTCCGAAGAAGCGATGAACGAACTGAATGTCATGATCCAGGCGATCCGTGAGATCCTTCATGTTACTACCGAGGCTTTTTTGAAGTCTGATCCGGATCTCGCCAAGAAAGTAGAACCTCTCGAAGAGATCATCGACGAACTGTGCGATAAGATGAAGTCCCGCCATGTTGAGCGACTGCAGCGCGGTTCCTGTACGATCTCCCAGGGATTTGTATTCAATGATCTTCTGACAAACTTCGAGCGTGTCTCTGACCACTGCTCCAACATCGCTGTCGCGATCATCGAGCTCGAGGCAGATGACTTTGATACTCACGAGTATCTCGGAAATCTTAAGGAAAAGCAGACTGCCGACTATCAGCAGCACTATGATGAATATTCCAAGCAGTTCTTCTTCGAGTAAAATCCGGATAGATATTTAAGTACAAACAGGGGAGTCTCATAAAGATGAGGCTCCCTCTTTTTGTCACTAAAACAGTTAATGATGCATTGTAAAGAATCCGTCGAGTCTTCCGTACGAGAGGACATTTCCCGTGTTTCCGTCTTTATCGGTATCCAGCCCCTCGAAGATCTTATCGAGGTAGTTGCTGCCCTTGTCAAAATTCCAGTTGCCCACGCTCATATCATTTTTGAGCGCGAAGACAAATACAGTATATGTATGTGTTGTTCCGGACGGCGGATACGGACCGACATATTGCTGTCCCATATTACTTCTGAATTCACTGTCGATCTCACCTTCTGTCATCGATGTATTCGTCGTGATATAGTCCATGTGAAGCCATCCGCCATCGAGCATGATGACGACATACTGTGATGCGCCTTCCACTTTATCCCATGTGAGTTCCGGAGACATATTCTGCCCGTCGAGGGTCTTGGAGATCTTCGTATCCCAGATATCATCATGCAGGTTCTGCGAGGTGACATTGATCGTAGGAAGATCCTTAAACGGGACCTCTTTGATATACGTATCGGACTTTGCCGTCAGATAATCCCATCGGCTGAGCTTATCCACTTTCCCCGGAAGTGATATCGTGCCCTGACCTTCTCCATAGTCGAGGACAATCGTCATGGAACCGTCTCTTTTTACTTCAGCGGAATATAGCTTCACATCCTCGAAGCAGAGTTTCTGTACGCCGGCATATAGCACACTGTCACTTGTCCCGCTGAAGGTCACATCGATCTTTTCACTTCCATCTGTTGCTTTACCGGTGGTCCCTTTAATATCTTTCATATCTTTTCCGAAGTGGATATAGAAAACGCCGGAGACACCCTTGAAGTCTTCTGCGAGCGCCGGGCTTATCGACGCACAGTCATCCACAACGAACCGCCAGTAGGAATCCGGAATCTCCGAGGTATCTCCGAGTTCCCACTTCGTTTCCACGGAGCTCTCGATTTCCCACGGTCCGTCTTTTTCTTTCTGGATATAGGTCACGTTTTTCTCGATGGTCTGCGGAAAAACACCGGCACTGACATTCTCTTTTTCTGTCTCCGTCTTATGCTGCGGTTCAAAAGGCTTTCCCTTACATCCGCAAAGAAGAGAAAAAACCATTACTGCTGAAGCAATTTTAATGTATTTCGATTTCATGCTGACACCTCCCGGCTGTTTGTCTGCATCTTACCCGATAGCAAAAACAAGCAGTTAGAAACATGAGCACAAAAACAGGGAAAATCAGCACAAGCCTTTCATGTTCTTTCGGAATTCCGTGGGACTTAGGCCCAGGTGTTTCTTAAACACTTTCGCAAAATAGTTCGTATCACTGTACCCGCAGCGCAGGCTGATCTCACTGATGGTCCGGTCTGAATACTGAAGTTCGGTTCTCGCATGCGCCATACGCAAATTTTCGAGATACGACATACACGGCATGCCCACTTCTTTATTGAACGCATCGTTCAGGATGTTTTTATTGACCGAGAATTCCTTAAGGAGCGTGGCAAGTGTGATCTCCTCATCCATATTCGACCAGAAATACTGGATCACTTTTACGACCAGTGGATCACTGTAGATCTCATCCTGCCGGTAGTCCCTGTAAAAGTCAGCCACCTCAAAGAAGAGGATCTCCTCGATAAAGTGCCGGATGCGGAGGATCCAGAAATTGTCAGGCTGCTCCTTCACCTCATAGCGGATACTGCAGAGAAATCTCCGAAGCGTATCATTTGCTTCATTCGAGAGTGTATAGAAAGAAATATCACGTCCTCTTCTGCAGAAACCCGACAGAAGCAGTGCGTCCTGATAGATCATTTCTTTTGAGAAGCACTCGTCAAATTTCACATCTCCGTCGATAAGCAGATTCATCTTCTCCTGCGCAGTGAGTTCCTTTTCATCGGGAAGGGCACTGAAAAATCTGTCGTATTTTCCGGAGTTTAAGTTTTCGATCGTAAATTCATCGCGAAGGATCGTCGGTTTAAAAAAGAGGGTACGTGATTTAACGCCGCGTTCGGAGATGACCTTCAGTTCGGCTTTCTCGTTCATCGCAAATGCCGCCGGAGATGTGATCAGGCGGTACTTCCCGTCTTCTTCGGCGACAAAAGAACCTCTTTCCACGAGGACGACCTTATAGGTAGTCTTATCGTCCAGGTGCTCTGAAAAACCGGTCCCTTCCTCGTAGAAGACATCGATCGAACATTCCATTCCCGGACGTTTGCTTCTTGTCACCAGTTCCATGTACGGTACCATCCTTCCCGGTACCATTATATCATTAGAAGACCTTAGGGAAGATGCTGTCTCCGCTTGATCCGGATCAGCCGTAGATCTCTTTGATCCTTCTCATGGCTTCAGCAGTATTCTCATGCGTGTTGAACGATGTGAACCGGACATAACCTTCTCCGCAGTCGCCAAATCCGCTTCCGGGCGTGCAGATGACATTTGCCCTGGAAAGAAGATCGTCGAAGAAATCCCATGACTTCATCTCATGCGGGCACTTGACCCAGATATAAGGAGAGTTCTTACCGCCGGTGAAAGGCCACTTTAATTCTGTAAAAGTATCCGCGATCGTCTTCGCGTTTTCTTTATAGTAACGGATGTTTTCCAGAAGCTCGGCATAGCCCTGCTCCTTCAGGCAGGCAGCGGCTGCTTTCTGTACCGGGTAGGCAACACCGTTAAACTTCGTTGTCTGTCTTCTCAGCCACATCTTACGAAGCTGCACGCCTTCTCTTACCAGTCCGCCCGGGACGATCGTATATCCGCACCGAAGTCCGGTAAATCCTGCTGTCTTGGAAAGAGAGCAGAACTCGATCGCGCAGGATCTTGCGCCTTCGATCTCGAAGATCGAGCGCGGCACATCCGGATCTGAAATGAAGGACTCATATGCGGCATCAAAGAGGATCACCGAACCATGCTGGTTAGCGTAGTCCACCCACTTCTGAAGCCGCACCCTATCGTAGGCTGCACCGGTCGGATTGTTCGGAGAACAGAGGTAGATGATATCTGCCTCGAGTCCAGGAAAAGGCATCGGAAGGAATCCGTTATCGGCGGATGCCGAGAGCTTGACGATCGTTCTTCCGGCCATGATATTCGTATCCACATAGACCGGATAGACCGGATCCGTAACTGCGACCACATTATCTTTATCGAAGATGTCGAGGATATTTCCGAGATCGCTCTTGGCGCCGTCACTGACGAAGATCTCATCGCTGAAGAGCTTAACTCCGCTCTCACGCTGATAATAGTCCGCGATCTCATCTCTTAAGAATTCGTATCCCTGTTCCGGACCGTACCCGTGGAATCCCTCGGCTGTCCCCATCTCTTCGGTAGCTTTGATCAGCGCTTCGACCGCAGATTTACATAGAGGTCTGGTGACATCACCGATGCCCATCTTGATGAGCGATGCACCGTGATCTTTCTCCATATATTTTCTGACACGCTCAGCGACTTCAGAAAACAAATACGTCTCTTCGATGTTCTGGTAATTCTTGTTGATCTTCATTTCTATTTCCTCCATTTCCTACATCGCACCGGATTCTTCCAATGCCCTACTACACATATTGAAAAGCACTTGCCCTACACTTCGATCTCACCGGTAAAACTGATGACGGCAGGTCCCGTCATCAGGACTCTTTCATCGGTATAGTTGATCACAAGTTCGCCGCCGTTTAAGATCACGCGCACGTCCTCGCCTTTCTTCACATATCCATTGAGGCAGGCGGCGACGACCGTCGCGCAAGTGCCCGTTCCGCAGGCCCAGGTCTCGCCGGATCCTCTTTCCCACACACGCATGCGGAGAAGATCCTTCCCCAGGATCTCGACAAATTCCGTATTCACACTCTCGGGGAACATCGGATGATGCTCGAACTTCGGACCAATCGCCGGAAGATCCAGTTTCTCGACGTCTTTAGTGAAGAGCACTGCGTGCGGATTTCCCATCGATACGCAGGTGATGTTATAGGTCTGCCCATCGATCTGAACTTCCCTGTCGACAACAGAATCCCCATCCAGATCTACCGGGATCAGCTGCGGGGAGAGGATCGCCTTTCCCATATCGACCGTCGCACCAACAGCAGATCCGTTTTCATCGATCTGAAGCTTCAGTGTCTTGATGCCGCTTTTGGTCTCGATCGTGAGGATATCCTTTTTGACTCCCCATACATCATGGACGAATTTTCCGACGCAGCGGATGCCGTTACCGCACATCCTTCCTTCGGAACCGTCGAGGTTAAACATGATCATCCTCGCATCCGCAGTATCTGACGGAGCGACCAGGATCAGTCCGTCGGATCCGATGCCGAAATGTCTGTCGGAGATCTTTATCGAAAGTGCAGAGGGATCGTCGATCGCGTATTTCCGCGCGTCGATATAGACGTAGTCATTCCCGCATCCCTGCATCTTATAAAACTCATACTTCATCAGCATGCACCTTCTTTCTTCTCAAGAACCAGCACGCCTTTGTGTATGGTCAGTTATATGATTTCTGTTATAAACTTATGAACCTATTATTATCTGATACGTGGTTACTCAATTACCGGCATCATATGTTCTTATGATCTCATACGATACTTCCGATCTTGTGCGGCCACTGTTCATCGCTTCTTTCTCGATGAACTTGTGCGCTTCTTCTTCCGTGAAGGACAGCGTCTGCATCAGGAGAAGTTTGGCTCTGGTAACGATCTTCTCGTCGTCGAGTTTTTTCTTCAGGACACCGAGCCGGATATGCGCCATATCCGCTGCTTGTATCGCCGTGGCAAAAGCACTTTGCTTCAATGGCTTGACGAGGATCGTCGCGCCCATATCGAGAAGTTTGGCCTTCGCTTTCTTCTCGTCTTCGGAAGAGAATGTCGTTTCATCCGCAAGGAAGAGGATACTAGCCGTCGGATGGGATACTGCCGAGTGGCAGGCCTTGATCGCAGAAGGATCCGAGATCGCCGACTCTACGATCAGAAGACCGTAGTCTCCCTTCTTGGCAAGGCGGATACCGTTTTCGGAAAAGGTATCCCATATCACTTCATGCGGATGCTTGAGGGAGTTAATAATGAAATTCTCCAGTACTCTGCTTGCACCCGGTTCTCTTCTAAGGATCAGTACTTTATCTATACCTGTAGAACTCATATATCTCACCTCTTTTTCTTCAGATCTATTCTTTGATCCGAAAGCATTCGGAAGAAAAATCACCATTGGTTCGCTATCGCTAACCTTCATTTCTCTTCCCTACATTGACAATATACTCTCTGCACGTCAATTTTGCAACTTCTCTTTTATCAAAATTCATTTCTGTGTGAAAAATCGTTCATTTTTCCATATGAATTTCACAAATCATGCAAGTTTGTGCAATTTGTTATTCATTTTGTGTTGACAGGCGGGTGTTTTTGCCGTATGCTTCTGAACATAAAGCAAGGGCGCTTGGAAAATTCTATTCCAGGTGCCCTCTTCACTTTTTAAAGGAGGAAAAGATTATGACAAACGTACCTGAGATCTTTGGAGAATCGGTTTTTAACGAACAGATCATGAAGGCCCGTCTCCCGAAAGAAACTTACAAAGCAATGAAGAAGACCATTAATGAAGGTCTGCCGTTGAATATA
>JAEEGL013002384.1_pt1 | contig 13998 bp, 9 predicted proteins | sample 9134231 | NCBI WGS metagenome assembly JAEEGL01 (sample SAMN16246548, study PRJNA631951) | gut metagenome | biome: gut microbiome; feature: rumen; material: fiber-attached | host: Bos | place: Iran: Karaj | collected 2018-10
GAACCGCCGCCGCCCCCTCCAGAGAGAGAGTCGCCGCCGACAGGCGTCGTTTTATCGACATAATGCCCGAAAGAGCTGGGTTCCGTCTCAGACGTTACGCCGCCGTCGCCCGCGACTCGAGAAGTCGTCGAATTCGCGCCGTCCGTAAAGATCCCGCCGCCGTCCGCCGCGCCAGTTTCGTAAACGACGCCGTTTCCGCCGTTTCCGCCGACGCCGCCGCCGCCCGCAAACGACGCCGAGTCTTGCATAACGGAACCGCCGTCGCCGCCCTTAACCGAACTATTCGCCGCCGTGACGTTCTTCAGCACGACGTCGCCGCTATACGCGTAAAGCGCGGCGCCCGCGCCCATGCCGCCGCCGGCGCCCGCAGCTCCGTCGCCGCCGTCGCCGCCAGCCGCGTGACAGTTGGCAAACACGACGTCGGAAACGGTAACCGTTCCGCCCGCTTCGAGCATGTCGACAAAAAGACCGCGATAGGCGTTCCTGCCGTCGAGCGCATGACCGTCGCCGACAATTTCAAGAGAGCCGCTGTCGACGCCGACGAGATCCCTGTTTCCGGTAATCGAAGGAAGAATACCCTGCAGAGGAATATCGTTTTTCAAAAAGATTTTGAAATCCTCGCCTGTATTCGCGTTGAACTCAGAGATGGCGCTCCTTAATTCGTCGTAATTAGAAACATCTCGCGTTTCAGCGCCGAAGACCGTTGGCGCGACTCCGAAAAGAGTCAAACAAATGAGCGCGCCTCGCCATTTCTTGCTCTTCTTCGTCAGCTTCTTTGAAAAACTCATTGGTATTCCTTCCTTGAAATTCGCGTCCCAGCGACGTCGTCCGTCCTAAAATCGCGCCAATTGTCATTCAAGACGACGCTTCCTGCGTCGCCTATGAATCCGTCGTAGAACTCCTTTTCTTACGCACGGATTCGCGTCGCCGTCCAATTAATATCTCAGAGCGCACGACGCCTGAATCGCTTACTTGGTAGTATCGTCCGCAAAACTCCTAAAGTTTTCTCTATTTTTATCATTTCAGGCAAAAAAGACTAAAATGGCGATTCTGACACATTCGACATTCATGACGCACGCCTTCTTATCGGGAACAAAAATACAACCCTAACAGCCTATAAATTCGACAAATCCGTCAGTTAGCTAAAGCGCCTCGGCGGGAGAGCGCGGTTTCTCACCCAAATAACCAATAAAACTTTTCTAACCTCTCGTTCCAACTTCAATGCAAAAAGAGAAGTCAAAGTTTATCTACATCCTTTATCTTAAATATCTTGATTATTTTTAAAAATCGCTGTGAAATTGCGATTATGTCAAAAAACATCTTGACGACCTTTCGGGTCTTTGGGTAGGATTATGGGGTCGTCGGTTTTGAGTCTAGGGAAATTATGCCAGTCTTGAACGTTGTGCTGATTGAACGACGGCTCTTTGCCCATCGACAGATTTTTTGACTAAAAATTCTCAAGAAATTGAAAATTGTTGTCAGGAAGTCCCGTACTAACCTAATGGCGACGTCAGCCGTTCATGCGCTGAATCGTCGTTATCGTTTGCCAAACGCAATTACTCGGATCAATCCAAGGGTATGCGTCCTTCAAAGTCGCAATCCTGTAGTTTCGACAGTAGAAATGATGTCAGAATCCAAGACGTATTCCGACGTGCCTTCCGTAACAAACGCAGAAATATTTGAATCGACGTTAGACCGTTCCACGCCGTCCAGTAGCGAGCGTCGGCGTTCGTTTGCGCATATCCTCGCCTCCCCGATTCATTACGAGCCTGGGTACCCCTACCCGCTCCTCGTCTGGCTTCACGACATTGGAAAATATGAAACGGAACTTTTCGACGTCGTTCCGAAAATTTCCGCGCGCAACTACGTCGCCGTCGCTCCGCGTGGCGTCTCGTGTACGACGCGCCGCGTCGTACGTAACCACATTGGCGGTCGTCTCGTTAACGTCAAGAACTGGTTAGAGTCTTGCAACGACTGGCCAGATACGGAAGACGCCGTTTTGGAGACCGAGAATCTCGTTTTTGATTCGATCGAACAAGCGAAAATCAAGTTTAACGTCAACTCGCGACGCGTGTTTCTTATTGGACGCGGAGTGGGCGCGACCATGGCTGTTCGCGTCGGGCTTCGTAACCCGCATGAATTTGCGGGCGTCGTCTCCATCGACGGCGCGTTTCCAGACGCCGACAATATGCTTCTGAGAAACTGGCGCTCCGCGCGTAGTCTCCCGATCCTCATGACGACGGGAGCCAATCCTCGTAACGGTTTTTCAAGTTTCACACGCAGCCAATTGAACTTTATGCACGCCGCAGGACTGACGGTCTTCATCCGTCAGTACGACGAAGTTTCCTGTCATCCGGCAGCCTCTCAGGCGCGCATGGATAAAATCCTTCTCGACGTCAACCGCTGGATCATGAAGCGGGCGCTCAACCCGCAAACGCCCGTTTCCGAAATGTTCAGTTGACGAACTGAACGCGGAACAAGGGCAGACGCCGACGACGCGCCTGCCCTTTCTTATTGGCGTCGTCCGTTTTCGATTTTCCTATTGTCATGAGTCCCAAAGAACGTCGACAAGCGCCAAGTCTCGCGGTCGATTTCCAAGCCGTGGAATCGCAAATCGACGAGATATGCCGTCAAGCAGACGAACGACTACGACGCCTGCTCGAAGACGACGCGTCGTCTATCGGCGCAAGTCGCGGTTCTGTTCAAAAGCAGACGAACGCGAGCGGATCGCTCGTTCCCTTTGAAATCCGACTTGGATCGACGCGATTAACTCTTGACGAGTTTCGACGAAAGGAAATTGGCGATATCATGCCCTTGATCGATTCCGAAAAGGGACGGGTTCAGATCTGGTCGGGAAATAAAATGCGTGCGTCGGGAGTCCTTCTCGTTGTCGACGGAAAGCTTGCCGTGCGTGTCGAGGAACTTGTTGGAGATATTAACGCCTAGAGAATCGAGAAACTTCATGCCAAGAAACGTTAAAAGAGACCGCGGCGTGCCGCGGTCTCTTTTTTTACGCGTCTGCGAGAGCGACAAACGTAGGAGTCATTCGCAAAGTCCAAAGGACGTCCCGACGTTCGTAGGCTGTAACTCCGTGATATAGAGATTCTTGAACCAGACCTTGCTGTTGTGATCCTGCAAAAAGATTCGACCGACCTCCGTCGTACCGAACTCGGGAGTATCCTTGAACTTGCTCTTCTCTTTGCCTTCGTTCCACTCGGGCGAGCCGACGTCGACCGACATGACGAGTTCGTCGTTAAGATAATGCTCGATATGGTTGTCGAGAACGATAATCTTGCCCTTGTTGAACTCGCCCATCTTGATTTTAGGCGCCCCTTCGCGGGGAACGATCACGTCGTAAAGCGCGCCCGTCTGATATCGAGGCGGGTTCTTCGCGTCGTTGATATCGTCGTAAATCTGATACTCGCATCCCATTCCCCAACCGTCGGTGTTCCATGAACGGTACTTGACGCCGCTGTTGCCCTTCTCGCTAATTTTGAACTCAAACTCGAGGATGAAGTTTTCGTATTTCCCCTCGAGATAAAGGTCGCCGGCGTTCTTCTCGCGGCAGATCGTTCCGTCTTCGACCTTCCAACCCTCGCCCGGCGCCTCGCCTTTGACGTTCGTCCATCCGGCAAGGTCCTGACCGTTGAAAATGGAACGTTGCGTCCCGACATAGGAATAAGTCTCGGCGGCGAAATCTCCGAAGCCGAAATTCTCGTCGGCGCTGAACCGTCCGTTCCAACGCTCGGCGCGACGCTCGGGATTCCCAAAACGCGAAAAGAAATTCGAGGCGCGCGGAAAGACCTGCGCCCAAGCGGACGAAGAAGTCGTCAAAATCAAAACGAACGCAATTCCCGCGCAAAAAAACGTCTTTCGGTTCATTCTCTGCTCCAATAATTAACGGCTGAATAACACGATTATCGAACACGACTTCGTTAAGGGCGACGTAGGAAAGTTTTTTGCCGGAACAACGGTCATCGTCACGTTCAAGCTCAACCATAACCTAACCGAACGTCCATACTCATCCTATTATACCCATATTCTCAAAACTTTCAACTTGAGCCAATTTTAAACAAATATCGACGCTTAACGAAGTATTTGCCAAAGGGCGCGCGGCGGCGACGCCTTCAAAGGGTTCTTCGCACATCGACGGAACGAAGAATAGATCGTCTCTTAGAAAGGCTAGGAAAAATATAATAAATTTTACAACAATACGGACGATACCATAAAGAGAAGTCGAAGAGCCTTCATATAAAAAAGCTCTTGCGTCGACTCGCGACAATTGTCTATAGTATAGACGGATCCTCGGACAATTGTCCGCCGAAACGACGTGAAGTCCTCGGAATGCGAATCATGGGAAGTTGTATGTTCCGTCAGATCATTGACGTTGCAAAGGCGCGAATAGGCGCGAATTACTCGTCGGCGAATACAGTTTCGTCGTTAAGAGCCGCAGGGCTTCTGGGAATCCTTGCGACGTCGCTCTTTCTTTCGTCCGTTCTGTATGCGCAAGATCCCGAACTCTCCGTTCCCGCGAAATCAAATCTCATGACGCGCACCTACTACGACGGCGCCGAAACAATCGGACGCGTCGGGCAGGTCGCTATTCTACGGCGCGACGTCTTGCATCAGATCAAAAAGCTCGCCCATATGCAATACCTCTCGGAGATAGAGAAGCTCCCTGAAGAAGAGCGTGAAGCGCGTCGTCAGGAATACAAAGAGGGCTACTTGAACGGATTCCTCAACAGCGACGTCGCCTATTCTCAGGTACTCGACGAACATATCCGCAAACTCCTTTTCTACAACGACTACGTCGTCAGCCGTCCCAAGGAGCAGGTCAAAGAGCAAACGACGCAGCTTGAGAAGGAATTCGACACGAAATATGTTCCAGAGCTCGAGAAGCAGTTTAACTGCAATAGTCTGAAAGAACTAGAAGAATACTTCGAAACCGAGATACAGACCGATTTCGCGCAGGAAAAACGGATGTTTATCCAGCAGACGCTCGGAGAACTCTGGATGAACTTTAATCTCGGCGAGGAGGACTTCACGCCTACGCTTCTGGAACTCCGGCGTTATTACGAAGCCAATCAAGACGACTACAAAATCCCGCCGAAAATCAAATGGCAGGCGATGACCGTCTATTACGGTTCTAAGCGTCCGAAAGAGGACGCCAAGCGCAAGATAGCGCACATGGGGAACGCCGTTCAAAGCGCCGATCCTAGAGATCAGGAATCCGTCTTCGCGGAGGTCTGTCGCGTCGATTCGGAAGACGCGTTCGCAAAGGAGGGAGGATTTCGGGAATCAACCGAACGCGGGATGCTTCGCTCGGAGAAAATTGAAAACGCCGTTTTCGGCGAAGAACTGCCCGTCGGCGCGCTCAGTCAAATCATCGACGACCAATCCTCCTTGACGATCGTTCGCGTCATTTCGCGCGAAAAGGAAAGAATACGACCTTTCTACGAAGTCCAAGAGGAAGTTCGCAAAAAACTCGTCGAAGATCGAACCGAAGCGAAGAAAAAACAATATGAAGAACGGTTAAGCGAACGCTTCTCCGTTGAAATATACGCCGTCACTAAGGAGGAACGCGAGCGCCGTCTCCGTTCCGCCGACCGTCGCGAACTCTCTGCGACTGGTCGCAAAAGTTACTACTGACGACTCAAAAATATGAGTTGCGTCGCCGCCGTCCCCCTGGAAAGACGACGGCTTTTTTTATCCCGATTTCGACGTTGGGAGTAAACATTCTGTGGATCAGATCGAAGAAAAAATCCTAAAGGCTTTCCCACTCGTCGAATGGTCGCGACGGCGCGTCTGCTTGGCCGCGTCGGGCGGTCCGGACAGCGTCGCGCTCGTTCGGGCGTTTGTCGCGATTGTCAAGGAAGCAAAGCTTCAAAACGCCGTCTGCGTCGCGACGGTTAATCATAAACTCCGCGACGAGGAATCTGACGAGGACGCGGAATTTGTCCGTAAACTGGGGACGGACTTGGGAATTCCCGTTATTGTCAAAACAATCGATCGCGTCGTTCTCGACCGGGAAACGAAACGACTTGGCAGTCTTGAAAGCGCGGCGCGAAAGATACGATATGAGCTTCTTCACGACGCGACAAAAGAATTTGGCGCGCGTTTTCTCGTCACGGCGCACCATGCCGACGATCAGCTAGAAACGATGCTTTTCCGGCTCTTCCGCGGTTCGGGCTTCGACGGGCTTCAGGGAATGGCGACGACGAGAACGTTCGATCAGTCGTTGACGCTGGCGCGTCCCATGTTAGCGATTACCAAGAAGGAAATTCTTGAATATTTGGTTCGTTTAAAGCAGAATTATCGCGTCGATTCTTCCAACGCGTCTCCTGAATTTACCCGCAACCGTATCCGAAACGAGTTAGTTCCGCTTCTGGACGAAATTTTTCCTAATCGCTGGCGCGGCGCGCTCTCAAGGCTCGCAGAACAAGGAAAGGAAACAAACGTCTTCTTAGACGAACGCGTCGACGAACTCGAACGCGAGGTGGAAAAAGAAACGCGCCGCCTAAAAAAATACCGACAAGCGTTGCAGGAACTAAACGTCGCGGAGCCTGAGAAGCACGAGTCAAGCGACGTCGTCGACCTTCCCCTCCAAACGTTGCAAAACACGCCGTCGATAATACTGAAACGCTACTTCATGAGGTTATGGCGGCGTTTGCAATGGCCTCTCGGCGAGATGGGGAGCGAGGAATGGGATCGACTGGTCGCCGGCGTTAAACAAAGAAAAACGCCGCGACAGTTTCCAGGGAACGTCGCGGCGCTTTTTCCCGACTCTGATACGGCGCGTTTCCAACGAATTACGTCGTCCGACGAGAAGCGTTAGTCAAGGACGTCGCCGACAATCATAAGCGGGCCAAACCAAACGTTATGACCATGATATTTCGGTTCGGCGAGTTCCTTTTCGGGATTCTCCAATCGGAAAGCGACGGGTTCGCGACTCGGCTCTTGAGCGTCGATCTCGACAATCGCCTCATGCTCGACGTTCGGATCGAGTCCTGACGCGACGTACAGCGTCGCAAGCCGCCAGTATGTACAGAAACTGTCAAAGCGTGGAATCGGGTTCTTTGACCGAACGCCGTCGACCGTGACGAAAACCTGACCGCCATTGGGGCCAAGAATATCGTAAACGTTCAAAGCCGATCCTTTGAAACGAACCGTAAGTTTCGCGCCCGGCTCGTCTGAAACAAAAACGTCGTCGCCCAAGCGAGATTTCGTCCAATTAAGGGGGGAGTCGCTAGGCATAGCCTTCCAATTTCCCGAAAGTTGAGACTCCTTGATAGGAACGAGTTTCGCATTCTCTAAATTATCGGCGACGAACGTCTTCTCGAGTTTCTCACGCCGACATTCTGGCGTCGGATACGGCTTCGTCTTGTTTTCCGCCTTCATTTTCTCAAACGCGTCCCAAACGACTTTCGTATAAATCTCATGTCCCTTCGCGAGGGGATGAACGCCGTCCGTGGAAAATTGAAGTTTACCCTCGATCGGCTCTTCCGACTGATAGACGAGCTTGCCCGAACGTTCGAGCTCGACGACCGGAATATTAAAATCAAGCGAAGGAATCCCGTAAAAATCGGCGAGAATTTCCGTTGCAGCGACTGAACGCGGCGTCGAATCGCGAAGATAGTCGTTTTCATGACCGACGCGGAAGGTGTAAACGAAAACAACGTCCGTCGTCAAATCATGCTTCCAAATTTGACGAACGATCCCTTCAAGTTGACGCCAAATCGCCTCGGGAGCAGCGCCCCCGTCGTTAACGCAAAACTCGATGAAAACAAGATCGGGATTATGACGAAGCACGTCGTGTTCGAGCCGAAATACGCCAAGATCGCTTCCCGTCCCGCCGATAGCGGCGTTAATTTCCGTGAATTTCGACGGAGAATATTCGTCGTTAAATTTCTTGAGGGTTTGGACGCGCCAACCGTCAGCCGCTGTAATCGAACCGCCGAAATACGCGACGTCGACGGACTCCCCTTTTTCGATTTTTGCGAGAAAATGCGGAATTCCGTCGCGGAAACGTTCGAGAGCGGGCTTAACCTGACGCATGGCGGGCGTTTCATTTTCAGCGGCGTAAACGTCCGCGGAACTCGGCGTTGCCAACGCCGTCAAGAAAAGCGCGAAGAGCGTCGTCGACGACGCGATAAAACATTTAAACGCTTTATTGTAACTCATCGTTTGCCTCGCTTAGAGACGTCGTACGGTAAAGACCGCGTTTCAACGTCGATTCTTCAAATAGAGCCTCTTGTCACGAATATAATCAATCACGGAATCAGGCGTAAGAAAACGAACGCTCTCTCCCGCCGCGACGCGTTCACGGACGTCTGTTGACGAAAGTTCAATCGCAGGAATATCAATTACCCCGCGCTTAAGTTCTTCGACGCGCTCCGGAGTCGTGAACGCCAAGTACGAGTCGAAATCCGGAGGAGGATAGCCGCCTCGTCGCGCGACGATAAGCGAAACAAGTTCGCAAATCTCGTCTGGCGCGCGCCAATTTGGAATATCGTTAAACGTTTCCGAACTCACAATCAAAAATAACTCGTCGTCTGGATATTGACGCCTGTAAAACCGTAGGGTGTCGACGGTGTAGCTTATCTCGTTCGAATCTAATTCACAGCGATTCACGGCAAATTCAGGATACGGCGCGATCGCCCTAAGCGTCATATTATACCGATCCTCGCCGGGAGTCCGCACTTGCTTGCAATGCGGCGGAACGCCAAGAGGAACAAATTCCACTCGATCAAGCTTCATCCTATCACGCGCGCATTCCGCAAGAAGAAGATGCCCGTGATGAATCGGATCGAAACTCCCGCCGTATATGCCTAATCTCATGATTCACGCCCAAAAACAAGAACTCGCAAACACAGCCCCAACCTAAACGACAAGAGCCGACGCGCGTTTGTCGCGCGCCGACTCGTTATTGTAGCGTTTCAAGAACGACACGCTCAGTCTGGAATCCAAAGTTTAGAAGAACCGTTAGACGCGTTCCCGTCGCTGTCCGGCGTCCATAGACCGCTCGACGGTTTCTGATCCTGCGGAGGCGGAACGTCGCCGACGCCAAAATTAAGGCGCGTTTCCTGACCGTCGTCCTCGGATGCAAGCCCGCCATAGGTCGGACGATCCGCTTGTCGACGGTTGAGATTCGACGCTTGGATTTGCGCCGTCGCAACTTCGTTAAGGTTGTCAAAAAACGTCTGCAGCATCTGCATCGCTTCTTTGTCGTCTTGGTAATCTCTAAAGACCTGTTCCGAAAGCGAGCGAACTTTGTCAATTTCGCGACGGCGGAAACGCGTAATGATCTCGACAACCTTCCAACGTCCGTCAGATTCGCCGACGTCCCTAGCGCTTTGACCCGCTTCCGCGATAAGATCGAGAGCCTTCTGCGATTCGCCTCTGCCAAGCGCCGCGTCGATAAGAATCGAATACGCGCCCGCTCGTACGGCATACTGAAAATCGCCGTGCGGTCGCGAAATCAATTCAGTCGCAAATTTTTCTTTGACTTCGTCCGGCGCGACAATTCTCGCAATCTGCGTCAACCTTTCCAGCGTCGTAGAGTCGCACTTTTCGATCTGGAGTCTACCCCAACGCCAAATGGGAACCTTTTCGATATAGAGGGCAAAATCTTCTTCCGATCCGAGAGATTCAGGAATCTCAATCGGGCCTGGCGCGGGAATTCCGGTTAGTTTCCTAAACGTCGTTTCTGCGCGTTCCCGAAGAACAGACGGAAGTTCGTCGACGACAATGCGAATCAAAGCGTCCGTCTTGCGCTTACCCAAAGGCGTCGCGACGCACTCTCTAGGCGAAAGATTGCCGAGCGACTTATAAGTGTGGTCAAACCATTTGGCGGCAAAAGCGTCGAACGCGTCGGCAGTGAGTTTCTTGAGCGTCTCAGGCGCAATCTTCGAAGGATCGCGAAACATCAACTTGGGAAGAGACGCGTTTAACGTCCAATCGGCGTTCTTCGTGTACTGCCGTTCTTGCTCGCAAGGAGGGACGGCGCCAAGGGCGTCTTTTAACGCTTCTTCGACAGATTCAAAATCGGCGGAATCGCAATAGACTTCAAGGCGTTCCTGACGCGTGGTTTGACGACCAAACACAAACGCAAAACCGACGTTCCTCGACGTCTCGTCGAGTGAAAGATCGACCGTCTTGTCGCACAGCGGTCGGTCGAGGACAAAAAACGCGTTCTTTGGCGAAATATCGTGTTCCTCAGGATACTGGAGGTTAGCGCTCGACACAAAACGCCTTGAAGAAAGCAACTTTTCCAACGCGACGTCAAAATTCTCGAGCGTATAGACGCGGTATTCGGCCGAAACCTGGTCGTCCCATGACGGAGAAGTCAACAGCAAGAGGAATTCCTCGACGTCAACCTTCGTTTCATAATCGACGTCGTCCGCCGCGAGGAAACGTTCAAGATATTCGCGTCCCTTTTCTTCGTTGGCAAACCACAATTCGACGAGACCTAAACTACGATAGAGCCCCAACCACTGACCGCCAAACTCGAGAAGAGATTCAAGAATCTCGCGTCCGCGCTTCCACTGCCCGGCGGACAGTAAACGAACCGCTTGCTTATACTCCTCGCCTTTCGGAAAACCCGCAGGGGCCTCTAGGTCAAAGACCTGTTCCCTGAGCATGAGCGGAATTCTATCCGTAGCTAGAACGCTATATAAAAAACGTTGAAGATTGGGATCTTGAATTGGATACGCTTGAAGCTGCTTAGCGACGGCGACAGCCTGATAGAAATACTGATTCTCCAAAAGAGCCGCCCCGACGGTAAGCATCGCTTGGACGACGGTAAGCGGCGTTTCGGTTCCTTCAACGTTTTCGACGGCGTCGACGAGGTAAGAAATCGCCTCTTGCGGTTTGCCGATAAACGCGGCCGTCGACGCTGCTTCCGACGCAGCCACGACGTTTTTCGGCTCGCGTTCCGCAAACTTTTTAGCAGTTTCGTACGCGTCTTCCCAAAGACCAATCAACTTCTGAAACATGCATTTCGCTTCTTCAAGACACGCGCAGTCGGGACGATTCTTTATAAGCCCTTCGACATAAGCAAGTCCTGCCGCAAACTGCTCTCCTTCGAGATACTTGTCAATCTGTTCAAGCTCTTTAACATGATTCGGGCAACAATACTGGATTTTCTTACCGCGGCCGCCAGGACAAGGAGAATATAAATCGATCGCCATCGCGAAACATTCCTAAAACAGAGTTATTTTCGACAAAACGTAAAATGAGTCGCGGGTTCCCGCAGACTTCAAACGTCCGTCTATTCTATCCCAAAGGAACGTCGCTTTCGAGGGGTGAAAAGAAAAATCGTCGGAAATTCCGCGCCTCGAATCCTCAAAGAAAAAAACGGCGTCGCCATGCAAGCAGACGTAACGCGCTACAGTATGGCGACGACTCGAACTAAATCAGTTAAGCGTTTTTAAATCGATTACTTGCGAATCCAACGCTCCAAGCTTCATGCCCGTAAGACGATCGCCTCGACGAATATGGAACGTCTTCTCCGTATTAGAAATATTCCATATGTAAAGCGCGTCGACTTCCGGATACCATGCCAAAACAATCGGTATTTCTTCTTCAACGTAGGGAATTTGGCGTTCTTGGAGCGACGTCAAAATTGAACGTCTAAACTCAAAGAGCGCGTCGAAATCTTCCGCAACCTTAACAAAGCGACCGGCAGAAGATTCTAAACGCGCGACGAGTTTCGACCCCGACGACGTCAAGGCGCCGCGCTCGACGGCAAGCGCGTCTGAATCGCTTAAGAAGGTCCAACCGTCGGAAGGAATTTCGTCGCAAACTTCGAAAGGAACGCCAAGCGCTAAGAAGAGAGAATATGCGTTGGCGCCGGCGCAATATCGCGACGAAATCCCGTAAAAATGTTTAAAAGGACCGTTAGGTTTCGCGTTGAGAAGTTTCGCGTGCAAAATCTTTTCACGCGCCATTCGCTCTTTGAGAACAGGCCAATTCTCGGCGGGAATCGGAACTAAACCCGACATAAAACACGTGTTACGAACGTCGCAAATCGTTGAAACGGCGAGTTTCGACGCCATATTCTCTGCGGAAAGAGACTTCTCGGGAAAGACGGTCGTTTCGCTAAACGCGCGCCCTGGACGACAGAAGCGACGATGGAATAACGAACTGTACAATTCGATCGTCTTAAACTTTTCCGTTCCGTACCAGCTGTCGCTAAACCCGCCTTCGCCGACGCGGAAGAGCGCGTCTTTATAATCGGCGAGTCTAATTCCGGCGCGCTCGCACCCCATATACATAACCATGATTCCGACGTCGACCGCCGGGGTCGCGTCGCGCCACGTATTGAAACACTGCGTGAGACGGTCGCAAAAATAATCGACCCACGCATGAAGAAGAGGCGTTTCAGCGTTGTTGCGTACGTCGTCCAGAACCTCGTTCCAACGCGTTCCGTTCAAGCCGCTCTTTTCGAGAAAATCCTGACGACATTCGTCGCAAACACAACCGCCGATAAGGTCGGGCGTCGATGCGAAACGGAAGTCGTCGTCTAAAAAGAAATCGAACGAACCGTAGCGTTTAGCAAGGGTTCTAATCGCCTCGGCGCCCTCCGCGTCAGTTGGACGATGCCATGAAAATCCCCAATTCTCTGAACCGTCCCAACGACGCGCGGTTTTCCAATGTTTTGGAGGCAGATTCGGGAAGCCTTCAGTTCGAGGATCAAGCGCGCCGCCCCCGTGACAGAAAGGAACGCTAATCAGGTGAGGACGTATTCCCGCGCTTTTCAAACGACCAAGCCAATAATCGAGTTTTTCCCAAGGATAAGGGAAATAACCGTAAAACCACGTGCACAGCCATGCGTCGGTCACCCCCGCGTCGCGCCATATCTCCGGAAAATCGCCGTTCGCTTCGAACATATCGATCGAACAACTGATGTGAAATACGCGTTCCTGAGAATCGATTCTGCGATACTCTCCATCCGCGTAAAGCGGGATCCGCGCTGCCGCGTCGTCCGCCAAAAGCAGACTCGAAGCCGGGACAAAAGCGGACGCCCCGTAAAGTACGTCGGCGCCGAATATAGTCTGAGTTAGGAAAGATCGACGAGTCTGTTTCATCATTTATCTCCGCAAAAGAAAACGCCAAAGCCCGATCATTCTACCAAGTGTACGCGCAGGAGACAAGTGGAAAAGAGAACGCCTTCAAAAAGACGCAGTCGTCAAGAAAGAGAAAGAAACGCGTCGACAAAATACGCGGCGCCCGTCAAGGAACGCCGCGCAGTCGTCAATTATCGTCCGTTTCGGCGTCGGAAGAACTCGCAGTCGAATCGTTTTTAAGTCTCGCTTTTTTCTGTGCGCTACGATCGGTGGAAAGCACCTGGCGCAACAACGCCGAGACGTCTTCGTAAGTCGTCGTATTGGGCGAGCCGTTCGCAAACTGCATGACCGACCGCTGCGTTCGTTCCGAAAGAGCGACAAGCATAGACGAAACAGTTCCAAACCCCGCCTCTGAAATTACCACGCCTCTCTTGCCCGTGATGTCGGGGGCGCGTGAAAACGCGCCGCTCGCCGCTGCGAGAAAAGCCACGGAAGAATCGAGTCGATGGAGCGTGAGGAGACGACGAACGTATTCCTGACGCTGATCGTCGCGATCGTCCATACGATTCGCCGTCAGAATATGGAGTCCCGGTCGCAAAAGATCGACTCCAATCTCGTTCCCGCCATATACCGCGCCGCCGCTCGTCTGATCGACGCAGAGAAAATTCACGCCGTCGTACGCGCCTGATTTAAGCTCGCTTTCCGCAAGCTCGATCGCTTCGTTCGCCGTCGCGCACGAGAGCAACTCCTTGCAAAGTAGACCGCGAGAGCGCGGATCGTAAGGAACGTTACGTTTCGGCGCGTTAATCGCCGCGACGAACATCCCATGCTGATTCACGCCTGCCCACGTCCCGCCCGATTTCCTATCAAGCCCGCAAACAACGCGAGGACGTCCTGACTGAATCTTTGGCGGGAGACTCTGACGGGAGTA
>JAEEGL014151919.1_pt1 | contig 13998 bp, 14 predicted proteins | sample 9134231 | NCBI WGS metagenome assembly JAEEGL01 (sample SAMN16246548, study PRJNA631951) | gut metagenome | biome: gut microbiome; feature: rumen; material: fiber-attached | host: Bos | place: Iran: Karaj | collected 2018-10
ACAGCAAATTATTCCAGAGCTTTAGACACTACAGGCGATTGTCTAGGTTACACATCGGGCGGGTTTGATGCAAAGCAGTAATGTAGTACTTCATCTGATCATTTAACGAGGAAACACCAAGATTAGAGGATCAGATGAGAAGCTACCAAGCATGTAGATAACCCACCCGGGATAGACAATTTCCCGATAGTGTCTTTTTTGTGCCCAAAATTGAGTGAGAATATAGGCTGAATGTGCTCGCACAATTCCACCGTATTTTTCCGCACTGTATGTTAAAAGGAGACAGCAATATGTCACTTATGGCGAACCTTTATGTAGGCCAATCCGGACTGCAGACTTCACAAAATGCCCTTAATACAACGGCACATAATATGGCGAATGTTGATACTGAAGGCTACACAAGGCAGCAGGTGTCACAGGGAACCAGAGCTTATCAGACTCTTGAGAGGCGTTATGACACCATTGCACCCAAGCAGATTGGAACAGGCGTTAACTACAATCACTGTAAGCAGGTCAGAAGCGAATTTCTCGATCTTTCCTATAGACAGGAAAAAGGGAGATACGCTTTTTATGATGTTTCCACCAAAGCACTTGAAGAGATTGAAGACCAGCTCCAGGAGATGAATGGAACAGAGTTCGCTGATTCGCTTAACAATTTGTGGGTATCTGTACAGGAGCTGGCCAAGGATCCTTGCTCAGCAGTTAACCAGAGCGCCATGGTGACACGTGCAAATGAATTCCTTACAAGAGCCAAGAGCGTATATAACGGCCTTGTATCCTATCAGGAAAATCTAGATTCTACAGTATCTGTAATGGTAAAAGAGATTAACGATATCGGCGACAGGATTCGTAAGATCAATGAAGATATCGTTTATATAGAGTCAGGCAAGCAGGAAAAAGCCAACGACCTCAGAGATGAGAGAAATGGCCTGTTAGACAGGCTTGGAGAATACGGAAAGATTGAATATCACGAAGATATATTTGGAAATGTTTCAGTTCTTTTTGAAGGATCTTCATTTGTAACTACAGACCACGTCAATCACATAGGACTTATCACAACTGAACATGTTGAGCCGCCGGAGAGCCCTGTAGGATATGCAACTCCTTACTGGGAGTACGCAGCAAAGACAGAAGTTGATGCGGAAGGCAATAAGATCATAACATCAATTGCAGGCGGACACTTATATAACCTTCAGACAACAATCTCAACTACAACCAATACCGATATCGGTAAGCTCAAAGCAGTTCTTTTGGCAAGAGGTGATCACAACGCAACTTACCACGATATCGTTGAGGATGAGAATTACTACAACAGCAATATAGCCCAGTCAGTAATAATGAACGTTCAGGCTGAGCTCGACCAGATGACACATGCGATCATGACCAAGATCAACGAAGTTATGATAAATGCAGAATCCAACCCGGCGACACTTGATAAGACAGTAGGCTTCCCTGCTGATTTTGCTCTTTTTGTGGAAGCTAATCCTACTGATCAGCTGACCTATGAAATAAGCGAGGATAAGCCTGCAGGATCGATCAATACTGGCTTTACCATCATGAACACTCAGGTTAATCCTAAACTCATTCAGGATCCTACTCTTTTCACCTTCAGGATGGTTGACGGCGGCGAGGACACAGCAACTATGACCGCGTTAAAAGAGGCATTTACAAAAGAAGAGTACATTTTAAATCCAAACGTTTCGACAAGAAACAGCTTCGTTACTTACTACAACAGCCTTGTTTCACAGGTTGCCAACTCAGGAGATGTGTATAAATCAATTTCCCAGGCGCAGGAAGAAACAGTTTCTGCCGTTTCATCAGGAAGAGAGCAGATCGTTGGAGTATCAAGTGATGAAGAGCTCGAGTTCATGATCATGTTCCAGAATGCCTATAACGCATCAAGTAGATACATCAACGTTGTCAGCGAAATGCTCGAGCACCTCGTAAGCACACTTGGATCATGATAACAGTACGCCTTGAGTTTATGACGATATGTGTAGGTCAGTGCTCTGCCAACTACTAAGAATATTCGTGCATTTGCCGATATATTCTATGAAGAGTAGTACAGAAAATACGTAAGCACAGTGAGAGCTGTGATATCACACACATGCATTTTCGTCCTGCACACATATAAGGAGAACCGCAATGACATCTCAATTCTTCGGATTAAATATCGCAGCATCAGGACTTAGAGCATCTAACGCATCCCTGAACACAACTGCAAATAACATAGCAAATGCCAACACAGATGGTTACAGCCGCCAGAAGGTCACACAGGCTGCAAGCAACGCACTAAGGGTATTTGCTACATACGGCTGCGCCGGAGCAGGTGTTGATACCCTTGCTATCGACAGAGTAAGAGACAGTTTCTACGATGTTAAGTTCAGAAACAACGAGCAGCTTCTTGGGAATGCATCGCAGAAGAACTACTACAATCAGCTTGTGGAAAAGTATCTGGATGATGATGGAAATTCCGGTTTCTCAACTCTTTTTAACAAGATGGAAGCATCCCTTGAGTCAGTAATGACGGCAGCAGGAACTACAGAGACCAAGTCAACATATATATCACAGCTTAAGTCAGTCACAGAGTATTTTAACAACGTATACAACAATCTTCAGAACGAGCAGGCAGACATAAATGCAGAGATTAAGCTCTGCGCCGACAGGATCAGCTCGATAGCCCAGGAAATTGCCAGCGTCAACAAGCAGATCAATGTTATTGAAATGACAGGCGCCAAGGCAAATGAACTAAGAGATAAAAGAGATACCATGGTGGATGAACTCTCCAAGATGGTTTCGATAGAAACAAAGGAAACACCTGTAATTGATGAAAACAATCCATCAAGAGTAACAGGTGCAACAAGATATCAGATCTGGATTGCAGGTTCCTACGAACTTGTTGATACCTATGATTTCAGGAAAATGATCTGCGTAGCAAGAGATGAAGATGGCAGTACAGACCAGAACGATATTCAGGGCCTCTTTGATATCAAGTGGGGCTACGGAAGCTACAAGGATGGCGACAATGTTAATGAGCTTTCTGATTTTACACTTGATTCTCAGCTCATAGGCGGAGAACTTCAGGGGCTCCTTGCAATGCGAGATGGTAATAATGGCCAGTACTTCCATGGAAAGAGTGCAAATGCAGAGTGGGTAGGTGACCAGATGGTTGTCACAGTTGAGGTCGATGCCACCTACCTCAAAGATATGACTAAGTGCACAATTCCTAAGGAAGGAAACATCCACATTGGCCCCAAGGACTACAAGTATGACAGCTGGACCTATAACGGAGATTCAACCTACACATTTGTTATAGATAAAGAAACACTTACTTCTGTTCCCGATGTTGGCAGGGGCGTTCAGATTGGTTATGCCAACAGCTATCAGGGGATTCCATATTACATGGCCCAGATGAATGAGTGGCTCCGCCAGTTCTCGGATGCGACAAACGAGATCATGGTAAATGGTTACACCTCAGATTCCCTTGAAGGAATCAATATCCTCACAGGAACCATGGATACCAACTCACTAGCCCAGTACAGCTACGAGCAGCTCACAACTCTTTCTGAGAACAAAGGCTATTACTTCCTGACCGGAGGCAACTTCGCCGTAAATGCAGTTCTTCTCGATAATGCCGACAGACTTGCAACCAAGGCAGATGTTACCGAGGGCGAATCAGAATTCATGAATCTCAAGAAGTTAAAAGAGATGTTTGATACCAAGAAGATATTCAGAGGCGCAACATCAGGCGAGTTCCTTACCAAGGTTCTGGCAGATGTGGCACTTAATAAGAGTAACTCCAATACTCTTGAAGAAACCTATAAATCTCTTGAGAATACTATCGACAATCAGAGACTTTCGGATTCAGGTGTTGATGAAGATGAGGAAGCATCAAACCTTGTTAAGTACCAGAATGCTTACGCTCTTTCATCCAAAATGATACAGACACTCTCAGAAATCTACGACAGACTCATTCTCCAGACCGGAGTATAACGGAGGTTCTATTTTATGCGTATCACCAACAAGATCATGCAGAACAATTCACTGTATAACATCAATAATAACAAGATCACTGAGGATCAGCTCAACACCATGATGTCCACGGGAAAAAAGCTGACAAGACCTTCTGATGATCCTGTCATTGCCATAAGAGCTCTGAGACTTCGTAGTAATGTGACTCAGCTCTCTCAGTACTATGAGAAAAATGCCAAGGATGCTGAAAGCTGGCTGAATGTTACAGCGGATGCTCTTTCTACTATCACAGCAGTTCTGACAGACAGTGTCAAGCAGGCTACCAAGGGCTCCAGAATGGACCTGACACTTGATGATCTTGATACAATAGTCACACAGATGGATGCTCTGGCAAAAGAGTATTATTCTACAGGAAATGTTGATTACGCAGGAAGATATGTCTTTACCGGCTACAGAACAGATACAGCCCTCACCTTTGATAAGACCACAACTGCAGATTATACAGACATCAATGATGAGTTTAATGCTTCTATAATCAGCGATTCTAAGAGAATTCTTGGAAAATATAAGCTGGATTCAGCAACAGTTCTTGATAAGACAGAGGCTGATGCAGTCCTTGAGAACAGCATCGTAGAGAGAACTGTAGGAAGAATCCGCTTATCTTATGATAACCTCAATTACATTGAACCCAATAATGCTAATGGCATAACCAACGAGGCAATGCTCAAGTACAGAGAAAACCTTGTTCAGCCTGCAACAAGCAGCGTCAGCAGCACAACTGATGTTATAAATGTCACATTTAAAACAGTTGACGGAGTAACCAGAACAGCAACTATTCCTATCAATGATGACGGCCAGTACAAGATCACCAACGAAGAGGATGGCGTATCCTACACAGCAACAACAGAGCTTGATGGCTCCTATATGGTAACTGTAAGGGATATATCAGGTAATATCATGGGCAAGATCCCTGTCAGCAAAGATGGTGTTATGGGAGATCTTGATCCTACACTCAGTATTCAGTCAGGAGATACCAGCATAGAGACCAAGCAGGTTTCAACCCTCACTTATACAGATGATTCCAACAAAACTGTCAGCATGAGACTTCCTCTTTTACCGGCAATTGGCCAGACCTACGAAATTGAGCTCGATAAGGAAGGCTTTGTTGCAACAGTCAACAGCGATGGAACCTATACTGTCAGGAACTCCAGAAATACTCAGAATTCTGATGGTTCTTACAGTAATGAAGTTATAAATGTTACAGCAAACGGAAGTGTGAATTCTTCCTATAAAGAGACAACAATTGCCATTACAAGCGAAGATGACAACATTATTTACGCAACCAGCAAAGAAGCTGACATCGATGCAGCCTATGAGAAACTCCACAACGGAGAAGTAATGGCGGTTTTAAATGCAGCCACAGGCGAGATCCTCTTAAATGATAAGTTAAAAGACAAGCTTTCAACTCTTCCGGATCTCATAAATGCCAAATCAATTGACGTTGTGTACGACAAAAAGGAATGGGTTTCAGGCGACATTCGCCCTGAGAATCTCTTTAACTGCACCTATACCGATGCTAATGGCAAGAATATCCTCTACAACAGAGGAAGCGCCGGACATGATATAGCCTATGATGTAGGCTTTGCACAGTCAGTGGTAGTAAATACTACAGCAAGCGAAGTCTTCACAACAAGTGTTAAAAGAGATGTCCAGGACCTCTCCAAGATGCTGAGCGAACTTAAGCAGATCGACGGAACAATCAAAACTCTCAAGGAAAAGCTTGGTGTTGCCACAAGTGATGAACAGAAATCTGTTATTAACGCAGAAATAGATTCTGCAAGAAAAGCCTACAATTATCTCAGAAATGAGATGCAGAAGGAATTTGAGCACAAGATAACATCAAACCAGAAATCACTTGATGTTGCTAATATAGCTGTCACAAACAACGGAACCAGATCAAAGAGACTAGACCTAATTAACCAGAGACTCATGAACCAGACAACTACCTTCAAAACCCTTCAGTCTGAGAATGAGGACATTGATCTTGCAGAGACTGCAACCCAGCTCACAACAGCTCAGGTTACCTATGAGGCGAGCCTTATGGCAACCGGTAAGATCAGTCAGAGTTCTCTTATAAACTTCATATGATATAGATTTGAAAAGGTATGCATGACCTTGTAATGTTATAAAGTTTTAATAGATATATGTCGAAATAACGTATATAATTAATTTGTAATGGGTATCATTATCGATGATGGAGGTTTAGCAATGAAGTTAACAACTAGAATCTTTGGCGAAGTTGAAATTGATGATAGCAAGATTATTTCTTTTCCTAACGGCATAATCGGATTTCCGGACCTCAAGAAATTCACACTTATGTTTGATGAGGAAAAGGGAACAGATACGATCAAGTGGCTGCAGTCAATCGACGAGCCAAGCTTTGCGATGCCTGTAATGGACCCACTTATTGTGTGCCCTGACTACAAGCCTGAAGTTGATGTCAGCATCACACAGGAAATCGGTGATCTGCAGAATGATGACCTCCTGGTTCTTGTAACTGTGACTGTTCCTCATGACCTCAAGCAGATGACAGTAAACCTCATGGGACCTTTCATTATCAATGTTAAAGAGAAAAAGGCTGCGCAGACAATTATTGATAATGATGACTACCCTGTAAAATTCCCAATCTATGATATTTTACAGAAGAATAAAGAGGCTAATTCATAATATAGTTATACCATTTTGTGTTTATTTGTATTATGATTAATAGTAGTTTAACCATGGAGGGAGAGGACATATGTTAGCATTATCTAGAAAAAAGAACGAGGCAATTATAATTAACAACAACATCGAGATAACCGTTCTGGATATTAGGGGGGATCAGATCAAATTAGGAATCGCTGCACCTAAGGAGATTCCAATTTACAGGAAAGAAGTTTATATTCAGATTCAAAATGAAAATAAGCAGGCAACAGTGGATGTTTCTGGAATCGAGGAACTCAAGAAGCTGTTGTGATATATTTAATCTTGATACTTGGTGCAGGTGCTGTTTTGGCACCTGCATTTTTAAATTGTTTTCTATGATATAAAAGAGTGCCGATATGAATATTTCACTTGCCTTTGATAATAAATATGTGCCTTATGCTTATGTGACCTTGTTATCAGTTTTTGAAAACAATAAGGATACAGACATCACTATTTATGTTCTTCAGTATGATCTGACAGATGAAGCAAAGCGTAAGCTGGAGAATCTGTGCAATAAATATGGAAATCAGATTGTATATCTTTTTGTAGATACAAGCCATTTCGAAGGTAAGCTTCCGACTCTTCAGAAATGGCCTATGGAAGTGTACTTCAGGCTTTTGTTGCCTGATCTTCTTCCAGAGGCTGTTGACAGGATATTGTACCTTGATTCTGACATGATAATAAATAGTTCCTTGTCAGAGCTATATGATCAGGATTTAGATGACTATGATATGGCTGCATGCTTTGATTTATATCTTTTGGATACCGATTTAAGTACTTTTTTATATTATAGAAGTGATAAGCTTTCTGATTTATTTACCAGTAAAACGTATATTAATTCCGGATGTCTTTTACTGAATATTGATAATCTCAGAAAGAATTACTCTATTGAGTCATATAAGGCGGCCGCCCAAGAGCTGAATAATAAAATTTATGCTCCTGATCAGGATCTAATTAATTATGTTCATAGAGGAAGGATCAAATTAATTGATTCTAAAAAGTACAATTGTCCTGCTTACATCGCTTATAGAGAAAACTGCGGCGACGTAAATATTGTAAAAAAGAATACTACTATCCTGCACTTTACAGGTGAAAAGCCCTGGCAAGGCGGGAATCATGCACATTATAGTATTGAAAGCATTTGGTGGGAATACGCCTACAAAACTGATTATTCGGACGAATTTCAGAAGCTGTTTATTGATGAATGTTTGACTGATGAAACAGTCTTAAAGCAGACAACTGGAAATGATGAAGTTAAGATGGCTCTTTTACAGGAAAATGCCAGATTAAAGCAGGAGCTTTCAGTGACTGCCGAGTCCATGAAAAAGGTACTGAGTATTTTTGAAGGAAAAAAATAAGATGCGTATTTTATACTATGATTGGGATGAATTTAATGGCGCTGATTGCCGCGATGCTATGGCAAGGCTTGGGCATCAGGTTGATATGATCAAGGTTCAGATGAAGGGGTATGATCTGACGCCTGAGATTGAGCGTGCTTTTATTGAAAAGCTTGGGATAAGTGAAGGACAGAGAACTGTAGATAGTAGTACAAGTAATTGCAGATACGACATGATCTTCTCCTTTGATTTTTTTCCTAATATTTCTGAAATCTGCCAGAAGTATGGAATTCCATACGTTTCATGGGTATTTGACTGCCCTCATTACACCCTTGATTCACATGTGACCAGTAATCCAATGAACCGCATATATCTTTTTGATAAGATTCTCTATGATCAGATGATGTCAAAAAGTACTGCGAAAACTTTCAGATATTCGCCACTGGCTGTTAACGCTGAGAGATTATCGAAGTTATGTAAGGACATGGATGCTGAGACTGGTGGCAGGATTGCCTATCAGCACGATGTATGTTTCCTTGGGAGTTTGTATGATAATGAATACAATTTCTACGATCAGGTCAAATATCTGCCCCCATATCTTAAGGGCTATGTGGACGCAGTGATTACGGCACAGGAGCGAGTTTTTGGAGCAGATTTTTTTACCATGGATTCCATATTTTCGGATGATCACGTAAGGCAGTTGAGGGAATTTATAAAGTTTGAAGAAACCGGTAAATATGAGATAAATTATGACAATGTTATTCGTGATATCTTGAGGAAAAAAGTAACTGTTAATGAGCGGCATCATATCTTAGAGCAGATGGGGCGCCACTTTGACACAGTTTTATATACTCACCCCGGAACCAAAGACGTACCGGGAGTAAGTAACATGGGACGAGCTGATTATACTAATAAGATGCCCATGGTTTTCCACCGCAGCAAGATAAATCTTAATATTACTCTCAGGTCCATTTTGTCAGGGGTTCCTCTAAGAGTTATGGATATTTTGGCAGCAGGCGGTTTTCTCATTACTAACTATCAGGAAGAAATTGCTGATTATTTTGTAGACGGTCAGGATCTGGTTATTGCCTACACGCCGGAAGATATGATTGAAAAGACTGCTTATTATCTGGAACACGAGGATGAGAGAAAAGAGATTGCTCTAAATGGGCAGCGTAAAGTGCTTGAAAACTTTGCTTATACAAGGCTATTGACTGAGATATTAAAATTATAAGAAGTATGGTATCTTAAACTAGTAAGGAGACAGAGCAAAATGATACTAAGACAAAGAGTAAGTATAGAAGAGATACAACAAATGCAACCACAGTTTTTTGAGGATATGGTAAAGATAGTTATTGATGCCAAGCGAGAACTTGTTGCTGTGAATTTGGAGATGCATTCTGATTTAGGAATCGAACTATATGATGATGGATCGGACGAAGAGGATTTGTTTGGGGCGAATATTCTTTATGGAGATCATTCTATAGAGTGGAGTTCAACATTGAATGTTAAACAAAATAGGAAAATACAGAATGGTACATTTGGCAGAGTGATTACAGATGAAAAAACCATAATGATACTAACGGATATTGTTAATAGGTGGATAGCAAGGTGAGGGATTTACTATGGATAGTGCAAGATGGAATAAGATGAGTATAAGCGAACAAATATTAAATATTGGAGGCGAGGTTCAAAGAGCTGTAGATAGAAAAGAAAGACATGAAATGGATCTTGCAAAGAGCTATTTAAATAAAGCACTTGATTGGATAGACTTAACTAAGAATGATCCTAAGAATAAAAATCGAATCGAAGAAATTAGTATTGTCGAAGATGAATTAAATGATTACTTCAGTGCAAATAAATATAAGAATAACAAAAATAGCATAATGTCATATTGGAATTCCTTTTTCTCGGCAATTTTTTGATATATGAAATGAATTTGATTTTTTAAATCCTAAAATTTTTATAAATTTTAGGATTTTTTGTTTCTTGTACTATAAAGAAATAAAGTCTGCATCCGATATATGTGATAAGAAAGACTACAAGATACCTATGCACAAATTTACCCCGATAAATGATATTTATGATGAAAAAGCGCATGGTCTTAAGTCTTTATCACATAGATTTGACAGTAACATAACGTTAGAAACGTATAAATAGGGTTTTTCCTGATTCTGACATGGAGGTATAGGATTATGGGAATCGAAGCAATTAACGGCTTTAGTCCGCTTATTCAGCAGACACAGCCACAGGTTAGAACACAAACACAGGAACAGAGCCAGTCACATTCTGAGATTGCACATGCTGAGGCAACCGGAGCTGGTCAGAATATTGAACTCAAGGTGGAAGCCACTGATAATTCATCAGGCTCTAATGGTGATGCCCAGAATGGTGCTCAGGGTTATACTCAGGCCCAGAACAAGATGGCTGAGACAGAAGAGCAGATCCAGGCTGATAATGCCAAGGTTAAGCAGGCTATCACTGAGATGACCAAGAATGCCAAGTCCAGTGCTGAGGCAGTTTTTGGAATACATGAAAAGACAAACCGCGTAACTATTAAGATGGTTGATAAAGAGACCAAGAAAGTTATCAAGGAATTCCCGCCGGATGAGACTTTGGATATGATCGCCAAGGTTTGGGAAATTGCTGGAATAATGGTAGACGAGAAACGCTGAGTATCTATATGGGCTGCAAAAGCCAGCATTGTAGCCCAATCACATAATGTGATAAACAGACAGGGACGTCGACTTAACACACTCACGGAATGAGAAAGGAGAAAGCCTATGCCTATCAGAATAACAGGAATGAATTCAGGTCTTGATACTGAGAGCATTATTACCGCTCTTACAAGTAGTAAAAAGACTAAACTTGATACTGCAAAGGGTGATCAGAAGAAACTGACCTGGAGGCAGGAAAAATGGAAAGACCTTAATAAAAAGGTTGTATCTTTTTATAATGGAATGCTGAGTAGTATGAGATTTTCCACAGCATATTCCAAGAAGACAACATCAGTATCTAATTCAAATGCTGCAACAGTAATAACCGGCGATAATGCCATGGATTCTACTCAGAATCTCAACATTAAGAGCCTTGCCAAATCAGGATACCTTACAGGTCAGGAAGTTAAGGTTGGAGATGAAAAGGCCGGTAATAGCACTACAATGGAACAGCTTGGACTTTCTTCAGGCGGAACTCTTGCCTTCAAGATTGGCAAAGCTCCTGAAAATGGCGCAGAAGATAATAGAGAGACCCTCTCAGTTGATGTGACAGCAGAAGATACAATCGAGAGCGTTGTTAATAAGCTTCGAGCAGCGACTACAGAATCCGGTGCTTCTCTTAATGTTAACTATGATGAGAAGAATGGAAGATTTTTCATCTCCTCCAAAGAAACCGGAGCAGATGCATCCTTTGATCTTGTAGAGTCAGATGCCATGACAGCACTTGGACTTACCAAGAAAGCTGATGGATCTAACTACATAGCAGGAGAAGATGCAGTAATTGAGCTTAATGGAGAAAAGTTTACATCTAAATCCAATACATTTGAAATTAACGGTCTTACGATCACTGCCAATGAGGTTGCAGACAATATAACTCTTACAACCAAGCAGGACACAAGCGGCATTTACGATAACATCAAGAAGATGCTCAAAGAGTACAATGACCTCATGAAGGAGTTTGCTACTCTTTACAATGCAGATCCTGCCAAGAAATATAAGATGCTCACTGACGATGAAAAAGACGCCATGAGTGATTCCGAGGTTGAAGATTGGGAGAAAAAGATCAAAGATGGTCTTCTTGCCAAAGATGATACAGTTGGCAATGTAAGGACAGCTCTTAGAGATTTAATGAGTTCTTCATTTGAAATCACACTCAAGGATGGAAGCACTCAGTCTCTTTCACTTGCAAGCTTTGGAATAGCAACAGGAAGCTATTTCTCTACTGAAGAGAACGAAAGAGATATGCTTCATATTGATGGAGATTCTGATGATTCAGCTGTAAGTGGTAACACAGACCTTTTGAAAGCAGCAATTTCATCTGACCCTGACAGAGTAATGAGCTTCTTCACAGAATTGTCCAAGAACATGTACAGTAAGCTTTCAGATCTCATGAAGGGTACTGAATACAGTAGTTCTTTCACAATTTATGAAGACAAGCTGATGGCTTCTCAGTACAGTGCTTACAACACCAAAATATCCGATGCTCAGAAAGCACTTGAGGCTGCTCAGGATAAGTATTACAAACAGTTCTCCAAGATGGAGACAGCGCTTGCCAAGGTTAACAGTGCAAGCGGCTCTTTATCCAGCTTCTTTGGTGGAGGAGGCGGCTGATATATTATCAGGCGAATGCTTTGAAGCCGCTTAGACTAAATAGGTCACTTATGTGACCAAAAACAAAATGACAAAAAAGAGAATGCGAGGGAGCGTATATGCCAGTACTTTCATCACAACAAAGAGCTTATGCACAGTACAAAAATAATAAGGTTATGTCTGCGTCAGGCCCTGAACTGACACTGATGCTATATGATGGAGCTATCAAGTTCCTCAATATTGCAGATTTTGCTATTGAGAAGAACGATGTTTATAAGGCACATGAGAATATTATCAAAACAGAAAAGATAATCGAGTACTTGAGAAATACTCTGGATATGAAGTATCCTGTGGCTCAGGACTTTGAGAACATGTACTCTTATATAGCAAGAAGACTTGTTGAAGCTAATATAGGAAAAGATCGTGAGATTATAGCAGAAGTCAACAAGCATATGCATGCGATAAGAGATAACTGGATCGAGGTTATGAAAGCCAACCACGTATATGTTAAGGATGCGTGACGCATAAACAAATCATGGTGTATAATTAATCTATATAGCGATTGCCATCTGGAAAGTAGGAGGGGGAAATGCTGACATCCAGTCTTGATATGTTGGAAGAAAGTCTTGTTAAGAAGATTGATATTCTCACCAGGATCGAAGATGAGAATGAGAAACAAAGAGAAGTTCTCTCCAGTATGGATGAAGAGAGAGAAGCAGAGTTTGATGCTACTATAGATAAGAAGACAGAACTTATCGACCAGCTTGGACTTCTGGATGACGGTTTCCAATCTCTTTTTGACAGGGTAAAAGAGGAAATTGGAGCAAATAAAGATCAGTACAAAGAGCAGATAAAAAGAATGCAGAAGCTGATCGAAGAAATTACCGGCAAAAGCGCTTCTATAGAAGCTTCCGAACACAGAAATAAACGCCTTGCAGAGCAGTATTTCAGTTCTATCAGGCAAAAGATGACGCAGGGTAAACGCTCCTCTGCCGTAGCCTTTAACTATTACCAGACTATGACGAATTTCAAAGATATTCCGCCGCAGTTTCTGGATAACAAAAACTAAAGATCATGAATATAGTTTAAGAACACTTTGCTAAAATATAGTGAAGTGTTCTTTTTTCTGAGGATAACTATTCTACATTTTGTGTGAACAATTAAGAATTAAATATCAATTCTTCCAGGCCAGGAAATTCGCTATATCGGCAAGTATGTTCAAAAACTTAATAGCAAAAGAAAAACTTTTTAAAAAAAATTTCAAATTGTAGAAAAAATATAAAAAAAAGTTTCAAAAAAGGTTAAGTTATCAAATTATGTGCCGATACTATTAGTGAAAAGAAAAACAAAGCAGCCATGGAAGGGACTCCGCAAAAGGTCTGCACAATAAAATTAGATGGAAAGGCAGCAGGGAAGCGGGCCCCGGTCATGGAGGAATAGAATATGGTAGTACAACACAACATCACTGCGATGAACTCTAACAGAACTCTTGGTATCACTACTGATATCCAGGCTAAGTCTTCAGAGAAACTTTCTTCTGGTTACAGAATCAACAGAGCAGCAGATGACGCTGCAGGTCTTGCGATTTCCGAAAAAATGAGAAGACAGGTAAGAGGTCTTACACAGGCTTCTGCAAA
>JAEEGL014492869.1_pt1 | contig 13998 bp, 11 predicted proteins | sample 9134231 | NCBI WGS metagenome assembly JAEEGL01 (sample SAMN16246548, study PRJNA631951) | gut metagenome | biome: gut microbiome; feature: rumen; material: fiber-attached | host: Bos | place: Iran: Karaj | collected 2018-10
CTATCAGCAAGAGAAGTCCGAGCGTTTCTCTTGGTGTCGGAACACCTTATGCAGGAACAACATATAGTCCGCCATTCTATTCTAATTCTGATGCAGCAGACAGAGCTGTTTTCGAATACAAGGAAAAGAATGCTGATGATTCGAAGTATTCAACAACATTACCTACCGCTTACGGTGAATACGTTGTAAGAGTTACGATTCCTGAGACGGCTGAGTTTGCTAAAACAATAGTTACTGCAGATTACAGGATCATCTATCTTGCTGCCCCTCAGACAGCTTATGTTATCGAAGGACAATCCGGCAAGAACAATTACTTTATAAGTGATGTCGTTCTCAAGGCCCCCACAGGATACACGATCTCTGCTGTTTATGGCGGTCCTTACACAGCAAGCATTCCTTACAAGGATGGAATCACTTCTGTTTACTTAAAGAGAACCTCTGATGGTGCGCTTACTAGTGGCGTTCCGATCACGAACGCTCCGATGGTTGATAAGAGTGCGCCTTCCATCAGCGCTAAGACAGGAACCATTACTCCCGGTTCTGTAATGTATGTATCCGACTTTACCCTGAATGTATCTGATCCTAACCTAAGATCATTGAAAGTAAACGGAGAAACGATCGACCTTTCGAATTACAAGAACGGCTATTCCATGACGCTCAATCCTGGATACGGAAGCGAGACATATAAGATCATGGCTGAAGATGCGGCCGGCAATGTCACAACGATCGAATTCACGCTCAAAGCCGAATGGCTTAAGGATAAAGTAATCATTCCTGATGTCGTTCTGCCTTTGGAAGGAAATGAATCCTACAACTTGGGCGACGGCTACTGGCTCGTAACAAGAAACACTCCTGAAGGCCCTGTAACAGACAAAACAGTATACAGCGGCAATATGCCCTTCTATGTCCCCGAAGGCGGAGAATATACATTTACTAAGGTAACCTGATCTTATGCGCAAACATCTGCAACCCATTCTTGAAGCCCTGGCAGCAGGCATAATTGTTTTCCTGCTGACGATAACGAATCTCTTCAGTGCGTTGGACTATATCGCCCGCGACAAACTCTATCAGGCTCCCAGAGGTATCAGAAGCGATATCAAGATCATCGGTATAGATGCCAAAACACTTGAAGAATACGGACCGATACAGACATGGTCCCGAAGTAAGTATGCTGACCTGATCAACACACTTAATATTGATGAGAACACCAAGCCGTACGTAATCGGTATCGATGTCCTGTTCACGGGTCACATCGATGAGGGCGATCAGGCTCTGGTTGAAGCTGCAAGTAAATACGATAACGTTGTTGTAGTAAACCAACTCGAATACAGCAAAAAATGGGAAAAAGATTCTAACGGAATAACATATTACCCGGTAGATGCGATTACCAATCCTTATGCAGAGCTTATGGATGTAACTTCCATAGGTTACTGTAATGTTGCGCAGGACTCTGACGGCACTGTAAGAAGAGTTATTCCGAAAGAAACATTCGAAGGAGATACTTACCAGACATTTTCCAAGGTCATATACGACAAGTACTGTTCAGAACTCGGCATTACTCCAAACACCATCCCTACTGACATGACAGGCCGTTCGATAATCAACTATTCAGGTAAGCCGGGAGATTACGAATATATATCCATGGCAGATGTTTTGGACGGAAATATCGATCCGAGAATATTCTCTGACAGTGTTGTATTCATCGGTGCATACGACCAGGGAATGCAGGACGACTTTATCGTTCCCAATGGCGGAAGCTCACAGATGTATGGAGTTGAGATCCACGCCAACATCTTCCAGTCTTATATGCAGGGCAGATTTGCTTTGGAAGGCAGCCGTTATCTTTTAGGCATTGTTACGGCTCTCATCGCCATGGTATTACACTTCCTCTTCCGCAAGCTTAAAATCTGGCAGTCAATAATATTGCTCGTCGTTTCAATAGGTGCTGAAATAGGAATCCTGGTTGCAGCCAACAACAACGGCCATTCTTTCTTTATCATCTACTTCCCTCTTGTTGTAGTCATTTCTTTTGTTTATTCAGTCGGAATGAATTACCTTCTCGAATCAAGAAAGAAGAAAAAAGTGCTTAACGCATTCCGTAAATACGTTGCTCCTCAGATCGTTGAAGAGATTGCCAAGAAAGGTGATTTCGAGATCAAGGTCGGCGGCGAAAACAGAGACATCGCAGTCCTCTTCGTCGATATCAGAGGCTTTACGACAATGTCCGAAGCACTTGAACCTGAGCAGGTCGTTGAAATTTTGAACGAGTACTTAACCCTTACAACAAAATCCATTTTCGATAACAGCGGAACGCTGGACAAGTTCGTCGGCGATGCCACTATGGCCGTATTCAACTCACCTTTCTATCTCGAGGACTACGAATACAAAGCTGTATGTGCAGCCATGGATATCGTTAAGGGCGGCGAAGCAATTGAAGAAAAGTTTCAGAAGAGATTCGGCAGAAGCGTCGGTTTCGGCGTAGGTGTCAACTGCGGTCCTGCAGTCATAGGTAACGTCGGATGCGACTTCAGAATGGACTTTACAGCCATCGGCGATACGGTCAACACCGCTGCCCGACTTGAAGCAAACGCCAAGAAAGGCCAGGTCCTCATAAGCGACGTTCTGTACGAGAGACTTAAGGACAGATTGGAAGTTGCTGAAGTCGGCGAGATCCCTCTTAAAGGTAAAACAAAGGGCGTTTTCGTTTACGAGGTCAAGAAGGTCCTCTAATTCCCTGCTTTCCGGGATGTAAGAACAGTATTTTGCCCAATTATTACCGATTTATGAATTTACTTTGATTATCAAAGTTTTACCTCACATTTGCCCCAATCCCATATATTTGGAATTTTGGGCGCGAGTTAATATGATGCCAGGAGGACCGGTCGGTTTATCTGAAAGATATTTCGGTATGTTCTGCTAAAAAGAGGTAAATAAGATGAATTACAAGATATATAACAACAATTCAGAAGAATGGGTATTACTTATCCACGGTTTAGGCGGAAGCATCAATACCTGGAAGTATCAGATCAATGATCTGAAAGATTACAACGTAATAGCAGTTGACCTTGAAGGCCACGGCGGTTCTTCTTTCGAAAAGAGAAGACGTCTCCTTACAAGATCCGCATCTGAGATCAATGAAGTTCTTGAATATGAGAACATCGAAAAGGTCCACGTTGTATCACTTTCTTTGGGAACACTCGTTGCAATGGAATTTGCTTATCTTTACAAAGAAAAGGTTAAGTCCATTGTACTCGCAGGTTTTGTTCTCAACATGAACCTCGGCTTCAAGTCACTTCTGGCATTCGTTGAAGGAATGAAGTATATCGTACCTAAGAAGTTCTTCTATCCCCTCTTCGCAAATATCATGATGCCCAGAAAGAACCATAAGAAGTCCAGAGACATCTTCGTAAGAGAATCAGTTAAGATGAAGTCAGTCGCTTTCAGAATGTGGCTTACAGAGCTCTTCAGGACACAGTTCAAGTTAAAGGAATACCTGACATCGATCAAGGAAAACCATCTCCCCGTTATGTTCATTTCCGGAAGAGAGGATTACTTCTTCGTTAACAGCGTAAAGAGAACACAGAAGATGATCAGCGACGCATCTTTGTACTTCATCGAGAAGTGCGGTCATGTATGCAGCATCGAAAAGTACAACGAGTTCAATAATCTCCTCGTATCTTTCCTTCACGGCTGCAAAGCAACATACGCCTGATCTTATTTCCTTGCGAGTTCAAGATCCATGGTGTCGCTAATTGTGATCTTTCCGCCATGACGGTTTATCGCATCTGCTATCTTTGAGAAGAATTCATTTCTTATCTTCTCCTCGATCGCAATGTGGTCGGAGTAGGTTCCGAGAAGCTGGATATATTCATCTGCGGTAAATACTCTTTCTCGGTAGAACAGTTTATATTGAATATCCGTAAATCCGTATTTTGCAGGAATCTGAGAGATCTCTTTTGCCTTCTCTTCAGTAAACCACTTCTTTGTACCTGACTTGATGTCATAGGCTTTGTTGTAGTAGTCGTTATAGAGAGCATCTATCTCGGAAGCAAGTTCAGGATCATCCTGGCTGTTGCGCGGGCGGTTCGCAAATCTTGCAAATGCTCCGCCCTTCTTCAAAGCCGAGTAAACCTTGGGATAACCGATCTCTTCAGGAACCCAGTGGAATGCTGTTGCGGAAAATATAAGATCGTATGAATTGTTTTCGAGATCAGCGTCTTCAAACTTGCCTGTGATGACATTGAAACCTTTAAATCCGCCGAACTTCTCCATAAGCATTTTCGAGAAGTTCTCACCATACTCAACGGCAGTAAGCTGACATCCTGTCTTGAGAACCGGCAGAGTTGCCTGACCGCTTCCGCTGCCCACTTCAACAACGCGGCTATTCTCGCCTATCTTTATGTAGTCGAAGATTGCCTGAAACAATTCATCCGCATAACCCGGACGCATCTTATCGTATCTGGAGGCTTCAGTATCAAATGTACCGCCAAGTTCTTTTCTGTTATCCATGCAATCCCCTTTCATAAAACAATCTTTTTATCCTCACCCTGAAACAGTATCAGGGAACGTAATTATATCACGACTAAAAGAGTTTGTTGTGGCATAATTGGAGTGATGAAAATAAGGGGAAATAGCATGAAACAGATTATAAGATCACTTACGTCAATTATCTTATGCATTGCTTTAGCAGCAGGGTTCTGCGCTTGTTCCTGGAGAAAAAACTATACATCGAGAAAAGACGTTGAACCGATGGTCATCGAGTATATCGAGGACAAATACGGATTTACTCCCGAAATAACGGATTGGGAGACAGAGGCTTTCAGATCAAAGTGCGAACATTATGTAACGCTCAAAAACGGCAACGAAGAATTTAAGGTAATGGTCGATACCGTTCTGATCATTACCGACAATTACGAATCTAAAAAGATCGATGAAGCGGTCACGGAATGGATCGATGAAAAAATGCCGGGCATCTATTATGCACACGTTCAGAACGAGTACTTCAACAAGGACGAGAAACTTGAAGGAAGTGTCTGGGAATTATTTAAGAACAACAGCAAATACTTAAGGATAACCGCAACTTATGTAGGCAAGAGTTTTGATGATCTTACCGGCATCGAATTCATGTCTGAGATCAAGGCCATGGGGCTCAGATCAGACTGCACGCTTCTTTCCTGCCCTGATGAAAAATCCGCAGAAACCGTATGCAAAAAGGCTTTCCCTAACGGTTATATCGACATAATTAACTATGCGCCTTATATCGATGAGAGCTTTACGGATAGAGAACCGTATGGTCCCCAACACAAGATCTACGATACAAGAAACGCCGGAAACTGCTTGTACGCTGAACTCGTTTCATACGGTTCAGAGCCTGTTCCGGTCAGCAAATACTCCGTGACAAAAGCCGGAGAGAACAGTTCTTATCTCTGCTCTACTTACAAGATCACGACAGAACTTAACGGCAGTTCGGATATGATGGAACTCTTTATTTTCATTCCTATGTCCGAGATAAAAGAAACACCCGTTTACCAGCATTATCACGACAGCAACAGAGTAGATAACATGAACTATATCTACGGCAGCTTTCCTGACGACATAACTTCAAAAGGAATCTTCTCGGTCTATGGCGATTATGCCGTTTTCCAGCTGAACGTCACCGGACGCGAGACTTATTTCTCGATTGAAGGAAAATAAGAACTGATGCTGATCAGTTCTTATTGATCTGAACTGATATCACCGGTTTCTCATTTATAGTGCCGTCACAGTTTACGATAATAAGCTCGTAATCACCGGGCTCAAGTTCGATCTGCGTGGTATACATCCTGAGGGCGCCTGTTGAGACAGGATCATTTGAAACGACCTCACCGTTTTTCTTTGCGATCTTTACGTTGTAGTTTCCTTCAGCATTCGTGACAACAACTGCGACAGTGCAAGTACCTTCCTCTTCCATGCTGAAATCAAGAGGAAGAGCTTCTGTATTCTCGGCATCAACAAGATAACTGATGTTTGTCTTGACGAGCGTATTAGTACCTGTGCTGTTAGCAACCGTTACCGCAATTCCTCCTGCAAACATTATGAATGCTGCTATCCCTGCGAAAAGAAATCTGATCTTCTTATGTGATTCGGGATTAAGAAGCATGAGACCTAATACGATGAAAATCGGTGCAGCAAAGCCCATAAGCAGATATGTGCCGAGTGCAGCCTTCATTGTTTCAACAGTAAAAGCTGCTGCGGAAGCGGCTTCACCTGTTCCGTTACTTCCCTGCATAAGGTTAAGGATGACGCTGAGTGATGAAGAAACAAAATTGATTGTAAAATGCATAAGGCATGAAAGCAGCATGTTGTTTTTCTTAACAACGATGTATGAAAGGCATGCACCCATAATAGCAGTGTTGATGAATCTTAATACTGAAAGGTGGAAGATACCGAAGAACAATCCCATGATGAGAACGATGATCCAGTCCTTCTTGATCGTTCTGAAGTTTGCGATGATCGCACCTCTCTGAATTGCTTCCTCGCAGATTGCAGGCATCAGCGCCATAGCAAACATTGTAAGCAGATATCCGGCACTTCCGGCAGTGTATTCTGATATAGCCTGAACATCGCTTGATTCAAGTGAACTCGGGATCAGGATACCTACAACAGCTATGCTGACAAGACCTATTAATGTTCCACCGACAGTAAGAAAAAGCGAGCCGAAGAAATCTCTGGCTTTAAACTTCTTTATAGGGAACATTTCCTTTAAAGGAATCCTAAAGATCAGTCCGTATGCTATCGCAATGATGAGGAATACCGCCTCTGTTGCGATAAGGCCCCAGAGCCTCCATGCGCTCTGCATCGGTCCGCATACAAATACGAACACTAACATTACAAATGCGAAAAGAGCAAAACCCATCCACGGTTTAAGCTTCTGCTGATTGGTTACATGCTGCATAACAATTATCCCCTTTAATAAACATCCATATCTGCGCTTATTAATACACGCAAGGCAAATTATCACTTATTTCTGATTTTCTTGCAAGTTTACCTGTTCAATATTCATTTGCTTTTCTTAATCTTTCGGGTTAAAATGCCTGTCTTACTTTAATTTATAGGGATTTATACTTTATAATTCGCAACATGGGACAGATAAAAGACACATCATTTAGAAAGAAACTGATCTCTCTGATACTTCCGATGACACTGCAGTACTTCGTATTTGCATTGGTACCGGTATCAGATGCAGTTATGCTGCTATTCCTCTCGCAGGAAGCAATGACCTCTGTATCGCTTGCATCACAGGTCCCTTTTGTCATGTCCTTATTTACTTACGCAGTAACTTCAGGCGGAGCCATCTTTGCCGCTCAGTACTGGGGTAAGGGCGATACCAAATCTATCGAGAAGCTCTTCGGCTATATGTTTGCCCTCTCGCTTCCGGTAATGATCATATTCTTCTGCTGCGCAATGTTCGCACCCGAAGCTACCATGAGCATCTTCACGGATGTGCCTGAACTCGTAAGCGGCGGTGTGCCTTATTTGAGATTTGCTTCATTCTCATATATCTTCATGACTCTTACGATGATATTCGAGACGCTTCTTAAAAACGTAGGTTTCGTTAAGCAGTGCACGCTTGCGAGCGTCGTAATCGTATTCCTCAATATAGTCCTGAATGCGGTTCTTATCTTCGGTCTTTTCGGAGCGCCCGAAATGGGCATTTCAGGTGCGGCTCTTGCCACATCCATTTCGAACTTCGCAGGCTTTGCAATATGTCTTTTCTTCAACCTTAAGTTTACGAAGTTCAGACTCAGATTCAGCAATGTCTTTAAAATCGACTTAGAGCTCAGAAAGAGATTTTCCAAGTATTCTCTTCCCTTCCTTCTGAACCAGCTTCTCTGGGGATTCGGATTTGAGATGATAACCATCATCATGGGACATCTCGGAACAGATGCCGCATCTGCAAACAGCATTGCAGCCATCGTAAAAGACCTTGCTTCCTGCCTCTGCTATGCGATTGCTAGCGGAAGCGTCATCGTTATCGGCAACGAGTTAGGTGCCGGAAGGCTTGATACTGCCAAAAATTACGGCGACAGACTCTTTAAGATAACCATCGTCTCAGGAATAATACTCGGCCTTATCTGCGCCGCTTCAGCTCCTCTGATCCTTCTCTTCACGAACATGACGGAGACGGCAGAACACTACTTGTTCATCATGCTCATGATGTGCAGCTACTACATTCTCGGAAGATCCATCAACTCCACGCTCATCGGCGGAATCTTCTCTGCAGGCGGAGATACAAAGTTCGGTTTTATCTGCGACACTCTTACAATGTGGGCTTTCATCGTTCCCGTAGGCTTCATTGCTGCCTTCGTTTTCGACTGGCCCGTAATGGTCGTTTACTTCCTTTTAAACCTTGATGAGATAATAAAACTTCCGGCTGTCTTCATACATTACCGGAAGTATAAATGGGTCAAGAATATCATTAACGAAGAAGTATAAATTATCTTGCGTAGTCAGTTGATTCGAATGACTCGTAAAGATCTATGATCTCTTGCTTAAGCGAAATGAATATGCGTCCGAGATGCGGGTCAAAGTGATGTCCCAGCTCTTGTCTGATGATCTCGAAAGCTTCATCATATGACATAGGTTCCTTGTAATAACGGCGGCTTGCAAGAGCATCGAAAACGTCTGCCAGTGCCATTATCCTTGCCTCGAACGGGATATTCTCGCCTCTTAATCTGTCAGGATATCCTGTGCCGTTATACTTCTCGTGGTGATAGTGTGCAACATTGGTAGCGACAGTAACGAACTCCTTGTCGTCAACGTCCTCCAATACCTTGTTCATGATCTTGGCACCGTTCTCGGCATGCTTCTTCATCTGCTCGTATTCATCTTCATTAAGTCCCGTAGGTTTTCTTAAGATGGCATCGTCTACCGTTATCTTTCCAAGGTCATGCAAAGGAGCGGCATTGACTACAGCGTCCCAGTAACTCTCGCTCATGTTGTAATCGTCGAGCGTACGGAGATGGTTTACGAAGAGGGCTACGCATTCGGATGTTCTGTTGATGTGACCGCCCGTTGAGTTGTCTCGTGATTCGATCATGGCCGCCATGCCGAGGATGGTGGACATCTGCATGGACTTGGCTCTCTTGGCCTGCTTCTCAGCCTCACGCTTCAAAGACTCGCCCTTCCAGCTCATCGTCTCGATCATGTTATGCTGCTCTGTGACATCCGTGATCTCTACGAGATAACCTGAAACGTGATTCTGAAGTCCGAAATGAATGAAGCTCATCTCACACTCAAGGAATCTTCTCTCACTCGGGCTCTTATCGTTGATCGTAATTGCTTTTTTGAAATTACCCTGCGTCTTTTTCTTCGCCGCAGCTTCATTTGCATTGTCAGCAACCCACTTGATGAGTTCCTTTAATGCATAGTCCTTGGCAATGATCTTGGAATCGATCCTGGCATTCTTGATCTCAGGGAAGAACTTCTCGGAAACGGAGTTGCTTCCTACAAACCTGAACTGTCTGTCAAAAGCAAGATATCCGAATGTGCTGAGCTCATCGATCTTCTCCTGGACGCTGAGGTTAACGTTGTAGATCGTGGATCTTGCGACAACGTAGTCAAGCATCAGTGTGCAGACAAGATAGAAGAACGGGATAAGCTCGTACTTCATATCGAAGATGTGTCTTGCAAGATAAACGATGAGAACACCGAATAATGAGCCGGCATAAGTCATCATGAGCCTGAAGGAAGCGCTTCTCTTACCGAGATATGTAAGGATCGTGAAGAATGCCGCAAGTCCGACTTCAACAGCCAGGATAATGTATCTGATGTAATAGATCGAACCGGGTTCTTTCATCAGTATTGAAGGATCGCCCTCAACAAACTTCAAAGAAGAATAGAACAGAGGGATCCTGTCGGTAAGCAGTGTCGACAGGAATACTATGATATTCATCACAAGTATCGTAATGGAGAACCACGTAGGTACTTTTGAATCAGAATAGTCGATCAGGATATAGACAATAAGGAGCGGTAAGAATATGCCGCCGATATAAGCCATAGCGTTGGCCAGTACTGCCTCTTCGAGATTTCTTGCACATGAAAGGATGAAATAACCTGCATTACTCATCATGATGCAGACAGAGATAAGGATCTCAAGCGTATTAGCTCCGCGTCTCGAGAATAAAACGAGCGCGAAAGTAGATAGCATACTAAGCAGCATTACTACTGCCAAAAGAATCGAATATGTACCCATGATTACCCTATCACTAAAATGTAAAATGCACTTTACCGTTAATATTTTACCTCACAATGCCCTTAAAGTGTTATTATTTTTTCTAAATAAGAAGAAAAGAAGCTATTTACGGATATTTCGAAGCGGAAAGGAACCCGAATGCTTAAAGATGACGTTCTGAAGCTGATCTCCAAAGAAGACGGCTATATCTCCGGCGAGGCAATAAGCCATAAGCTCGGAGTATCGCGTGCTGCCGTAAACACAGCGGTTAAAGCTCTGAGAGAAGACGGCTATGAGATAGAGTCATCAACAAACAAAGGCTATCTTCTCACAAACAGCCCCGACATCCTTTCCAAAGGCTCGGTATCCGTTTATCTTCCGGACTCCAGATGTGAAGACCTCCTGGTTTTCGACTCCGTGGACTCAACAAACACCGTACTTAAGGATTTGGCTTCCAAGGGTGCAAAATCAGGCACTGTCGTTATTGCCGACCATCAGACTGGCGGCAAAGGACGCCGCGGAAGAAGCTTTGCCTCCCCTTCGGGAGAAGGCATCTACATGTCCTACCTGTTCAAGCCTGAATCAGGGTTCGATAAGATCTCTGACCTTACCAGCTGGACCGCCGTTGCCGTCTCTGACGCGATCAGGAATGCCTACGGCTTGGATTCACAGATCAAATGGGTAAACGACCTTTTGATGAACAGGAAGAAGATCTGCGGCATCCTGACGGAAGTTACGGTAGAGGGCGAAAGCGGCTTCATCGACACCTGCATTATCGGCATCGGCGTCAATGTAAACGAAGCTTCCTTCCCTTCAGAACTTTCTGAGATTGCCACTTCCATATCTATCGAAAACGGCGGCACGAAATTCATCCGCGCCAAACTTGCTTCAGAGATGATCAAGTCCATGGATAAGCTGGCAGCAAACTGGCCTTCGGGCCCTTACTATCTTGAGCGCTACCGCGAGCTCAACATCACAACCGGCAGCAGGATCACCGCCTTCCCCCAGATGACTGAAAACGGTCAGGGACGCACAGGTGAAGCTATTGCAATAAATGAAGACTTCTCTCTCAAAGTAAAGTTCGACGACGGCTCTGTTGAGAACTTGAGAAGCGGTGAAGTCAGCGTCAGAGGCCTTTACGGCTACACCTGATCAGACGCAAATGTAATCTTTTATCCTGTTGAACTTGGAATCACCTATTCCGGTCACATTCTTGATGTCTTCTGTCGATCCGAAGGGATTATCCTTCCTGTAATCGATTATGGCCTGGGCAGTTACTTCTCCTATGCCGGGAAGGCTCTTTAATTCATCCAACGAAGCCGTGTTTATGTTGACCATAAGAGTGCCTCCGCTTCCAGGATCGGAAGTCCCTCCCTGAGAACTTCCCCACACATAGACCCCGTCCTGCCTGATGATGTCACCTCCCGTAAAGCCCTGAGACATCTCTTCCTCCGACGGAATATAGATCGACATGTTCCCCGTTATCTGATAGACGAGATTGATATTGTTTACCGAAGCATTCTCAGTAAGGCCGCCCGCGTCTTCTATTATGTCGTTAAGCATCACGCCCTTCGGTGCATCGTAGATGCCCGGATTTCTTACCTCTCCGCAGATATAAACGCTTATGAACTGAACCGTCTCACTTGAAGAAGCAGGCATATCCCGGGCAGTTATCTGAACCGGAGTTTCCAGTGTGATATCTTCAAGCGCCGTACTCTCCGTGACTGTGGCTGTCTTGCCGCTCTTAAAGCCCTGAAGCGAAATATCACCACTACCTTTGAAGACATACTTATAGACGGCACTCAGGATTATTATCAGGATGAATGCCATAGGATAGATAAGACCTTTAAACTTTTTTGCCGTGCTCTTCTTCAACATAGAAAAAGCATAACACCGCTCTTTGTCGGTTTTTTCCGACAAAATACGACAAAACCGACAAGGCATATACCCTGTCGGTTCCGGACATTACTTTTAAATTAATTACTAAATCAGGCTTCGCCCTCTTTGCGCTTTGTTTCCCAGAACTTCTCGATATTGTAGTTCTCGCGCTCTTCTCTGCCCATTACATGAACTACGACATCCTTGTAGTCCAGAAGGATCCACTTATCGCCTGAACGGCCTTCGATGTGGTCGGGTACGATATCGAAATCCTTCTTGAGAACGAACTCGACTTCGTCAGCCAGAGACTTTATCTGAGTTGTGGAATTACCGCTTGCGAGTACGAAATAATCTGCAAGAACGGTCTTACCGGTCAGATCGATCGTCTCAATATCGATACCCTTCTTTGAATCAAGTATCTCAGTAATCTTAGCGGCTAATTCTTTGCTTTCCATTAATATTCTCCTTAGTTTGGTTTATAATTTGATTATAACAAATTAAGTGTGAAATTTACTTGAACATTACACCTTCGTGATTTGAAGGAAATATTGCGCGAGCATTATGTTACATCTTCAAATCTTTCATCATGAGAAGCGTCATCGGATGAATGTCTCTTCCCTGCGAAACGAACTTATCCCTTACGGCTGCAGCTGTCATGCGCATAGCTCCTTCAAGATCTTTCTCTGCTGCTTCTCTTATAGGTGTTAAGTCCGTATAGTTTCTTGCCGGTTCGATCTTATCGGCAAGATATACGATCTTTTCAAGAGTCGACATGTCGCCTTTTCCCGTTGTGTGATAACAGATGGCATCAAGGATCTCTTTGTCTTCAATGCCGAGCTGTTCTTTGGAGCATGTGGCGCCTGCAGGAGACTGAAGAAGCTTCTTATCAGTGAAAAGATCACCTGAATACTTTTTCGCAAGTTCGAGCTGCTGCTCAATGGGAAGTTCCTTTGCACAGTCGTGAAGAGCTCCTGCGATCAGTGCTTTATCCTTATCGCATCCGAAAACATCAGCGAGATGTGCTGAAAGATAACCTACGTTTAATGTGTGAAGAAGTCTCTTGCCTCCGAGATAGTGATACATCCATACAGCGACTTCAAAGAACTGTTTGCGTGCTTCCTCGGAAACGCCTTCGAGCTTTGTATTCTCAGTATAAAGAGCGTGTCTTTTAATAAATTCGACAGCCGGCTCGGGAACCTGTGAGTAATCTCCGCTTGTAGTGATTCCCGAAGAAGAACAGTCAACGCCGTCGAGTCTGAAAATCTCGACTTTTCCTCCGAGGTTCTTCTTTATCGAAGCCTTTGTCTTTTCGACATCGGTATCATCACCGGGTCGTACTGCCGCAAGAAGCGAAACATAATTGAGGATCTCGCCGGGCTTATACCAAGTCTCAAACGTGCCGAGCGTATCAGAGCCCATGATCCAGAAGAACTCGTGATGCTCCTCTGCCTTCTTGCGCTTGATGCCGTTTGAGATCAGGAACTCGCTGATGTATTCATCTGAAGTTAGCTTTGCAAGAACTACTGCCGTGTAGCTTACGCCGTCGATATCGTATTCGACATCGCATACATAGCAGTTCTTAAGGCCCAAGCCTTCAACCGTCTCTTTCATCATGTAAAGACGGTACGGAGGCGGGAGCTTATTCGTATAGAGTTTGAATGAATTGCGGACGGACGGGATAACAATCACACAATCGATAAATCCGCTCTTTAAAGCGGATCTTATCATTGCTATGTGACCGTTATGAACGGGATCGAAAGATCCTCCGTAAATGCCGATCTTCATTTATCAGCCGAGTGTCCTTCCTATGTCGTGACGGAAATGCGTGTCCTTGAAGGGGATCTTTGCAACGCCTTCGTAAGCGCCGTCGATAGCCGCATCAAGTGTATCTGCCTCATCGTATACGC
>JAEEGL016278546.1_pt1 | contig 13998 bp, 9 predicted proteins | sample 9134231 | NCBI WGS metagenome assembly JAEEGL01 (sample SAMN16246548, study PRJNA631951) | gut metagenome | biome: gut microbiome; feature: rumen; material: fiber-attached | host: Bos | place: Iran: Karaj | collected 2018-10
CCCATGTCCATTACCAACATGCCTGCAGGCGAAGTTTCTAACCGTACCGGTTGGATGGGCCCCTGCTTTGCTGTGGTTTCGGCTTGCGCTACCTCTAACCACTCCATCGCTGCCGCTTACGACGCTATCCGTCTGGGCCGTGCCGACATCATGCTGGCTGGCGGTACCGACGAGACGGTGAACCCGCTGGCTTTGGCAGGCTTTACCAACATGCATGCCCTGAGCAAGCGTAACGACGACCCGGCTACTGCTTCTCGCCCCTTTGACAAGGATCGCGACGGCTTTGTGATGGGCGAAGGTTCCGGCATTCTGGTTCTTGAAAGCCTGAGTCACGCCAAGAAGCGCGGCGCCAATATTCTGGCCCGTATTGCTGGCGTGGGTATGAGCGCCGACGCTCACCACATGTCTGCACCTCGCGAGGACGGCGAAGGTGTCCGCCTCGCTATCGAGATGGCTCTCCGCGAGGCCGGAATCTCCCCGAAGGAAGTGGGCTACGTGAATACCCACGGAACTTCTACCCCTCTTGGTGATGTGGCCGAATGCTCCGCTCTCGAAAAGGTCTTTGGTGCCTCTGACAGCCTGAAGGTGAATTCCTCCAAGTGCATGATCGGTCACGCCCTGGGTGCCGCCGGCGCTCTCGAGGCTATTATCACCGTGAAGTCCTTGCAGAACCAGATGGTTCACGCTACCACCAACGTGTTCAACCAGGACGAACGCATCCACCTGGATGTGTGCGCTAACAAGAATACCAGCCACAGCTTCAAGTACGCCCTTTCCGACGGCTTCGGTTTCGGTGGCCAGAACAGTGTGCTGCTTTTGGCTAGGGACTAGTTCACATTACACATTAGAAAAGGTTCCTGGAGTTTATTCTCCAGGCCTTTTTTGTTTAAATGTTTTTATCTTTGTTCCCGTGAAAAATTTTCGCTCCATATCTATGGTCTTGGTGGCTTTGCTGTTTGCAAGCGTGTCTTTGCAGGCTGCTCCCTACGATCCGCCTACCTGGCGCGATTCCACCTGGGATTACCGTAGCGAAGACTCTACGGATTTGGCTGGCGAGGTTTCTTGGGTCAAGGTGGGAGCGGTGGCCTCTCTGACGCTCATTGCCTACGGGGCTGCCTACTGGCTTGTTTTTGACAAGGGCTGGTGGGACGAACAGGGCAACCATTTTCATTTCGAAAACGACTTTGACTACGCCCTGAACCTGGACAAGTTCGGGCATTTTGCCTCGGGCGTGGCTATGGGCGAACTCTTTTACGAGGGGTATCGTTGGGCAGGAGCTACGGAGTTCCAGTCCTACCTGTTTGCTGGGCTTTCCGCCATGATGACTCACATCGCCATCGACGTGAAGGATGCCTATTCTCCTAGGTGGGGGTTCAGCGTTTTCGATGTGCTGTCCGGCACCTTGGGCGGATTCTTGCCCATGGCGGAACGCTACGTTCCCCTGTTCAAGTACGTGGATCTCAAGTGGAGTTACTGGATTAATACCAAGGCGTATTACCGACAGGGGGAGGGGCACTCTAAGGTGTTTACCGACGACTATTGCAACCAGACCTTTTGGGCGTCTTTCAAGATATACCGCATGCTCCCTGCAGGGGCACGCGCCTATTACCCCAGCTGGCTTGCCATTGCGGCTGGCCTCAGTATCGATGAAGGTGTGTTTATCAAGCATTACGAGGGAACACCCCATCGAGAAGTTTACATTGCCCTAGATTACGACTTGGAGGCTTTCCGCCCACAGAGTCGTATGGCCCGTACCATTATCAAGTGGCTGAACTACTTCAAACTGCCTGCACCGGCTGTGCAAGTTTATCCTGAATTCCACTGGTTCTTGTTGTATCCCATCAAGTTCTAGCCCCACCTCCGTTGTCATCCTGACCCTGAACTTGTTTCAGAGAACGAATCCGTATTTTTTATCCTAGAGAAAGCACAAAATGTGTGGATCCCGTCAGGGCGTTGCCCTTCCAGGATGACGTTTAGGTAGATGTTTTTCTTATATTTTTGACAAATGCAAATGAGACTCCGGATATTGCTCTTCTGGAGCGTTTTTTGGGTTATGTGCGGAACCTCGGGGGCTGCCCCTGTGGTGGGTTCCGAACGTACCCGGAATTTGCAGGGCCTGGAACGTTCCCCCATGCTCATGGAGTACCACCGGCAGACGGTAGGGGAGTCCCGTCAGTTCTTTACTTATCCGAGACGCAATTACGGTTTTATACGTGACTTTACCAAGACGGAATCCGGTGCCATGATGTTCATGGCCGATACCACCGGGGCGTTCTTTGGCAAGAACCACAGCTTTGGGGTGGCGGCGTCCCCGGTGTTCGGGGCGGAATACCGCGGTAGTGAATCTCTGGGCGATACCCTGTGGCCCTCTTTTGACGGGGGCATTTACCTGCGGGGTTATGCGGACTCCCTGGATTTCGATTTGGATGCCCGCATGTACGCCGGAGAACATTCCGCTAAAAAGCCCAAGAGCTTCGATGGCGAAGTCTTTGACGTGCAGACCAAGGAGGGCAATGCCGGAGCGGATTACGTGAGTTATTCACGCTATAGGGCCCACATGGCTCTGAACTACGCCTGGGCAAGGCTGCAGCTGGCCCGTGACGTGCTCCATTGGGGGCCGGGCTACTACAACAATCTCTCCATGAACCAGTTTGCCTTGCCCTACAACATGCTTTCGTTGGACTTGGTTTTCGGACCTCTCCGGATTTTTAGTGTCTATGCTGATTTGCGTGTGGATAGCTGGAGCTACAGCCGTAATAACCTGAATGACCGCAACCTGTACGCTCACCGTTACGAACTTGCTCTCGGGAACCTGACTTTAGGCATGAGTGAAATTCAGGTGCTTTATAACGAGAACAAACCCTGGCTGTTTGCTCCTATCGTGCCGCTGTTTATTGAGAAGGGTAATTACACCGAGCGCGTAAACAACGGGGCCCTGGCAATAGACATGAATTATCGCCTGTTTAGCGCGGTGCGCCTTTATGGGGAGTTCTTCTTGGACGATATGGAGTCGCCCTATGCGGTGTACGAGAACAGGTACAGTAACAACCGCTGGGCGGGTATGCTGGGTATGCAGGCAGGGCACGACTTTTACGTGGGACAAAAACGACTCAGTGTGGGCACTATTGCCGAAATCGCCCGTGTGGAACCCTACACCTATTGTCATTACGATACCGCCCATGCGCAGCTTGCGAGCCTGGGGGCTCCTCTAGGGAATCCCAACGGCCCCAACAGCTTGGCGGTGGACTGGACGGTATATGCCCAGGCGGCCCTTGGGTCCCTTGGACAGTTGTTTGCGGGCGTACACCAGAAATGGCTGTGGAAGGGCACCGATGCCGGGAGTAACATCGAAGACCCTTACAAGACGGTGCGCAAGCGTTTTGCCCATGGGGCGCCTCTTGTTTATACCGTGGCTCCAGCCATCGGGTACAACGGACGGTTTGTAGGCTTTTCGGGTGAGTTGACCTTGGGTGACGTCCGTGCTGCGGATGTCAGGATTTCTTTCATGTGGTAGTTTATGGCAGGTATTAAAGAAAAAATTGAGAAAAGCGGGCACTTCAAGGCGCTGATGAACAGCTTCCGTTTGCGTAAGCGGGTGCTGGCCCTGGCTGATGCCTTTGTGGTGGCGGTATCTGCCCTGATTGCCAACTACCCTCTGCCTCTTTTCGCCGACCGTATAGGCCGCCCGGACCTATTTGTCATTATTGTCACCAGCATTATCTGCTGTTTTGGGAGTCTTCTGTTCTTTGGAGCCTACAACAAGTTGTGGCGCTATTTCAGCAAGCGGGATTACCTGAGCTGCGTCAAGGGAATTGTCGTGGGAATTGCCGTGGCATATGGCCTGGTGTACCTGTTCCATAAGGATTTGTTTTGGGAATTTGCCTTGCTCCATGCTGTTGTTGCCGTAGTGGGCGTCTCCCTGTTCCGTTACCTGTTCCGTAGGACCTTTGTGTCTTTGGTTTCTACGGGAATGCATGAGGCCGAACGCAAGCGTACCATGATTATCGGTGCGGGGAATGCGGCTCAGCTTTTGCTAAATGAAATTCGCAATAACCAGACAGATGCTAGCCGTGGAGAGAGTACCGGGGCTGCCAAGAATATCAATCCCGTGTGTTTGATTGATGACGACCGTTATAAGATTGGCAAGCCTGTTAGTGGCGTGTTGGTGGCGGGAACCACGTCGGATATTCCAAAAGTGGTAAAGGAATTGCGGATTGAGCAAATTATCTTTGCCATTCCCAGCTGCCCGCCTACGGATCGTCAGACGATTTTGGATATTTGCAGCAAGACAGGCCTTCCGGTGAAGGTGTTGCCTTTTATCGGGAGCCTGCTGGATACCTCTGCAGTGGGTACAGGTTCGACCAGTTTTGTAAGCCAGATTCGTGACATCAAGGTAGAGGATTTGTTAGGACGTGAACCCATACGGTTCAACAATTCTGAAATTCGAGAGTTCATCGAGGGTAAAGTCTGCATGGTCACCGGCGGTGGTGGCAGTATCGGTAGCGAACTGGTGCGCCAGATTGCAAAGTATAAGCCCAAGCAGGTGATTATCGTGGATATCTACGAGAACAATGCCTACGAAATCCAGCAGGAACTGGTGATGGAGTATGGCGACCGTCTGAATCTGGTGACGCTGATTGCCAGCGTGCGCGACTATTTCCGCATGAACCAGATTTTCAAGAAATACGAACCCCAAGTGGTGTTCCATGCGGCGGCCCACAAGCACGTGCCCCTGATGGAAAATAACCCCATGGAAGCCATCAAGAACAATGTGGTGGGCACCTTCAATATGGCGACTCTCTCCCTGTTGCATAATGTGAAAAAGTTCGTGATGATCAGTACTGACAAGGCGGTAAACCCCACCAACGTTATGGGAGCCTCCAAACGCTGCTGCGAGATGATTGTGCAGTTCTTTGCACAGCAGAAGGACTGCAAGACTGAATTCGTGACCACTCGTTTTGGTAATGTGCTAGGGAGCAATGGAAGCGTGATTCCGCTTTTCAAACGCCAGATTGAGCAGGGCAAGCCTGTGACGGTGACACACCCCGACATTATCCGCTACTTTATGACCATACCCGAGGCGGTAAATCTGGTGCTTACGGCGGCGAGCTTTGCCCATGGTGGAGAGATATTCGTTTTGGATATGGGCCAGCCTGTGAAGATTGTGACCCTGGCCGAAAACCTGATCCGTATGTATGGCAAGGTGCCCTACAAGGATGTAGAAATCAAGTTTACGGGACTTCGCCCTGGTGAGAAACTGCTAGAGGAATTGCTGATGGGCGAAGAGGGCTTGCAGAAGACGAAGAATAAGCTCATTTACATCGGAAAGCAAATTGAGATTGATGCGGAAAATTTCATCAGTGAACTTTGGACGTTGAAGAATGCTGCTCAGGAGAATGATGACAAGAGGGCTATAAATGCTCTCCATGAAATCGTCCCTACTTTTACAACACCAGAGGAATTCAACAAGACGGTGAAGATGCCGAAGATATAAGGTTTTTCAAGAGAGAATGTTATGGAACGAAAATTGAAAATCCTGCTTTACTTCGCTATGGCCCTATTCCTTGCGGCCTGCAGCGATTCCTCCAGTTCTTCAAGTGACGAAGACCAGGTGCTGCTCAGCACCACCGTCAAGAAAGACGGTATCGACATGCTGAGTTTTGGCAGCCTGAATCTGGACGTGGCGGCGGATTCGTTCCTTGCGGTATTTGAACTGGGGGACATTGTGACGGTGATGGTGGACGGTTACGACACCCTGGAAGTTCCCGTTGTGCCGGACTACGACGCTGTTTCTCCCGGGGAACTGTTGCTGCGTGTGGTGTCGGGAAAGCCTCATGTGACTCTGGGCATCAACTTTGGTCAACTTGCTGTAGCCCTTGGCATTGCAGAAAACGCTCCTGCGGGTTCGGAATACCCCTACCGGCTGAAAGATGTCAAGTTGCCAATCGAGGTGAACGTTGCCCTGAAGGACAAGGGCGGCTTCAAGGAAAACCTTGAAATGCTGGAATACCAGAACTACGGGCTGGTCATTGAAAACTATCCGGACTTGTCCGTGGCGGATTTTGCCAACTTCAGGGAAATTGCCACCACGGGAATGGGGAAGGGCGTGCTCTACCGTTCTTCTAGCCCTATCGACCCGGTGGATGGCCGCAACACCTACGCGGATTCCCTGGCCAAGGCGGCCAAGGTGGCCACCTTCATCAACCTGACGGACACGGACAAGGGCGCCAAGGCCTACGAGGGCTTTGACAAGTCTTACTACGCTACACAGAAGGTGGTTTACCTGTCGTTGCCGGCGTCGTTCACCACCAACCTCTTCAAGGAAGGTCTGGTAAAGGGTCTGCGGTTTATGATAGAAAACGAAGCCCCTTATCTGGTGCACTGCCAGATGGGCAAAGACCGTGCCGGATTCGTGAGTGCCGTGCTGGAATCCCTGATGGGGGCTTCTGCCGAAGAGGTGGAGAAGGACTATGTGAAGACCTACGACAACTACTACAATGTGGTGCACGGCAAGCAACAGCGCCTTACGGAGTCGCAGCTGGACTGGTTCCAGGCCTTGATTGTCCGCAACATGAAAATGGCCTACAGCGATGCGGGCGTGGACATTGAGGACTTTGAAAAGGTGGACCTAGCCAAGGCCACGGAACAGTACCTGGAAAAGTTGGGTCTGTCCAAAAAAGAAGTAGCGGACCTGAAGGCCCGCCTGAAGTAGTTTTTGGGGAAAATGTCACGTTTTAGGGAAGGCGGATACCGTCGTCCTCCAGGATGATTTTACCTTCGCGGTAGAGGGTCCCGAGAATCTTCTTGAACGTCTTCTTGGACATGCCGAATTCCTTCTGGATGGTCTCTGGATCGGTGTGGTCACCGTAGGGCAGGGTGCCGCCTGCTTCCTCGAGCTTTCGGAGCACCGCACTGGGGCTGTCGCTTTTCATGATGCCCTTGTAGCCTACGGGTGAAAGATTCAGGGTGATTTTCCCGTCGCTGGTAAAACGCTGGATGTAGCCCGGCATGGTGTCGCCGATGTAGATGCGCTTGGTGCCGGGCGTGACCATGAGGCGCCCCGTATAGCGGTAGTTCACCAGAAAGTCCACGTAGTCTGGCGTGACTTCGTAGGCGGCCAGCTCCACCCGCTCGCCGATGTGCAGCTCCGACGTGTCGGTATCGATGAAGCTCTTGATTTTTTCGGTGGCCACCAGGCGGTTGCTCTTGTCGTCCAGCAAGACATAGACCACACAGCGGTCGCCCCGCTGCAGTTCTCCAAGCTGTTGCTTGTAGGGCAAAAACAGGTCCTTGTTCAGCCCCCAGTCCAGGAATGCACCCACGCGGTTTACATCCTTGACTTCTAGCACGGCAAATTCACCGGCCTGCGCGTAGGGCTTTTGCAATGTGGCGATGGGGCGGTCCTCGCTATCCATGTAGACGAACACATCCAGGATTTCGCCTTCTTCCAGGGAAAATTCTTCACGGTTTCCGGGGAGGAGCACTCTGCCGCCGGTTTCCAGCTCCAGGTAATAGCCTTGGGGCATGATGCTTTCGACCCGGGCGCGATTGTATTTGCCGATTTCCATAGATGCCTTTCCGTTCTGGTGTCCGCGATTACGGGGTTGATGTCGCGACCATCCGCGACGATAAAAATATAGGATTTTATTATATTCAACGGTGGATCTATGATAGACTTTATCGGTGACATTCACGGTCATTGTAGCGAGCTGCGGGCTCTGCTTAAAAAGTTGGGCTATGAGGAACACGGTGGTGCGTTCCGCTATCCGGGGGGTAGTCGGAAGGCCGTGTTTCTCGGGGACTACATCGATCGCGGGTATGAATCCCGGGAGACGGTGGACCTGGTCCGCGCCATGCGGGACGCCGGAAATGCCACCGCCCTTATGGGAAACCACGAGTTCAACACCTTGTGTTTTTGGCAACAGAATGGCGCGGGCGGTGGGCACTTTTTGAAGTCCATTACGGGCGGGTACCTGCGGGACCATTCCTTCAACAAGGTGGCGATTCTCGCCCGTACGGTGGAATCTTACCGCGGACGGCAACTGGAATTTCGGGAGATGCTGGACTTTCTGAAGACCTTGCCCTTCTACCTGGAAACGGACCTTTTTAGGGCGCAGCACGCCTGCTATGACGCGGAGTGCGTGCAGGCCCTGCGAGATGCGGGCATTACAAGCTTTGCCGACGGGAACTTTGACGAACTGATTGCCAGGGCCTGCGACAGCCATAACGAATTTGAAGATTCCCTGTTCCACCCTTTGGATATCTTGCTGAAGGGGCCCGAGATGGAGCTTCCTGCGGGATGTTCGTTCCGGGACGGTGAAGGCGTGGTGCGCAAAAAGATGCGGCTCCGCTGGTGGGTTGACCCAAAGAACGCCACCCTGAGGGAAATGGCGCTCCAACCCGGCGTGGAGTTTGCAGATGAGCCCGTTCCCGAGTCCATTCGGTCCCGCAAGTTCTACGGTGAGAGTGAACGTCCGGTGTTTTTCGGGCATTACTGGCTTAAAGGCGAGCCGGCGCTTATCCGTAAGAACGTTTGCTGTCTGGATTACAGCATCGGGAGTTTCCTTGGGCATGGCCGTATGGTAGCCTACCGCTTTGACGGGGAGCAGGAACTGGATGCCCGCAAGTTCGTGTGGGTGGAGGGCTCCTGATGTTGCAAGTGGCGAGATTCTGCGGGTCTCTTAAGGTGACCGTGTTCTTGCTGGTGGCGTTTCTTCTTGTCATCTTCTGGGGCGTTCTGGGCCAGGTTTCCATGGGCATGGACGTGGGCACCGAACGTTTTTTCGGAAGTTTCTTTGTCTGGATTTTTGATGTGATTCCTGTGCCTGCCATGAAAGGGCTTTCGGTGCTGGCCTCTATCCACCTGGTTCTTTCCATGATTTTTAGGATGCCTCGGGGCCGGCGTTATGTTGGGCTTTACGGAATTCATGTGGCCCTGCTTTTGCTTTTGGTGGGGAGCCTTGTGGGAAGTGGCGTTCAGGTAAGGTACAACGGCTACAAGAATGTGGCCCCGGAATCGGCTCCCGAAACATCCGGAATCTTGACCATGTTCCCGGCAGGGGATAGCCTTGGGACTTATGCTCGGCAGTTGCCTCTGGATGAGACTGACTGGGCCTACCATGTGGAATACCGTGGCCGCTATCCCATATCGCCTGGGGCTTCCATCGACCTCTATACAGTGACCTATGACCCCTTACGCTTTGTGCCGTATCTGTTTACGATCTTGTTGCTTGTGAGTCTTGCCTACTTCTACGGTGGCGTTATGATAGGGAACCGCAAAAAAATATGACCCGACTGCCGTTCCCGAAAATATTCATGCTTCTTTTGCTCGCCGTGGCGTCGATGGCGTGGGCGTCTGAGACGGCCGTTGTCTATCAGGGGGAGGTGCGACCCTTCGGTTCCTTTGCCCGGGATGTGCTGGACGGTTTTTCGGGAAAAACGGCTTACCGTTGCGCGGTTGGGGAGGCAGACCGGTGCCCCCGTAAGATGCAGGCCGCCGAAGTGGTCACGGAAATTATGGGTGGAAAGCCCGCGACTCGGGATTGGAAGCTTTTCAAGGTGTTGCGCAGCGATGTGTCGAAGGCGCTTTCGCTCCCGAAGGACAGTCGGTATGTGAGTTATGGGGAGCTTTTCAAGTCCAGGGACTTGCTGGAGTTTTACGCCAGCAGGGAAGATGGCCATGCAGCCACTTTGGAGATGAAACGGCTCTACGGGAATGTCCAGCTTTTCGAGACCCTGGCGGATAGTGAGCGTGTGAAAGAGCTTTTCACTCTGGCGGAGCCTAGCATTGCCGAAAGTGGTTCGACGGTTCGGCGGGTGAAACTGGAACTTCTGTACTACTTCGTGGATCCGGTGCTGTGGGCCTTTGTGGCGGCCTTTGTTGGCTTTTTGCTTTCGCTTTTGAACCTAAATTTCAAGAGGATGGTTCTGGACCGAGGGGCGAATGTGGCCTGCTTGGTGGCGGCTGGGATTATTGCCTTGACCCTTGTGGTGCGGCTTGTGGCTACCGGGCGTCCGCCTATGGTGAATTTGTACGAAATTATCCTGTGGGTGGCCCTTTTGCTGGAATCTTTCGAGGTGGTGGCGTTCTTCCGTTGCCCCCACCGCAGTTTTTCCCTGATGGTGCCTATCGCCTTTGTGTCGAGCCTGTTGCTGTTCTTTGACCGGTTTGTCTTGGAGACGGGGGATGCCTTCCGTGCCGTGCCCGCGATTCTGAATTCTTCAGTATTTCTGACCCTCCACGTGTTTACCATCGCCCTTGGATTTGCGGGGGTGATCCTTTCGGGAATTGTGGCCCATGTGGCGCTGTTCCGCTTTAGGGGCGGGGAGATTCCTGGCGAGGACCACCTGGTTCCCCTGCTGTACGGCACGCTGGTCTTTGGGTCGGCCCTCACTATCGTGGGGACCTTGCTTGGGGGCGTGTGGGCGGACTTTGCCTGGGGCCGTTTCTGGGGGTTCGACCCCAAGGAATGCGGGGCCCTGTTCGTGATTCTCTGGACTATGCTTGGGTTGCATCTGCGGTCTGGCCGCCTGGTTACGAACCGGGGTTTTGCCCTGTTTAACGCCTTCAATGTCATTGTTACCTTCCTGTGTTGGTTCGGGATCAACCTGCTTGGCGTGGGGCTCCATAGCTATGGATTCCAGAATGGCACGTTTACGGGGCTTGTGGGCTTTGTTTTGGCGGATTTGGCCTTGATTCTGTTCTTAAATTTCTATTTTCGAAAACATGAGTGAGAATGTATCGAATATGGAAGAAGCTGCTGAGGAATCGGCGGAACTTCCGAAAGTGGAAAGCAGCGAAGACCTGGCCCGCATTATCCAGGCCCTGGTCTTTGCGTCTCCGGACATTGTAACCCTGAAAAAGTTGAAGGAAATCTTGGGAGATTTCCTGGATGCCCGTACCGTGGCCGAGGCATTGATTGCCGCCAACGATTCCCTGAACAAGATACAGTCTCCTTTTGAAATAGTGGAACAGGCCGGTGGATACCGCTTCAGGACCCGTGCCAAGTATTACCCCTGGGTGCGCAAGCTTTTCCCGGAGGCCAATGCTCGTAGGCTTTCTCAGGCGGCCCTGGAAACCTTGGCCGTTATCGCCTACCAGCAGCCCATTACCAAGGCCGCCATTGAGCAGGTCCGTGGCGTGGCTTCTGTGGATGGTCCGATTCGTAACCTGCTGGACAAGGGATTTATTTCCCTGGGAGCCCGTGCAGAGACGGTGGGCAACCCCTACACCTACATTACCACGCAAGAATTTATGAAGTACTTCGGGATTAACCGCATACCCGAGGACCTGCCCCGCCTGAGGGAGTTCAGCGAACTTCTGGAAGCGGGCAATCTGGTGCCCCAGTATTCCATACCCGAGAACGCTCCCGAGGAGCCCAAGGCCCCCGAAGAGGTTCCCGACCAGATTGAGCTGTCTATGGGAGAGACCTGATGGCCGCTACACCATTGATGCAGCAGTATTACGAAATTAAGAAACAAAATCCGGGCTGCATACTTTTCTTTAGAATGGGAGACTTCTTCGAACTGTTCGAGGAAGATGCCGTTATTGCTTCCAAGATTTTAGGGCTCACCCTTACCAGCCGAAACAACGGGGCTGCAGGGGAGACCCCTCTGTGCGGGTTCCCGCACCATGCTGCGGATCGTTACGTGCCCAAGATGGTGGCCGCCGGTTACCGCATAGCCATCTGTGAGCAGGTAGAAGACCCCAAGCTTGCTAAGGGAATCGTCAAGCGTGATGTGGTGGAAATCATCAGCGCCGGAACCGCCATGGATGAGACCAACCTGAACGCTAAGGAGGCCAATTACCTCTGTGCCTACACGCCGGCAGAAACGGCGGGGGAGGCAGTGTTCGCCTTTGCCGATGTGACCACGGGTTACCTTGCGGTAAGCCGAAGTTCGGAGCAGTCCTTTGAGTGCGAGTTCTGCAGGCGCATGCCCAAAGAAGTGGTTATTGCCGAAGGTTGTCAGATTCCTTCGGGCATTATGGACATTATCCGCTCCGAGAACATTCTGATTACAGAAATTCCGGCCTTCTTGTTTACGGCGGAACAGGCCCGTGATGTGCTATTTGCCCACTTTAAGGTGGAATCCCTGGTAGGCCTCGGTTTAGATGGCCGTGACAGGGAAACGACGGTAACAGGAGCCCTTCTTCAGTACTTGATGAACCAGAAAAAGTCCGAGTTGTCCCACTTTACGGGCCTCGAGATTTTGAATCTGGATGACTACATGACTCTGGACCCCAGCACCCTTAGGAACCTGGAACTGGTCCGCCCGCTGAACGCCGACGATTATTCTAGCACCCTGTGTTCCGTTCTGGACTTTACCGTTACCGCCATGGGTGGCCGTGTGCTGAAGGACTGGGTAAGCCATCCGCTGATTTCGGTGGCGAAGATTCAGGAACGGCAGGCTGCCGTGTCCGAGTTGGTGGGTAACCCCATGGCCCTGGATGAGCTGAAGGAATCCCTCACCTCCATTCTGGACATGGAACGCCTGATGGGGCGCGTAGGGAGCGGTCGCGCCAACGCTCGTGACCTGGCGGGCATGGGTCGCTCCCTGTGCCAGGCTTCGAAGGTGGCCCGTGTGCTTGGGGAGCTGCATTCCCCGCTGTTCGAGCAGTTCCGTCAGGTTCTGGAACAGGCCAGCGGCAGGGGAGAGGAACTTCTCCAGAATTTCAACGACGACTTGCCTCTGACGGTTCGCGAGGGTGGCATGATTCGCGAGGGCGCCAACGTAGAGCTTGACGCCATGAACGCCGACATCAAGGATAAACGCCAGTGGATAGCCTCCCTAGAAAGCCGTGAACGTGAACGCCTGGAAATTCCAAGCCTCAAGGTGGGTTACAATAGGGTGTTCGGCTACTACATCGAGATTACCCGGGCCCAGATGGCCAAGGCCACCAAGCCCATTCCCGAAGAATACATCCGCAAGCAGACCACCGTCAACGCGGAGCGTTACATCACCCCCGAGATGAAGGAATGCGAGTCCGTCATCAGCAATGCCGAGGTGAACATCCACGAGCTGGAATACCGCATCTTCTGTCAGCTCAGGGATCGCGTGAACAGCTGGCGTAGCGAACTCCAGGAAATTGCCGACGCCATCGCCCGTGTGGATACGCTCTACAGCTTTGCCCGAGCCGCCCGCAAGTACAACTATGTGTGTCCGGAGGTCTATACCGGCACGGGTATCGAGATTCGGGGCGGTTTCCACCCTGTCATCGTGGCGGTGAATCCGGACCTGGACTTTATCCCCAACGACGTGGAACTTTCTCCCGATGCTACACGCTTGATGCTCATTACTGGCCCCAACATGGCGGGTAAATCGACTTACCTGCGGCAGACGGGACTGATCGTGCTCATGGCCCAGATGGGCTGCTTTGTGCCGGCTGAATCGGCCCGCATAGGCGTGGTGGACCGGATTTTTACCCGCGTGGGGGCCAGCGACCGCCTGAGCCGAGGCCTCAGTACCTTTATGGTGGAGATGATCGAGACGGCCAACATTTTGCGCAATGCCACGCCCCACAGCTTGGTGCTGCTAGATGAAATCGGTCGCGGAACCAGTACCTTCGATGGCCTTTCTATCGCCTGGTCCATTGTGGAGACTTTGCACAGCGAACCTTCTCGTATGGCACTTACCCTTTTCGCCACCCACTACCATGAACTGACCGGCCTTGTAGATTCCCTGGAACATGCGGGGAACTATCAGGTGGCGGTCCAGGAGAAGGGCGACAAGCTCATCTTCTTGCACAAGATTTTGCCTGGAGCCTGCGATTCCAGCTACGGCATTCACGTGGCCGAGATGGCGGGGCTCCCTTCTACGGTGGTGCGCCGTGCCCGAAAGATTTTGCTCCGTCTAGAGAAGCAGAAGATTGACCCTAGCGACGAGGCTATTCACAAGAAGATCAAGGAAAAGCCTCAGATGGACCTGTTCGCCGCCCCCGACGAGTCGCTGACGCTTTTGAAGCAAGAAATCAGCCGCTTGCGTCCGGAAGAGATGACC
>JAEEGL016703549.1_pt1 | contig 13998 bp, 9 predicted proteins | sample 9134231 | NCBI WGS metagenome assembly JAEEGL01 (sample SAMN16246548, study PRJNA631951) | gut metagenome | biome: gut microbiome; feature: rumen; material: fiber-attached | host: Bos | place: Iran: Karaj | collected 2018-10
GGCTTGTTCCATGGAATCCATATCTTCTGATGCCATACTTCTCATAATATGAATAAGGAAGGCCGTAAAGATAAGCCTGCTCTGGCATTGTCTGATGGAATGCTGTGTCAAATACTGCAACCATAGGAACGCCTGGCATAACCTTCTGGCAAGCTCTGATACCGATAAGGTTTGCTGGGTTGTGAAGTGGAGCAAGATCACTAACCTCCTCGATTGCCTTTATAACTTCATCATTGATGATAACTGACTTTGTAAACTTCTCGCCGCCGTGAACGATTCTATGTCCAACAGCACCGATTTCTTCGAGCTTAACAACACCATTCTCTGCATTGGTAAGAGCCTCGATAACAAGCTCGATTGCTCTGTTGTGATCAGGCATAGCCTCAACCTTAGTAATCTTGTCCTTGCCTGCTGGTGTATAAACTATCTGACTTCCGTCGATTCCGATTCTCTCACAAAGACCTTTGCAGATTACCTGCTCAGAATCTGAATCGATAAGCTGAAACTTAAGTGAAGAGCTTCCACAATTAATAACAAGAATCTTCATAATTAACCTTCTTTCCTTGAATTATCCTTTTTTGATATAATTGTATCAGCGAAAATATATCGCAACATTATAATTATAACACAGATCACAAATTTATGAAAGCGTTTACATTTTGATGAAAACCATAGCAATAATAGCAGAATTCAATCCTTTTCATAACGGTCATTTGCACCTTATTTCCCAGTGCAAAAAAGATTTAGAGGCAGACCGCTGCATCGTAATTATGAGCGGCGACTTTGTTCAAAGAGGCGCTCCTGCAATTGTCTCCAAATTCACCAGAACCCGCATGGCTCTTAGCTGCGGTGCTGACCTTGTACTTGAGCTGCCTCTTTACTATAGCTGCGGTAGCGCTGAATTTTTCGCACAGGGAGCCGTTTCAATTTTAGACAGGCTTGAAATAGTCGACTATCTTTGCTTTGGAAGTGAATCTGGAAATATCGATAATCTGGCCAAAATTGCCGGCATTCTTAACGAGGAATCCTCAGAGTTTAAGTCTCTTCTTTCCTCTTACCAGAAAAATGGTGATTCTTTTGCCCTTGCAAGGCAAAAAGCCCTTCTTGAAGTACTTGACAAAGAAAGCCCGGCAGAGGATCTAAATAAAATAAAAGAATCCGTATCTTCTCCCAATAATATTCTTGGGATTGAATACATAAAAGCTCTCCTTAGATTAAAAAGTGGTATTAAGCCCTACACAATTGAGCGCCTTGGAGAAGGCTATAATTCTGATGCTTTAACTACTATGGCAAGCGCAACAGCCATAAGACATGCTCTTTTTAATGATGAAGAAAAGCTAAAACCCGCTATGCCCAAGGAATGTCTTTATCTTTTAACTGATTACAAAGGAATATTTTCTGACACCAACCTGTTCTCAGACCTTTTGTATTACAAGCTCATTTCAGAAAAAGAACTTGGTTATAGTAGATACCTGGATGTCACAGAGGATTTATCTAATAAAATACTGGCTAATCTTGAAAGCTACACTTCTTTTGATGGTTTCTGCACAATCCTTAAAAGTAAGGATATGACCTATTCAAGAATCAGCCGTTGCCTTACCCATATTTTGCTTGATATCACATCTTCAAATATGGAAGATTACAAAAAGGATAGCTTTACCTCTTATGCAAGAATTCTTGGTATGAAGGAAACTGCTTTTCCTTTGTTAAAAGAAGCAAATGATGTTTCGCAGATACCAATTATTAATGGGCTTAAAAATGCTGAAAAAGAGCTTAATGAACTAGAACTGCGACTCCTAAATGAGACCCTTTCCTCAAGTCTGATTTATAACAGGATAAGCTGCAACAATCTTCCGAATGAATACAGGATGAAACCTATTATTTGCTAGCTTTTTCTTATTAATCAAATTTTTAGATTTAGTTTTAGTTATCGAATTGAAGTTGTTTTTTTGACATGATAACATTATTCTGTAGAGATATTTTTGGACGTTTTTCCACATATTTTGGAGGTATCTCATGGGTCTTGTTAAACTGGAAAAAGGACAAATTCTTCATAAGTCAGACGTCGATACAGTTGAAACCATCGAGGTCCTTGTAAAGGGAAGCCTGAAAATATCCAATCAGTTTACTTCTATTACACTGGCAGTAGGCGGATTTGTAGGTATAGTTGAAAAGCCCGGAAAAAAATACGTTTATACCTACGAAGCCCTTGAGGAATCAGCTGTCTATTCCTATTCCTTCCAATCAGTCGACGATATTCCAAAGGTAGTAAGATCAAACCCTAAAATTGCGCCTATTCTCGCTGCTCAATCAGTTGAGACTGCCGCAAAGTGTTGTGATATCTACGAAAAAGAATACGACGATGCTGTTTCTGAGTATGAAACCATAATTTCAGACTACACTGACTACCCTGCCCTTTGCATCAAGGTAGGCGAAGTTACCAAGGATTTCCCTGAGATGCAGGAGCTCATTCCTCCTGAGAGAACCGGCAACATAAACGAATGGTCTTTTTCATTTATCAGAAGTCTTAAGGAAAACGAAGCCTCTTTAAAAAGAACTCTTTATCCTTTAAATATCGACATAGCCGCTGGTATGGTTATGTCCACTTACAATATCTATCAGAAAATATCAGAAGAATCCGAGCTTCTGTCGGAATATCGCAACACCTTAAAAAAGAAAACAGCATCCTTTGCTTCTAACATGAAGGTCATCAGAGCCAAGCTAAATGACCTTGAAAATGCAGATGAAAACGGCAATGCACCTGTAACTATCGTAAATGCGCTTAATACTATTCTTCTTTATTCGGGTGTTTCACAGGAAATTGCAACTAAATTTGAAGACCAGATTAACGAGTTCAAAGCAAATCCTAACAGAAATGACTCCTCAGATGAAGCCAGAGCCCTTAGGCGCTCAATTGGCTCTTCATTCTATGAGATTTATACTCCTGCTTTCATAAAAAGCCTATCGGACCCTAATATTCCAATTGAAGTCAAAATGTTCTTCATGTTTGGCTTTGTTGATGAAGAGCTTGCTGGGGACAAAAACACAATCATCCTGTATAACATGGCCAGAGCCTATACTCCAGATCCTGAAGGAAAGGTTCTTACAATCTACGAGTGGCTAATCAAAATATACAACCTGGAAGTTGATCCATCTCGAAACGAATTTGACCAGGACTGGCCTACATATCTTAGAGAACAGAAAATCAGCGGTGAATTTAATCAGGCTCAGGTTGAACTTATGACCAATGATCCAACAAGCCGACTTAATTTCGAAATTAAGAATCTGTTTGCCCTTGGTAACAGAATGACTTTCGGACGAATTTCATCCTTCGTTCCTGTTTTTGATTCTCAGAATGTACTAAGGCCGCTTGATATGGCATATCTTACTGCCGCCAAGATTCATGAGTATTATGCCAAAATTCGTGCCGTTGACTATGGCGTATTTTGCAGACAAGCCGTTTTCTCCAATCCTGAGATTGGAATAAATCAGGTTTACTACGCCAACGACATAACTCCTTACATGATTCTGCTTCCAAATATAGGCAGTAGAGCTTCACTATGGCAGGAAATCGAAGGCAAAAACAGAAGCACTCCAGCCAGAATGGTTGTTTCAATATTCAACACAGAAAATACCGAAGAAGTCATGATAAGACTCTTTGGAGAGTTCAGATGGGAAATGTGCAAGACAGAACAAGGTGTTCACTGGAACGACGTCACAGACCCGTCCCTTACTTCCATGTACTGCGACTATCTGCAGTTTTATAAAAAGAACTCAGCTCTTTCAACAGATATGAAAGAAAAGCTGCGTACAGACCTTAAGAAATTCAGCAACAACTACAAAAATGTATTTATTGCAGATTACCTTGCATATATTAAATTCGAGGCAGCAAGCTCGCCAAGGCTCAACAAGGTTGCCAGAGAAATCCTGTTCACATTCTGTCCGTTTGCAAAAGAACTCAGGGAAAAAATTGGAGACAATCCGCAGTATACAGAGCTTATAAATCACTACAACACAAGAATAGCAAATACTGCCAAGCCGGTTGCCATGGCTATTGCCAAGCTAAAGAAGGATGATATTCCTATACCGGAAGTTTTGACAAAACAGATTGAACATTTGAAGAAATAAAAAAGCCTATGTGTATGTTGGCGGTGTAGTTGGACCTAGGGGACGGGGTTAGCGGTTCATTTTTTGCAAAAATGAACCGCTACCCCCGTCCCCTAGGTCCAACTACATCCCCATTGTTCAATTACTTTCCAAGCATTTCTCTTTCAACTCTCTGTATGCATTCTCTTGCTGCAACAGCGTTGTCTGGCTTGGTATCCTCAAGGGTTGCGTGGATGAAAGGCTTCTTTTCATTAGTAAACTTCACTATGCTGCGATAGTCCATTTCTCCAAGGCCGCATCCCATACTCTTGACCGCATCGCCTTCAACTCTGCAATCCTTAAGATGTACCATGCAGATCTCTTTTTCAAGAATATCCATTGCCTCTTCAAATACTTCCTGACGCTGCTCATAGTTATCTGTCCAAAGAAGGTTAACCGGATCAAAAATAATCTGAAGATTTGGAGACTCGATTCTATCAAGAACCTCTCTCGCTCTCTTAGGATTATAAACGATATGTCTGTAAACAGGCTCAATTGCTACAATAACGCCCATCTGCTCAGCGTATTTTACAACAGGCTTAAGGTTAGTAATAAAGGTATCTAAAGCCTCCTGTGAATGGCATGCCTCTTTATCATAGTGATAATCTACGTTTGGAGCACCAGTCTCAGTTCCAACCATACCAGCTCCCATAAGTGAAGCAAAACGGATATGTGCCATGTATTTTTCCTGATTAGCTCTAAGTGCCTTCTCGTCTGGTGTTGCCAGATTAAGGTAGCAGCCAAGAACAGCCACATCAAGATCTGCTCTTCTAAAGGCGTCTCTCATATACATAGCATAGCCTGGTGTAAGTGCTGTTGGATCAGCTGTGAATCCAGGCACCTTGGAAAGAGCTATATGCGTACAGCTAAAGCCCTGCCTTTTTATCTCCTGTAATCTCTCCTCGAAGGGAAGTTCTACTGTGTCATGAAATCTAATACCAATCTGCATCATAGTTAATTCTCCATAAGCATAAAAAAAGATATACGGCTGTCCTTATAAAAACAGCCGTATATCATTATATAACATTCTTACATGTTTATGAACTGCTTTGTGCTGTCATTGAGCTTATTTGTTACATCATTATTAGTATCCATCGCAGAGCTGATTCCGGAGATCTCATCCACAATATCCTGTGAGCTTTCTGAAGACTGATTGATAGCCCTTGCAGCCTCCTGTACAGATGTTGAAATAGACGATACAGAATCTGACATCTCACCCATGATACTGTTAAGATTTTGAGTCTGATCAGAAATACCATCAAGCATCTCATTGATAATCTTGGCGGTCTCTTCGTATTTTTCACCGGTTCCAACAAAAGCATCATAGTCAGCAAGCACCGTGTTATTGATAAAATCAAGTACCTGCATCGCATTATCAGCCAACGTTTTAACTGCCAGAGTAACCTCATTACTGATCACCTGAATGTTTCCGGCTGTCTGACGCGAATTCTCAGCCAGTGAACTGATTTCTGAAGCAACAACTGCAAATCCTTTTCCGGCTTCGCCTGCTCTTGCTGCCTCAATAGAAGCATTAAGTGCAAGAAGATTTGTCTGGGAAGCAATATCAAGAATTACATTTGTAAGTTCATTGATCTGTGCAACCTTTTCGCTGTCCTTAACTGATTTTTCAAGAACTCCTGAAAGCTCCTCCATCTTGGCTCCGGTGTTATCCTTTTTATTCTCTGCATCATTCTTTATTTCAATAGCCTCAGCCCTGATTTCTTCTGCCTTTGCAGTGCCGTCTTCTACACGATCACTAATATTTCCTGTAGCTGCCTCAACCTCTTCAAGTTTAGTATTCATCACATCAGCGGTCTCAGATACATTGTGCATGCTTGCAGACAGCTCTTCAAGTGCTGCCGATGTGTTTGTAATATTATCGCTTGCCAGCTGAATCTGATTAGTCATGCTATCAGAAGAATCCTTCAAGATAACTGTGCCATCCTTAACCTGTTTAAGAATAACCTGCAACGTCTCTATGAAGTGGTTAAAGCCATCTTTTATAAGAACAAGTTCTGATGAGGTCTGGGTGTTAACTCTGACCGTAAGATCGCCTTTACCCTTTTGGATATTTGAAATGATTTCATTAATCTCAGCAGCAATCTGATTTACCTTACGTCCTACAGATCTATAGTTAAAGAAAAGGAATGCGATAATAGCAATGATATAAACAAATGTTAATATAGCTACTACCCGAATTGAAGCAGCAGACTGTTTTTGAACGCTTGCATGAGCATTTGCTTCAACCGTTGCAACCTCATCATTAAGAGTTACAAGAGCCTCTTTCATATTTGCCAGCTGAGTTGAAGCTTCGCCATAAACTACCATAAGAATTGAATTTACATCAGCTACCTTAGCAGCTTCTATTACTTTCTGATAGCCTTCTCTGTATCCGGTATAGTTTTCCTTAAGCGTATTAACCGCGGTAAGCGCTGTACTTCCAGGAGAAGATATCTGATTAAATGTGTTACTTATGCCCTCAATAGCAGCATCCATATTAGTAAGGCATTCCTGCATTTCTGGAATTTTCTGATCAACCTGCCCCATAGCCGCTATGGTCTCATACATGGAAGCCAATGCAAAACCGTCATTATCAAGGATACGCATATCAACTTCGAATATACGCATATCATTCATTACTTGCTCAACAGTTGTAGAAGTAGAAATGGAAGTATTTGTGATATTTACCATCTGATTAGAAACAATAAAAATAGAAACCACAAACAGAATCAGAAGTGCAATATAGGAAACTGCACTCATTCCTGCCACAGTTTTTAAAAGAGGTATTTTTTTATTATTATTCATCGAATCAGCCATTGTTTTTTCTCCTTTGTAAAAAAAAAAATCAAACTATCCAACATCAATTTTAGCGCATTTCCGTAAGTTTATGGTTGTTTTTATGGTATTTTAATATAATTTTATACAATCTTTTTACCGTGCATATTTATTAATTCACGTGTAAATTTTTATCCATGAATGCTTTATCGATAAACATGCTTTTTTACCAAATTTTAGCCCTCATTTTTATTGATTTTTTCAGCATGTAAGCGGTTACATGATAATAGACAAAGTGCTATGATTATATAGTGCTTTGAGGGAAAAAGGCAAAAAAATATGAAAAAAGTTTAGGAGGGTAAAAATGAAGCACAAGTTTTTAAAAAATCTTTTTGTAGCATCAGCACTTATTATGACTGTTGTTACAACATCACTTGCTCCACAGTCGGTAATCAAGGCTGAGGCAGCATCCAAATCTTCTATTTCAAACGGATGGTATTACATCAAAAACATCAACAGCCAGTTGTATGTTGAGGTTGCAGGTTCTTCTGACGTTAAGGGGGCTAACGTTCAGCAGGGAAAAGGAACCGGAAACAGCAATCAGAAATGGTATGTTGAGAATAAGGGCAGTGGTTATATCACAATCAAAAGCGGTTTAAGCAACGGCTACTATCTTGATGTTAATGGTGGCAAAAAAGTGAACGGAACCAACATTCAGATCTGGCCATCAAATAGCAAGGATTCCCAGAAGTTTAAGGTGGTTAATATTTCAAGTGGTGTAGTTGCTCTGACAACTAAGTGTTCTTCTAATAAACAGGCAGTTGATGTATATGACTGGTCAACTAAAGCAGGTGGAAACATCGCCACCTGGGAATATAACGGCAAGGCTTGCCAGCAGTTCAAATTTGAAGCCTGCGACAACTCCGGAAGTTCAAACGGGGGCAGCGGTAACGGTGGTTCAAATGGCGGCGGAAATAATGGCGGCAACAACGGTGGAGGATCAAGTTCACAGACTCCTTCAGGAAATACCATCACAGTTAAAAATGGCGGCACAAGTCTTTCAGATGCAATCAGCAAAGCCTCAAAAGGAACAACAATCATTATTGAAGGTACAGTAAAAAGCGGCGCTGTCAGCCTTAAGAGTGGTGTAAATATCGAAGGAAAAAATAATGCAACTATAGATTTTTCTTCAACAAAAGGAAACTCTGGTCGCGGAATCACTATCTCAGGTTCTGGCAGTACTCTTTCAAACATTACTGTAAAAAATGCTGCTGACAACGGAATCTTTATCGATGGTAGCGGCAACACCTTTAAAAATGTAACCTGCTGTTACAACAAGGACGCCGGCTTCCAGGTAAGTAACGGTGGATCCAACAACAAATTCTACAGTTGCTACTCTCACCACAACGCAGATGCCAAGGGCGAGAATGCTGATGGTTTTGCAGTAAAGCTTCATTCTGGAGCAGGCAACTACTTTGAAGATTGCGTCGCTGAATACAACAGTGATGACGGCTGGGACCTTTATGCTGCACATGGCGTTGTAACCTTCAAAAACTGCAGAGCTAATTACAACGGCTACTGCGATGGAATTTACGGAGATGGAAACGGCTTTAAGCTCGGCGGCGTAGATAATAAAACACCCGGCGTTGCAGCTCATATCGATCCACTTAATCATGTACTTGAAGGCTGCTCAGCAGTTGGTAACTACGCAAGTGGTTTTGACCGCAACAATCAGAGCGGCGTTGTAACCATGAAGAAATGCACAGCTGATGGCAACAAGAAATACAACTACAACTGGCCAAAGGAAGGCACACCATCTGCTCTTGGCAAAAAGGTCACCTTCGGAACTGCAGTAATCGACAGCTGTACATCAAGAAACGGTAAGAATAACCTTAAAGGTGCTACACTTAAGGGCACATGTGTAGGCTTCTGATGCAAAAATAGGCTATATAGCCAACATAAGAAATGTGTGCTGTAAAGCTCACTAAATAAAAAGCTGTGACTTGCGTAAAACTACGCTTGCCACAGCTTTTTTATCTAATTTATTATTCACTACATATCATTGAACCATAACAAATCAAAGCATAACAATATATTACGCTTCACGAATATGAACATATTTAAAGTCTGCAAAGCCACCCTTATCTTTTTTTCCTTTAGTCAAAGCATATATTCCAAGCTTAGCTCCAACCCAGGTATGGTCTGAAGGTGTGTAATTAACTCCAAGGTCTTGCGATATCTTATCTCCTATTTTTACTGAAATTTTAAGAACAGGATTTTGTCCCTTCAATGGTTCATGAACATTAGCAAAATATAAATCCTCTGAATGAACATCTATATCCGGATGCTTAAAAGTCATAAACCATATGATACTATCAAGCTCGTTTCCTGTAAGCTTTCCCAGCTCAAGTACATTATTTGTGACTTCAATTTTGTCCTTATCGCCGCCTTCTGAATGAATTACCTTCACGGAATATCGGTTCTCAGAAATTCTTTCAATAAATGCAGACACATACTGTCCTCCGGTCATGCATACTCCGGCTCTATCACCATCCTTTAGCCCGGTAGCATCCATTTTTATTTCAGCTTCAAAGCAAGGATAAATCAGTTTCTGCGTAAGGACATTTGCGCTACGCCAAATTGTAGGTGCCTCATCCTTAGATGGGTTCAAGGAATTTAACCTTATACCGATCTGAACAGTAGCCTCATTTTGCTCATCATTTTTAGCAATGCTGCTTAAACAATTTGTGGCATACACATTATCACAAAAAGCATCTTCATGATTCCCAAGCCACTGCCATTGTAGGCCAATCTGTCCATCCTTAAAATCATCTGAAGCATCTAAATAACAAGTTACATCGCTTACACCTGTATTTGGTTTTTCCATTTCATATACGGGCTCACCGCATCCATTTTCATCAGGATTAGTGCCAATAACAGGCCAGTCATTTTGCCAGGTTACAGGCTGCAAATGACAGATTCTGCCATAAAGTCCACGATCCTGGAAATGAATAAACCACTCATCACCATTTACTGTATCAACAAGTCCACCCTGGTGAGGTCCGTTAATTATAGTATTTCCTGTATGCATCACAGTTTTAATCTCATAAGGGCCATGAATATCGCGGCTTCGTAGTGCTACCTGATACCCATCCTTCACTCCTCCTGCCGGAGCCAAGATATAATAATATCCATTTCTCTTGTAAACCTTAGGCCCTTCTATGGTTACTGCAGGATGCGCAGGATCATTACCATCAAAAATAAAGTGATCCTCAGAAATAGCCTTCGTGCCTTCAGCATTCATCTCGAATATGCCAAGAATACTCTTAAAGCCAATCCTGCTCTTGGCATATCCGTGGATTATGTATGCCCTGCCATCTTCATCCCAGAATGGACAGGAATCGATAAGTCCTTTTCCAGCCAGAACGCAAACAGGCTCCTCCCACTTTCCGAGAGGATCCTTAGTTTTTACGACATAAATACCTTCATCCGGCATTCCGTAGTAAATATAGAATTCGCCTTCATGAAATCTGATTGAAGGTGCCCAAACGCCCTCAGAATGGCGAGGAATCTTATATCTTTCTTCCTTTATATTTTCAATAGCATAATTAACCAGATTCCAATTAACCAGGTCCTTTGAAACAAGAATCGGGAGTCCAGGTGTATAGTTAAAACTTGAAGCTGTTAAATAATATGTATCTCCTACTCTTATAACATCAGGGTCAGAATAATCCGCAAACAGAATAGGATTTCGAAATTTTTCCATAATTTTTACCCATTAATTTCAATTTGAGATGTCTGATCAAAAAGCGTATCATCCGCTATGAGTGTTGCATAATGCTCACCAATTTCTTTCAAGCCTTTTGCAATCATACCAGAATAAAGCATAGCACCTTCATATTTAAGATGGGAATTATCCTTCTTTCCCTCCGGAGCCCAGGAAGCCTCTCCAGGAGCAAGGTTCATATAGTATTTCTTAGAAGCCTCATCGCCTGTCTTTTCAAGAAACTCACGACTCATTGCAAAAAGGTCAACTACAGGAACATCGAATTCTTCTCCTGCTTCCTTCATTCCTTTAACATATTCAGTATGCTCTGAGGGCTTAAGCTTTCCATTTTCATCAAAAAGTCTGCGCTCAACAGATGTGATAAAAACTGGATATGCGCCCTTATTTCTGGCCACATTTACGAACTTTCCAAGGTTAGTTATAAACTCGCCATGAGGATCAGTATATCTTGACGGATCATTAATCTTTTCATCGTTATGTCCAAACTGAATAAAAAGATAATCCTCTTTTGAAATCTCATTATAGATTGTTGCTAGTCTGCTCTCATCAATAAAGCTTTTTGTACTTCTGCCATTAACAGCATGGTTATAAATCACAACATCTGCTGCACAGAATCTGTCAAAAGCCTGTGCTATACCAGTCTGTGGAAAAGTATTTATCTTGTTACATGCAACTGTAGAATCTCCAGCCCAGAAAATATGTCTCATTTTTCCTCCTACATCATATAGAAAAAGGGAAACCGAAGTTTCCCTTTTGTAACTAATCAAAATTACTCTTTTACAGCTCCTACGTTAACACCCTGTACGAAGTATTTCTGAAGGAATGGATATGCAATCATGAAAGGAAGGATTGCACATACAATAGCTGCATAATAAAGTGTATTCTGTGATACCTTATAAGCAGTTGTTGGAGTATCACCATCCATGATCATAACTCTCAGCTTGTACTGGAAGTTAACCTGATCAGGATTTGTAATATAAATCTGAACTGTGCTGTAATCGTTCCAAACAGTAACCGCATACATAAGACCAATTGATGCAAGAGCTGCCTTAGAAAGAGGAAGCACGATTCTGAAGAAAATTCTCATTGGTGAGCAGCCGTCAATCTTTGCAGCTTCGAACAATGACTCAGGAATTCCTTCAAAGAAGTTCTTCATAAGAACCAGGTTGTAAACATTCATACCATGCTTGATAACAAGGATCCACATTGTATCTACAAGGTGAAGCTGTTTCATAACAAGGTATTCAGGAATCATACCACCAGAGAAGATCATTGTGAAAAGCAGGAAGAATGATAAAGCATTTCTACCTGGCATATCCTTCTGAGTAAGTACATATCCACCAAGTGTTGAAAGTACAAGACCAAGTAGTGTACCAAGTACAGTAGTGATTACCGAATTAAGGAATGGTCTGTACAATCTGTTAGTTGTAAAAATTGTAAGGTATCCGTTAAATGTGAAGTCCTTTGGCCAAAGCTGGAATTTGTAAACACCAACAGCGTTAAAGGAGTCTACAAGTACTTTCCAAATAGGAATAAGAACAATTAAAGCTATAATAACGAATACTACATAGTTAACAATATCAAATACGTGAACTTTATTCTTTTTAGCCTTTACACGTACCTGAGCTGCATTAGCCTGTGCCATAACGTTCCCTCCTTAAATAATTCCGCGTCCACGGATCTTCTTACTTGCCCAGTTACAAACAAGAACGAGAACACAACCAACGATAGATTTAAACAAACCTACAGCAGTGGTATATCCATAGTTTGGTATAGCAGTAAGGAAGGTCTGACGGTATACATATGTTGAAATAACGTCGGAAACATCAAACACACGGTTGTTATATAATACAAATACTGACTCGAAAAGATTAAGAACCTTAGCAAGGTTAAGAATCAGTACGATAATTACCGTATTCATAAGTGCTGGTACAGTAACATACCAGATTTTCTGAAGTCTTGAAGCACCATCGATATCAGCTGCCTCATAGAGCTCAGGGTTAATACCTGAAAGTGTGGCAAGGAAGATAACTGTTCCCCAACCTGTCTCCTTCCAAATATTGATCAAGTAGAAAATTGGTCTCCACATTGATTTCATGTGAAGGAAATCAATACTAGTACTAAGAAGTCCCCAAGCCTTAAGTGTTTCATTAACAAAACCAGTAGAAGACTTTGACAAAAACAACTGGAAAATAGCTGCTACTACTGCCCATGACATAAAGTGTGGCAGATAGATAATTGTCTGAAGTGATTTCTTAGCAAACATATTATGCATTTCGTTCAGGAAAACTGAAACTAAAACTGCAGTTAATGTTGTGATAAGCAATTTGGTTATAGATATTTCTAGTGTATTGGTAAAGGCAGTCCAGAACTCCTTTTTACCAAACATAACTTTGAAGTTTTCAAGTCCTACCCACTTAATGCTCTTGAGCTTGTACTCATAAAAAGCATAACGAACACCAAGCATTGGCCAGTAATAAATAATTATTACAAAGATTAAAACTGGAAGAAACATCAGGTAGTATCCACGGTTATTCCAAATTCGTGTACTAAGAGGTTTCTTATTTATGGTAGCACCCGTGGATGTTGTAGTAACATTTTGTTTCTTACTCATAGCATCCTCTTCCTTTCACAAAATATCGACAGTATACAATCGAATTATAACAAATTTTATAGTTTTTTTCCATAAAAATCCCATCCTTCAACTACTTAATCCCGTCGAAGGATGGGATAAATTACTTCTTATTGCTGATTAAAGCAATTACTGAGCGTTAAGCTCGTCAAGGATCTGCTGAGCAAGATCGCCGAACTCTGCCTGATACTGAGCAATAGCTTCTTCTGGTGTGATTTCACCAGCAACAGCCTGCTTCATAAGAGTTGTCTTAGCCTCAACAAGTGCTGCCTCGTTCTCTGTAAGAGTATCGCAAGATGCAGCTGCTGGAGCGTCAACGCAGTTCTCTGTGAAGAACTTGTTACCCTTCTGAACGAGCTCGTCGTTATCAACGAATCCGTTTGTAAGAGGAGCAATTACAAGAACTGCATCAAGGTGATTCTTCTTCCAAACTGTGTTAGGGTCGTTAGGTGACTGCTTAAGGTGGAACTCACCATCAGCATACTCATAATCCTTCTTCTTGTCTGGGTCATCAGCGTTTGTTGTGAATGACTCAGCCTTTGTTGACCAGTGAACATCCTCAGCACCATATGTCCAAAGAGTCTGAACCTTGTCACCGTCAAGCATTGTCTCGATAAGTGCATCGAAGATAACCTGCTCACGAGAGTTGTCGCCGTCA
>JAEEGL010852058.1_pt1 | contig 13997 bp, 6 predicted proteins | sample 9134231 | NCBI WGS metagenome assembly JAEEGL01 (sample SAMN16246548, study PRJNA631951) | gut metagenome | biome: gut microbiome; feature: rumen; material: fiber-attached | host: Bos | place: Iran: Karaj | collected 2018-10
TATCATAAATATACGGAATAGTTGTGGTGTTAAGGCATATATATGAGTCAGGAACAATCCAGGAAAGACCCGCTGTTATAGTTGCTAAACCGTTACCCTCTATATTGATTGCTTTGTCAAAAGCGGTTTGAAAGTTATTCTTATCCTTGTTACGAGCTGCTTCAAACAATTTCCACATTGTTTTTATATCATCATTTGTTTTATAAAAAGTCAAAGAATCTCCTTGGGCTCCAATGATTACGACACTCTCAAAATGATTAGGGACAGGCTTGTTCTCGTCGATTTGAAGACAACTCTTGATATACTTATATTGATCTTTTCTTTTTTTATCAGACGTGTTTGTGGTATTGCTAAATAACGCAAAGACAGTGAAAGGATCTACATCTTCAAACTTACCAGCTATTTTCATCCTGTCAGGAACAGGAGCATCAGCTTCAGCATCAAGACCATTTAGCTCTCTGAAATAATTTTTAACCGCTTCCACCAGTCCCGACCGATCCTCTTTGTAACCCGCCAATTTATCGGCTACTGCTTTATAAAACTGCATCCAATCTTCTTCATTGATATCCATCATTGTTTCTCCTTATCCAAATCAAGGCGACATCCATTAATTCCTATTATTTGAATGCTCCTATTCCATAATATCATATTTTCCATTAGGGACTCCTTTATATTGGTCAGCTTTCCTGCTCAATCACACGGACTCTTATTCCCTCTCGGCGACGTGGTACATCGGTCGATCACCGGCAGCTCGACATCTCAGAATGGCATCCTTGATATTCCTGAACACGCTTCCTCTGTTCCGTCTGAAAAGGTCTATAGGGAATTGGTCGACTATCTTTCCGTCTTCGTAGATGTTGATCTTGCCGCCCTCAAAGATCACCGTAGCATCTCCATAGACAAAGCCGGCATCGACGTCTTCCTCATTGATCTCGACGCTGTCAAAAGCCCTCTTCAATTCATAATACAGCCTGTATTCTTCCTCGGATCTGAGCTTCAGCTCAGGCATTTCCCGGCTGTGCTCAAGAAGAAACCAATTGGTCAGGATGCAGCTGGATATTCTGACTTCCTTCACGGCGATAGGGTTTTGGAGCGTCTTCCATTCTCTCACATCAAACCGGTAATACTCTTTTTGCGAATCACTTGGCAGCTCGCTTATATCGCAACGGCGAACCCTGGAGCAGCTCACCACTTCACCATAATATCGAACCCCCGAATCAGCGCCAAAAGCTTTTTGAGACCGGTACAGAGCTATCGTGTGGATAGGCAGATCGTTATCATTGACTTGGTCACAGGGAATATGGTAAAACCGGTATTTCACAGCCATCTCAAACTGCTCCTTGTCTCTCACGAGACCCACCAATACATCCTTTTGATCCCAGTCTACACTGGCGAGCCTTTGCTCTACTCCCACCGGCAGAGAAGCGCGCTCAAACGCAGATTCCCCGGATTCCTCTATCAGCTCGTCCAGCATTCGTGTCACCAAGCCTGTCGTTGAAGGCAAAAACGGAAGACCGCCTATATTCACCTTGCTGATGCTGTCATAAAACTTGTGCTGCATATACTCCTGCTCATTGTTGTAAGGAAACAGCACATACGCGCCAAACATATTGCGCCTGTACGGTGACAGGTTCTTTTGGTAAACAATAGCGTCCCTGTATCTGTGCATAGTGTTGATGTCATCGACTTCTGGCCCCGGAGTCTTGCATATGTGTTTATAATAGTAGGTGCCTTCGAGAGCAGGGTTGATCCGATATTTGGCATCAAACACGTATTCATAGTCTTCATCGCTGTTCCCGGATTCTTTCTTTTTCAGTGACAGCACATTATCGGGACGCTGAGAGCCTGTCGGGCTGTCGTCGAATGTGGGATTGTACGACAGAGTGATCAGCTCGAGAGTATCGCCGTGTCTGTACTTCACGCTGCTTCCGGTGTCAAGCGACACAAACAGCCCATTTCCCCGGGTCTTGATCACATCCTGAGACACAAACTCATATTTGTCCTTCATCAGGCTGTTGAGCTTGATGAAGCACCAGTATTCATACAGACGATGCATATCCTTGACAGACACGTGAAACACGTCTCCGGTCACAGACAATCCTCTTAACAGCATGAGGTAGTACTTATACAAATCCCGGTAGCCCGACGCCATGGTGAACACCAGTGAAAAGCCTGCCTGTCCATCCATTGCGCCGACCTCGGTCAGCACTCCTTCAGACAAGCGTCTTTGCACCTCTCTCATCATAGTATCGATCTGCTTGACTATGTGATCATCGGTCTTCCTGTCCAAGCGGACATAGTTTCGCCTGAACCGCTTGAGCTTTTGGACTACAGAAGTCAAAATGTGCTTGACAAGACGGTTTTCTTTGGTGTCATACGTGACCTGCTTTTTCACAGCCAGAGCCTTGTCGACCGCAAAACCGTCCGAAATCCGATGCGCATGCTCAGGATGCTTGGCAAGCCATCGCAGCCCCATGCCGTCGATGCGTTTTATTTTATATCCTCGCAGCAGAGTGTGCGTCGTATTCAATACATGATGTGGCTGAGCCAGGATCATATCTGCTGCCTGCAAAAACAGCTTGTATATCTTGCGCAGCACAGCAAAGAACTCCACCGGACTCGAAGATATACGATCGCTCTGACCATAATCCTGATAAGTCTTTTTGAGAAAGTCAAAAATCAGGCTGTATATCTCGGTAGTAATATCTTCAACGATCGCCCTATAGTCATCCTTGTAGCTTATTTTGGAGGGATAGACCTCCACTGTCAGTGTGACATACTCCTCTCCGTCCACAAGTATTTCCAGGTCCGAATAGCCTATATTGCCGTCAAAACTAATAATACCCGACAGGCTGTGATTTCTGTTCTCGGTAACCTTGCTGCGCACATTCAGATTGTCATGCCAAAACTCCGCTCTGTGCCCCTCTTTTGGTTCAATGATCACCTCGTAGTTCTTTTCTTCAAAAAACAGAGGGCAGACTTGATATTCGGCTATATGCCGACCGGTCTCCGGCAGCACCGTCCCTTTCGGTTCTTTGCCGTATATCAGACACTCAAAACGATCCTTGGAGACTATCCTGAACAAGGAGTCTCCTGCATTATTGTCCGACTCATACAGGTTTTTGCGGCCGGATGCCTTTATGGTTATGCTGACCAGCTCTGCATCAAACGCAAATAACTCGTCAGAACCAGAAGGAGGTATATCCATCTTCCTCAAATCTCCTCACCATAAAAGCGATCTTTTTGGCGCTGTGAATATATACGTTTTTGGCTGCCTGATTATTCTTGGGATCCTCAGCTGCTTTTACTACTTTAAGCATCTCCTCACTCACGTTTTCCGAGTCGGTCTTATAGCCTTTGAAGTCGGATGCGCATCGCTTAAACAGATCACACAGCACTTCTTTTGTCGAAGCGCTGCTGCCGTAAATGCGCGGGAGGATCTTTTGCATGACGGCATTATCAAAGGCTGCGTTTTCATCCAGGAGACCGCTATTTGCGTTGTGAAGCAGGTAGAAGACTATCTCATCACGCACGCGATATCCCACTTGCGCATTTGCTTTCTTCAAATCATCATTGAATGCATTCAGCTTATTGCAGTAGAGCTCTGCCCGGCCTGACTCGGCACCTGTGTCTTTGAAAAACAGATAATGGCTTTTCAAAAATGTATTGTCCAGGTCCAATGGTTCAACCTCTTTTCCGTCATCTTGCACCGGGGTCAAATCAACGTACGACAGCTCTATAGTATTGGCGCGATCCAGCACTTTCTTACTGAAGGGAAAAGTGGTTTCGTCCATGTTTACCGTTCCTACGATATACAGATTTTCCGGGAGGCCTATGCCACCGTATTTTGCTCTGGATTCCTCATCAGTCCCAAAACTGCCGTCGGCTATCAGATGATCAGATACCACTGCGCCATCGACGTCATGATCCCTGGTCTCCATTACAGACAGCACGTCGCTGAAATAGTATTCTACCCGGGCAAGATTCATCTCGTCCAAACATAATATATAGGGCTTATCTATGTCGTCATTAGCCTTTTTTACAAACTCTATTATGGCCCCGGGAACGAACTGCCCATTGATATCCGCGTGTCCAAACAGATCGGCCGAATCCGACCAGTCGGGGTGCACCGGCACCATGCGATATCTGCCGTTTGCAGCAGTGGCACCGATAGCCTCGGCAAAAAGACGGACCAAGCGCGTTTTGCCGGTACCGCTCAAGCCGGCAAGTATGACAAAGGGCTTTGATTTCAGGCTCAGATAAAAGTTTTCTATGAGTCCGTCTTCATAAGAGAATCCTTTTGATGAGATGAAGGACTTGATGTGCTCGATCTTGTTTTTGACGTCACTTTGCGGCGGAGGATTTGTTATGCCCAATCCACCTTGTTGTTCCAGCCCGGGATCCGGTTCCGAAGCATTACCGCCTCCTGAAGCCGGCGCGGTAAATGCTTGTACGTTCAGGTCGACACTGTCTTCTATCAAAGACCCCTCACTGTTTTTGATGTTACCGTTTGCGAGATTTTCTCTGACGTTATTGACAACCGCCATATATCCCAGAAAAGTATTAATGCTGCTCACGTTTATCTTTTGACTTATCTGTGCGTTGAGAAAATCGGCCACCGGATCACTGAGGCAAATATAAGTGTCGGGATCCGTCCAAAACAAAGCCGTCGACACCTTACTGATCCCGTTTCCACTGATTGCAAGAACGGACTCAAAGCCTTTGACATCTTCAACAGTCACATTACCATCAGCAAAGCTCAGAGCTGTCTCAAACAAGGTCCAAAGCGAAATCAGATCCCTTTGATAGTCTTCCAAAGAAGCACGTAAGTTATAAAATCCACTGAATCTTCTATCGAGTTTTGGAATTGCATGAAACGAATTCTCCGGCACTGTAACATGATTCAATTCAAATGACTCGGCAGCCTGTCTGAGCAACTGCTTCAGTTTTTCGGGTTTTGCTTCGCGAGACAAGGCACTGATCACAGTCAAAGGATCAATGCCATACTCAGCAACATTAGGTCTTAATAAAACCCTTGGCGCTTCCAAATCTGTTGCTGCGTTATCAAACACCTCGTTGATCTTGATCAACAATCCTTTGCTGTCATCCTTATACTCCATCAGTTTTCGGGCGAGCTCCTTGTAAAAAGGCACCCAGTCATATTTTTCCGAGATACTCATACTCTCCTCCATACTTCAGCCTGATCTTTCATTATTCGCCCTCATCTCATCACTTTCTCAAGCATAGCCTTGTAGCTGTCCACCACGTCATACACCACGTTTTCGCCGGAGATGGCCTTAAAGTGCTCTTTTGCACAGTGGATCTTGGACTTTTCAGCGTCTCTCAGCTGCATGGACTTCAGCGAACCTTTTGTCTCCGCCACGAAATAGATATGCTTTATATTGTCTTCGTAGAACGCCACCGCCCAGTCGGGATTATAACGGCCAACGGGAGTGGAAATGTAAAAACCCGAAGGCAGCTTCACGTAAACAGCCACATCTGTATTGGCATCCAGTTCCCGGGCGAAGTCTCGCTCTTTATCAGAATCATACAAGACATGGTCATACAAATGCTTTTTGGTTCTTATCGTATTCGCGCCGAGCACCCCTTTGATCGTCGGGTCTGTAAAGACATCGGTCCCGTACGCATCATCCAGCACATCATAAGTGATATGTTCTATGATGGCAGTTGCTTTTTGGTCGTTGATCAGCTCTGCCGCTTTGACTATAAAATCTTCCGGGTTTTCCCTGAATTGATTGAAGACGACCGGCTGTATGCCTTTTAAAATGGAGATAACGTCTTTCCTGGTCAGGCCGGTCTCCTCAACCAATTTGCCGACCAGATCATACTTGACCCCCGAGTTCGCCGACACGGTCAGTTTGTGTTGCACTGCTCCCTCGCTTTTAACGAAAGCATCCCCGCTCAGAAGAGAGTCTTTTGATTTGATAGCTTCCATTTCGCCTGTTTCCACATTGACGTATATCTTTGAGACACGCAGCTTATCGTCTAATGAATACACAGCCTTCCGCACCAGCTCATCAGTATCAAAATCAACCACATACACCGATTTGGAATTGATCCTGGACCACAGCTCTTTAAACTCCGGCATTGCAAGCTTATCCCGGTCCACCTGCAGTTCCACATTGTTTTTGCGGGCGTTTTCGGGTTTCATACTTGCGGGGTCATATACGGAATCAATGATCCTGATTACAGATTCCGAGTAATCAGCAACTTCTTCGGCAACCTTTATTGCTTTGTTGTCCTTGTCTTCGTAATACTTGTCCGTCAGCGCGCCGGACTTGTCGATATACCCGTTCGTACGCATATTCAGCCATATTTCCAGGGCAGTATCCTGAGAAATAATGTCTGTATTCCCGTTTTTGTCCGAAATAGCCTTGCCGGCAAACAGCTCCGGTGTGACAGAGAGAGGGCGGTCACCCACAGCCTCGGCCATCTCGGTTTGAAGCCCTTTGGCAAATGAATCGTAGCTCTCGCTGGCAATGACTGTCAGGACATTCACGTTCTGAACGTCTTCGCCGAGTGCGTTTGCGTCCATACGTTCTCCTTCCTGATTTATACAAAGGCGCAGGCCGCGGCCAACTTCCTGGCGCTTGCGGATATCGCTGCCAGACTGCTTCAGAGTGCAGATCTGAAAAACGTTGGGGTTGTCCCATCCTTCTCTCAGGGCGGAGTGGGAGAAAATAAATCTCACCGGCGACCGTTTGGGGTCCAGATCCAAAAGGAGCTCCTTCTTTTTCATTATCAGCTCGTAGGCGCTGACGTCATCGGAGGTGGTTTCTTTTTTGCTGACCTTGCTGTTTACCATTTTGCCTTTAGGATCCACAGAAAAATAACCTTCATGCGTTTTGTCCGTCTGAATGCTTTTCAGATACTCGAAATATTCTTCTTCTCCGAAGGAAGGCTGCAGCGCGCTGACGATATCGTTGTATTCTTCTTCAAACATATCGGCGAATTTACCGTTGACAGGCTGGTTTGCCGCATCATACTGCCGATAGTTGGCCACTTCGTCTATGAAGAACAGGCTCAGGACCTTGATCCCCTTAAAAAACAGCTGCCGTTCCATCTGTATATGGGAAAGAATGGTCTCGCGTATCTGTATTCGGCGCAACATATCCTCTCCAACCTTGCCGATAACGTCGCCGGCATATATTTTTATGCCGTTCAAAAACTCCACCGAATTATCGCGTCCGTCGATAGACTTCACAACATAGCCTTTTTTATACTCTTCCAGTTCATTGGAATGATCGTACAGATTGTACCCAATATTCACCACACGGCTTTTAGGCTTGACCCCGGAAGACAGCCTGACGTCAAACTGCAACGTAGCCGTAGGGTCTGCTTTAGACAGATTGACACTCTCCAGGTATACGTAGCCTTCGGTGGCGGTGCTGCCGGATTCTGAGATACCCTTCACGGCGATCTTTTTGACCAGCCGCTTGTTATATGCTTCCATTGCGTCCAGCCGATAGACCATGTTGTATATGCTGTCCTTTTTATGGGTAGCGGAATAACGCAGAGTAAGAAGCGGATTAAACTCCTTCAGCCTTTCCTTTGTCTGAACGCCTTCCACCGACTGGGGCTCGTCAATGATCAGCACGGGGTTGGTCTTGGCTATAATATCTATAGGGCGCCGCGAACGGAATTCGTCCAGTTTCATATATATCCTTCTGGCGTCCTTGCCCTTAGCGTTGAACGCCTGGGAGTTGATGATCATCACGTTGATAGAGTTGTCAGAGGCAAACCGGTCTATCTCCGTAAGCTGTGTGGATTTGTAGATGAAGAAACGGATCTTTTTCCCGTATTCCTCGGCGAAATGCTCCACGGTCTGCTCAAAGGATTTATACACTCCTTCCCTTATGGCAATGCTGGGGACTACAACAATAAACTTGCTCCAGCCGTAGGCGTTATTCAGCTCATACATAGTTTTGATATACGTGTATGTCTTGCCCACGCCGGTCTCCATCTCGACTGTCAGATTATACCCGTTGGCGCGCCCCTCCAGTTTGTCGGAAGGCGCGATCTGGTTTGCCCTCTGGATCTTCTGCAGATTCTCAAGTATCCGCTGATCGGTGAGCTCGGGAACGATGCGGTGGTTGCTCCAGCCTGTAAAGTCTTTTTCATCGGACATACTCATCTGGTAGGTCCCTGTCCCGCGGTCCATCATATAGGTGGGCGTCAAATAAGGCTGCCCGGCAAAAACGTCCACCACAGCCTTCGCCGCTTCTTCCTGAAATTTCTGATGCTTATATTGTATTTTCATTGCTTTTCTCCCTTATATCACTTTCACCTTCGTATTCGGCGACAGCATTTTGAATATCTCGCCCACGTTGATCTTTGCCGGGCTGCCGTCGAAGCTGCTGTCCCGGAATACCGCCCGCAAAGGCTTTCTCCGGGCTATCTCCCTGACCGCCGGCTCGGAAACGCCCTCGTCGAAACAGGCGATAAGATCGGTTCCGTTGTAGAAATGGACAGTATATCCGTCTATCGTTTCTGACGTATAGGGCTTGGAAAGCTCCAGCCCCCACTCCAGCAGGCAGCCGAAAAGCAGATCCAGATCCGTGCGGCCGGCTTTTATATTTGATTCCAGGCTGCCGAGCAGTTCCTGGGAATATTCCCCGGCGGAATAATACACGTCGTTCATGTTGCTGTCGTCCAGCTTGAAAACCCGGAACCCGGTATCCAGATCGTTGGCAGTAAGCGGATTCTCTTCTTTTATCTTTGCTCCGGCGCGCCGGATCCGCTCTTTGCCTATCTCGCAGATGTTTTTATATCCGGCTTTGTATGCTTCGGAATCCTCCGGGCATTTTTCCGGGAGCTGCACCATAATAAAACGCCTGTTTCCTTTATCCTCAGCGTTTAGTTGCATAATAGCGTGTGCAGTGGTAGCGGATCCGGAAAAGAAATCCAAGATTATATCCTCATCACTTGTGAATGCAGCAATATGCTCGGCACATATAGCTACTACTTTTGGTGTATCAAAGGGTATACCCATATCGGACAATAAATCTGTATCACTTCCTCCGTAATACAGAAGAGAAGGAAGATTCTCGTACATATTCTCTTTAAGTAAATACTTACTGTTAGGAATCGTTGTTTCGTCCTTGCCAAACAAAATACGCCCTTCTTCCATTAATTTCTTCATGGTAGCAGGTGGATTTCTCCAACCGCGTTCTGGAACGGGACATTCTTTTTGTGTGACAGGATGAATCAATGGTATGAAGTATTCAGCAGGTGCTTTTTTCTTATTTGGCCATGCCATTGAAACAGGACGATAGACATCTCCGTTCTCATCAATCTTGTTGTATGCCTTCTCGCCTCCACTAAAATCGCTTTGTGCTCTCAGCCAAGAAGCAAAATCAGTATTCGCATCGTCAAGGGAGTATGTTAGCGAAATATTTGAATACAATTGCTGAGCTTTCTTCATAATTATCGAAGCATTCTTCTTGGGGCGCTGCATTTTACACTCTGAAGTGAAGGTATCTTTATTCTTAGCATAAACCAAAATATACTCATGTTGATTGGAAACTCCTCTTGAGTCACCTTTGGGATTACGTTTATCCCATATTATTGTCCCGAGTTCATTTGTCTCATCAAAAACTTCAGCGCAAATATTTTGAAGATTTGTAATCTCGTTCTCATCCATATTAATGAGAATAACGCCTGTGTCTGAAAGAAAACTCCTTGCAACAATTAGCCTCGAATAGATCATGCTGCACCAGTCGGAATGGAATCGGCCGTTTGTTTCTGTGTTTCTGAAAAGGCGGTTGTCTTCCTCATCATAGAGCCCCATCTGACAGTCTTCTTCTTTTTGCGAATGGACAAAATCGTCGGCATAAACAAAATCATTGCCCGTATTATACGGAGGATCGATGTAGATCATCTTCACCTTGCCGAGATAGCTTTCCTGAAGGAGCTTAAGGACTTCCAGGTTGTCCCCCACGATATACAGGTTTTCCGTGGTATCCCAGTCCGAGCTTTCCTCCGGACAGGGACGGAGGGTTTTGCGGATAGGCTTGTTGGCCTCCAGGATAGCCGCCTTTTTGCCCACCCAGGTGAATTCGTAGGCTTCGGTGCCCTCCACTATGTCTTCGGAAAGCATCTGCCGGAGCAGTTCAAAGTTGATTGCCTTTTTCAGCTTGCCGTCTTCATCCCTTGTCTCCGTAATGCAATTGGGGAAAATAGCGCCGATCTTCTCTATATTCTCAGCCGTGATATCCGGCGTCTCCATTTTCATCTTTTCCATTCGTTATCCCTCGTATCGTTTATTCATAATCCGCATACTCAGACAACATGCTCGTTGCCTTAAATATTGCTTGTTTAGTGCTGTAGCTAAAAGTGCACTTGCCGATGCTAATCTCTCTACCCTCTGTTATTCCGTCAGCAGCAAAAAGCACGTTATACACTTCTTCTATTTTATCAGTGAGCAAACCTGTTGTATGTTGACCACCATTATTCCCTGAAACCTCAAATACTGATAAGCAATACTTCTCTACAACGGAATTGCCTTTGATAATATCAATAAGCGGCTTACTATTATGCCCCTCTATGAATTTATTATAAAGACTGATGTCCGCCAATCCAAGACCTATTACAACAGGGACTACGATACACAGAGAGAAAGCTAATGCATATCCTTCCGGAAACGCAGAAAATCCACTTTTTTTCAGAGGCTTGTAAATCGCCGTTTTTACTGTTCGAAAATACTTTTCAATTTCACGCAAACCAAAGTTGTATTTCTCTATAAAAGCTATACAAACGTCATCGTGGACATATAATCCCTTCCCAAGCCCGATTGCGTGGCAATAATTGAGCACATTTGCAGGCGGCAAAGAAATACGAAAATCAAAGAATCTCTCTAAATACCTGCAGGCATCAAAGTCTGCGCCGTAGAATCTTTTGACAGTATGCTGCAGTTCTTCAATGTTGACCGAGAAAACAAAAGTTATCCTGTCATTTGCAAAATAATGCTTGATCCTTTCGAGCAGGAGGACAGCATATTCCGGCTTACACCTGTCAAGTTCGTCGATGATTATTACTAACCTATCGCCCTTTTCAATCGGTAACGAGTCCAGGAATTCAGCTACACGAGTATGCATTCCTTTTGTATTCTTTATCTCCTGTAATAGGTCGTTGCCCCGCAATACAGCGGCTAACTCAGCAAAGTTCCTGCCGGTGAAGAAATCTGCTATTGAAACCGCACTCTGAAGACAATCCGGGTCTATTCGAAAAGAGTAATTCTGTGAAGTGCTCTTTAAGATTTCATATACGATGGAGAGTATTGGATCTTCATTATTATCGTTTGCCCATGCATCATAATATACACAAACTTCGGGTTGAAGCTTTCGTATATCATTGTCAGCTTCTTTAATCTTTGAAAAAGCGCTCTGTATTGTATTTCTTTCATCGTCGGTTAGATTTGCAGTAAAAGGATTAAAAGACTCCATAAGCATCTTTGCATGCTGTACGAAGAAGGTTTTTCCTGTCCCCCATTTTGCATCAAGCGCAATAGAGCATCTCCCCTCTTGAGCGTCACACAGGCAAGCAAAACTCCAAACGTCTTTATTGCGATCCAGCAAATCCCTGGTGAGAGTGGCTAACAGATTTTCCTTAGTCGGTTCCAATTCCAATGATTTCATAGCTCAAAAAGTACAAACCTCGTATATTATATCACCTTGACTTTCGTGTTCGGCGACAGCATTTTGAATATCTCGCCCACGTTGATCTTTGCCGGGCTGCCGTCGAAGCTGCTGTCGCGGAATACCGCCCGCAAAGGCTTCCTCCGGGCTATCTCCCTGACCGCCGGCTCGGAAACGCCCTCGTCGAAACAGGCGATAAGATCGGTTCCGTTGTAGAAATGGACAGTATATCCGTCTATTGTTTCGGACGTGTATGGCTTGGAAAGCTCCAGCCCCCATTCCAGCAGGCAGCCAAACAGCAGATCCAGATCCGTGCGGTCTGCTTTTATATTTGATTCCAGGCTGCCGAGCAGTTCCTGGGAATAATCCCCGGCGGAATAATACACGTCATTCATGTTGCTGTCGGCCAGTTTGAAAACCCGGAAGCCTGTATCGAGATCTTTTGCTGCCTGAGGGTTTTCTTCTTTGATCCTGGCTCCGGCGCGGCGGATGCGCTCTTTGCCGATCTCGCAGATATTCTTATACCCAGCCTTATACGCTTCGGAGTCCTCCGGGCATTTTTCAGGCAGCTGCACCATAATAAAGCGCCTGCTTCCTCTATCCTCAGCATTTAGTTGCATAACAGCATGAGCCGTAGTTGCCGAGCCTGAAAAGAAATCGAGAATAATAGAATCTTTATCCACAATCCCGCAGATTCGTCTTATAAACGAAAGCTGTTTTGGATTATCAAACGGAGTGTTAAATGCCTGCATCATAGAACTGTCTGGACGCTGGTCGTCAGACATTATCGATTTAGGCCTCTGTTCCATATTTTCAGATAAATATCGCTTTATCGTCGGCAAGCTACCATCAGTATGAAAGTGGATTCTTCCTTCCTTTGCTAGCTGATCCATTTTCTCTGCGCTGAATCTAAATCCTCCTGGGGGGACAGGGTCGTATCGATGAGTAATTGGGTTAAACACCGGAGTCTTGTTTCCGTTTGGAACCCCTCCTAAGTCGCCTTTTCTGTAAAGTCCCTTTTCATCAAAATACCAGTAGTTCGTAAAGTCGATAAATCTCGGGTATTTTGTTAAGACCTTCAGCTCCTCAGTTATTTCTTCAGGAGAAAGGCCTTGGTTTTGCAACTGTTTAACTTTTGACACATATTGATCCACGTTATTCTTTGGGACACCCCATTTGCTGTCTTTATACTTTAACTTGAGGGCCTCGATGTTTTTTGAATATACCAGACAATACTCATGGCTAACTGACACGAACAAGCTCTGATTTTTTGAACTATTTGTGTTTCGTACTATCGTCGCAATAAAACCGTCCTCACCAAAGACTTCGTCACAGACTCTTTTCTGATTAACATACTCATTGTCATCTATGCTGATAAAAATCACGCCGTCATCTGCAAGCAGGTTGCGCGCCAGCATAAGCCGCGAGTAGATCATGCTGCACCAGTCGGAATGGAAACGGCCGTTGGTCTCGGTATTTCTGAACAGGCGGTTTTCGTCTTCATCGAACAGCCCCATTCGGCGGTCTTCTTCTTCCCGGGAATGGACAAAATCATCGGCATAGACAAAGTCATTCCCCGTATTATACGGCGGATCGATGTAGATCATCTTCACCTTGCCGAGATAGCTTTCCTGCAGGAGCTTGAGGACTTCCAGATTGTCGCCCTCTATATACAGGTTTTCCGTCGTGTCCCAATCCACACTTTCCTCCGGGCAGGGGCGGAGAGTCTTGCGGATAGGCTTGTTGGCCTCCAGGATAGCGGCCTTTTTGCCCACCCAGGTGAATTCGTAGGCCTCGCTGCCCTCCACAATGTCTCCGGAAAGCATCTGCCGGAGCATGTCAAAGTTAATTGCCTTTTTCAGATTTCCCTTTTCGTCCTTTGTTTCCGTAATGCAGTTCGGGAACATCGCGCCGATCTTCTCTATATTCTCAGCCGTGATATCCGGCGTTTCCATCTTCATTTTATCCATTAGTGTTCTCCTTTATTTATTTCTATTTTTATACAGAGCACGAATCCTGTCATATTCATCAGGTTGCATCTCCAATTCGTTGAGCTTCTCTCGAAGAAATTGCAGCGCATACTCAGAAAACTTATGAGTTTTATTTGCATTCGCTGAATTAGACGTAGTAATTTCAATATGATATTTCGTAGCCTCTTTCATCTTGTAATACCAAATCAACGCGTATAGGTCTTGAGTTGAAATACATAGTTGATCAGCAAGTTGCTTTTGTATGTAGGGATGTGTATCATCAGGATTTCCTTCCGGCACAGGCACTTCCTCCGCCAAATCGATAGTGCCCGTTACCTTCAATACAGGAATTCCATCCGTCTCTTTAAAA
>JAEEGL011027015.1_pt1 | contig 13997 bp, 11 predicted proteins | sample 9134231 | NCBI WGS metagenome assembly JAEEGL01 (sample SAMN16246548, study PRJNA631951) | gut metagenome | biome: gut microbiome; feature: rumen; material: fiber-attached | host: Bos | place: Iran: Karaj | collected 2018-10
CTCTCAGGGGTCAAAAGCGGCAAAATCATGTCGATTTCTTTGTGCAGAGCGTCGATATAACGCTCTACATTTTCCGTTTGCGGCATTGCATACGAGTTACAAGCGCAATAATGGCACAATCTCGGACAATATGGGAAATGAATATAAAACGACAAGTTGCTGTCTTTTTGCTCGTTTGACTCTAAGACGGCATTTTTGAAGTCCGCTTCGCCTAATTCTGCGAAATAGTTTGCGGGCGGATAACTTGTGTACCTCGGCACAGGTACATTGTATTTTTCGATGATATTTTGTTTCAAAATTTTGCTGATTTTCAGACCGCAAAATTAATAAAAATTTGAGAAAAAGGCAATTTTTTCTCTAATGCAAAAGTTAATTTCTCATCTTTTTTTAGAAAGCAGAACCAATAATTTTGGACTTTAATTTCTTATTTTCGATGTCCATGATTTTTATTTTTTCAAGGTAAATATAAAAACAATAAATCTTATATTGATGAAAAAAAACTTCAGAATTGAATAAAAAAAACTGATTTTTTTATAGGGTTGATAACATTTCACGTGTTATATAAGCAGAAAAATAACAAAATTAACTTTCCTTTAACACACAAAAAAAATGGAAAATAATATAAAATTGAAAAAAGCGTTGATTTTCATTGGGTTCAGCTTAATAACAGCTGCATTATCTTCGTGCATATTTCTTATCGTTGCAATGATAAAAAAAATCATTACGACATTCTAAAAATATTTTTTTATTTTTTTAAAAAAAGGGAAAATTTATGAAATGCGTATGCCCACCATAGAAATATCATCAACTTGCTCCAAACTTCCACGCCAGGAAATATGACGTTCAAGAAAGAATTTCGACATCTCATCACAACTTAAAGAAGCGGCCTCTGTTATAAGTTTATAAAAATTAACACGACCCATTTTTTTTCCGTTTTCCTGACCGAACTGATCGGAATAACCGTCAGATGTCATAAATAAGAAATCACCTTTACACAATTCTATCTCATGCGTTGCAAACTGAAAATCAGAATCTTCGTCAATATTTCCGAGCGAACAACGGTCCGGCTGAAGTTTTGACAACTCACCTTGACGCACAATATAAAGCGGACGGTAAGCCCCGGCATATTCCAACATCGTATTATCGGAATTAACAATGCAAAACGATAAATCCATACCATCAACACCGCCGATTTTATTACTCAAACTATTAACGGATTTATGAAGTTTATCATTCAATTCCCTGATTAAAATCCCCGGAGTATCTTCTTCGCAAGCCGTTTGAAGAATTTCGTCCAAAAACATTTTACCCATCAACGAAACAAAAGCTCCAGGAACACCGTGTCCCGCACAGTCGCAAAGCGCAATATATTTTCTGCCGAATTTACGCCCTATCCACAAAAAATCGCCCGAAACGATAGCTTTAGGCAGGTTAAGATAAAAACTATCACTAAAGAGTTGCTGCAAAGCGGCTTTTCCCGTCATCAGAGCCGTTTGAATAATAGAGGCATATTCAATGGATTTCGTAACTTCTTTGTTTTTAAGCTCAATTTCATTGCGTTGTTTGGTGATTTCGGTTTCGGCAAATTTAACTTTTGAAATGTCAGTATCAACGGAAACCGTCTGAATAACATTTCCGTTAGAATCAAGAATCGGCGTTACGGACGACTGAATCCAAATCTCCTTACCCGTTTTAGTATAATGCAAAAGTGTAAAAGTTTTCGGCTTACAATCTCTAAAAACCTCATCGTAATAGGCTATCGTAGCGGGATTGTTCATGGCAACTTTATAATTAGCACCTTTGGCAGTATATTCCTCGAAAGTATAACCGTAAATTTTTGTAAATGCGTTGTTCAACCAAATAATATTACGGTTTTCATCCAACATGATAACGGCATTTTCTGTGTTGCTGACCGAAACAGAAAATCTCTGAAGTTCGGAATTCAAATCCTCAAGTTTCTGCTGATTCTCTTTTAAATCGTTGTACGTGTTCTGAAGTTCAACATTTCTTTCTTCAATAAGTTTTTTCTGAAATTCGTTACGTCTGATATACGAAATATTAACAATGGCAAATTCCACATAAGTTGCCAAATTATTGATAATACTCAAATGATAAGATGTGAAAAAATTTTTTTTAAGGCTGTGAACAGTAAACATTCCGATTGTCATATCATTGTCGTACAATGGGACATAAACAGCAGAACCGAAAAGCGAAGTATCTAATTTATAATAATCTGTATCAATATAATTACCAACCTCGGATTTGTAATCGGAGATAACAACTGATTTTCTGTTGATAAACGACCAGACAATCATGTTGCTTATATTTTCAACATTATAACGCGCAAAAGGCATCACATTACCATTTAAGACAAAGGAGGGAAAATCAATGCTTGAATGAGGACCGTTGTAAATACCAACTCCGATATAATCAATTTCAAAAAACTTTTTAATTTCCTCATAAACGTTTTGAGAAATATCTTTCATGCTTTGGCTTTTGATTATACACTGACCTGATTCGCTTAAAACCGACAAATCCAGCAAAGCATTGTTAAGACTCTCCTGCTGCGACTCCAACAATTCCTTAGTTGCGTTGAAACTATCCGTTTGACTTTTCAAATCGTCCTGAGCCTTCAATAATTTTTCAAGGTAAAATCTTCTGACATACAAAACGGCTACCATTAAAACTGAAATCGAAACCAAAACACAAGCTAAAAGTTCGCTTGAGGTATAAGTTTGATTATGCGCACAAAGCTCCATTCCGAAAGTTTCATTAGGCTCAAAAGCCAAAACTCTCTGATTTACAAAGATTGCCATCAAAAAAACAATCAAAAAAGCTTTAAAACTCCGCTTTGTAATCATACCGCTAAATTAATAAATAAAATAAATAATGCAAAAAAAACGCCCCGATTATCATTCGGAACGTTTTTTTTTTAATATTTTTTATTTAATTACGGCTAAAGGAAAGCAATACAAATGCAACCCATAACAAAACAATAAATTGCAAAATAAATAAGTTTGCATTTCTTAATTAATTGCACCATCCATTTACAAGCGATACAACCGCTGACAAAAGCTGCAACAAAACCGATTATCAAAGCTAAAGTAGGAATTTGAACCATTTCGCCGCCATGTTGAGCAAGGTATTCTGCCGAAGGTGCAAAAATATGTTTAAAATCCAAAAGTGCCTCGCCCAAAATCGGAGGAATAACCATCAAAAACGAAAATTGAGCAACACTTTCGCGTTTGTTTCCCAAAACCAAGCCCGTAGAAATCGTTGAACCCGACCTTGAAAGTCCCGGCAAAACGGCAACAGACTGTGCCAAACCGATTATAAAAGCGTGTAAGGGCGAAATTTCCTGTTTTTCTTTTCCTTCTTGAGGTTTGATGTAATGCGTTAAAGCCAAAAGAATTGAGGTTACAATAAGACAAACACCTACCACGGTAATGCTTGAAGAGAAAATTTCTTCAACCTTATCCTTAAAACAAAGTCCTACGATGCCTATCGGAATCATTGAAATCACTATTAAAATCACATAACGCTGAGCCTCGTTGAGTCTGCGCCAAAAAGGAAGTGAATTATCAGGATTAATTTTCTTAAAAAAACCGCAAATCAAATCCCAAATTTGTTTTCTGAAAATTACGATTGTAGCCAAAACGGTAGCCACGTGTACGACAATGTCAAATGTTAAACCGCCAGTTTCGGTCGTACCTAAAATATGTTGTCCTATTTGAAGATGTCCACTACTGCTGACCGGCAAAAATTCGGTCAAACCCTGAACTATGCCTAAAATAAAAGCCTCTAACGTTCCCATTTTTTTATAAAACGAAGGGCGAAGAAAAATAAATTTCCCGCCCCAAAGGTTCTAAAACTAATTCATAGAAAAATTTTTAACAATCTTGTCAGCAATCTGCTGCATTTCCTCTTTTTCGAGAGTCATTTTGTGTTCAAACGACATATCGTTTACTTGATTGAGAGGAACAAGATGTATGTGGGAATGAGGTACTTCAAGACCGACAACCGCAATACCTACTTTAACGCAAGGAATTGCAGCTTTGATAGCTGCCGCAACTTTTTTTGCGAAAGCCATATAACGACCGAGTTTGTCGTCGTCAATGTCAAAAATATAACTTATTTCCTCTTTCGGAACAACCAACGTGTGTCCTTTCTGAATAGGATTAACATCCAAAAATGCAAAAAACTCATCGTTTTCAGCAATTTTATAACAAGGAATCTCACCTTTTATAATACGTGAAAAAATTGTTGCCATATTTTTCTTAATTATGAATTATGCATTATGAATTATGCATTATGAATTTCTTTAAATACTGATGTCGATAATTTTAAATTCTGCTTCACCGGCAGGAATTTTAATTTTAGCCGTATCACCGACTTTTTTGCCCATAAGACCTTTAGCAATAGGCGTTTCAACAGAAATTTTACCTTCTTTGAGATTAGCCTCACTTTCTGCAACCAAAGTATAAGTCATTTTCATTTTGGTCTTAACATTCTGAATCGTTACCTTGCTCAAAATCTGAACAATATCCGATTGAATTTGACTTTTATCAATAACACGAGCATTTTTAATCAAATCCTGAAGTTTTGAAATTTTCAATTCCAAAAGACCTTGAGCCTCTTTAGCGGCATCGTATTCGGCGTTTTCTGAAAGATCGCCTTTTTCTCTTGCCTCGGCGATTTGTTTAGATATATTCGGACGCTCTACAGCGATAAGATGATCGAGTTCATCGTTAAGTTTTTTCAAACCCTCATCCGTTAAATAAGTGATTTTAGCCATTTTTTCTAATTTTATTTTTTTGATAAAACAAAAAACAAAGAAGAATTCAAAACGCTCATCACCTTTTGGATTCTCCCTTGCCTAACTTTAATAATCTTTTTACGCTGCAAATGTAAAACGTTTTTTTGAGAAAAAAAATTTTTTTTTTAGGTTTTGGGTTTTAAAATTTCGTTTGCAATCTTGCGCGTTTTTTCAAAATACTCGTCAGCAGCAGATTTGCGAATATGATTTTTAGCTTGAATCATCTTCGCTCTGCTGGTCAAAGCCTCAACCTTAGCAAGCGGGTCTTTTTGCCGCTCCTCTTCCTCATTTTTTTTCTTTTCCTGCTCCTGCTTCTGCTGCAAATCCTTTAAATACTCCTGACTATAAGAGGTTATAGTCTTCATCGTATCGTCAAGACTATTAAGAGCTTCTGGAGTAAAAGTTCTCTGCTCCGCTTTGTAATCATTGCGTCTATAAGCCCATATCATTGCAGCTATAAACGCAAAAATTACAATCAACATAATAGAAGTAAATGCTGCCGTACTCATTTTGTTATATTATTTAAAAAAGTTCTTAAAAAATCCGGGTTTGGATTTTTTGCGTCTATCCTTCATTTTTTTATCTGTCTTTTTATGATGCTTTTTCATTTGTCGAGCTGTTTTTTTGTCTTGAATTTTCAAGATTGCCTTTTTAGCCTTTTTCTGATGCTTATAATCGGCAATATATTGTTTACGCTGCTCCTTTGCCAAAGTTTTTTTCTCCTTGGAGGTCAAATCGCCGCCTGAGGCAGCACGGGCATGAAGCTCTGCATCTGCCGCTTTTTTTTCTTCCTCTTTTTTGGCTTTCTGCATTTGCTTTTCCCTGATTTTTTGACTCTTTTTTCTATCAACAGTCTTGCCGCTATTTTTCTTAAATTCTTTCGTTATTTTATCCTGCTTTTTCTTAGCCTCCTTTTCCTCTTTAGTCATTTTGGTTTTCTCTTTCTTCTCTTTTTTGTCTTTGGATTTTTTCTCCTGCTCTAACTCGTCTGTTTTTTCAAAGACGGCCTCCTGCTCAACCTCAAATTCGGCACTCTCGCCCTCCTTTCCAAAATCCTCAAGGTCAGGGACATCATAATCCATATCGATATCATCTTCCAAAGAATCTCCACCTTTTTTCTTCTTCTTTTCTTCGTCTTTATGCTTTTTTTTCTCTTCTTTATCCTTTTTCTTCTGCTCCTTTCGGGCATTCTTATCTAACAAAGCATCATCGTCAGCTTTATTAGCTTTCTTTTTCTTCTTTTCGCTAACCTCCTCCTCATCATCAGAATCGTTCTCCAACCTTTTTTCTGCTTTCAAAGAATCTTTCTCCATCTTTTTGACGGTTTTAAGAGAATCTTTCTGCATTTTCTTTTTTTGCTTATCTTGATGTTTTTTCCATTTTTCATAAAGTTTTTTCTGCTTTTTACGCTTTAAACCTTTCTCAATTAAAAAACCGTCTTGCGTAAACTGACTTCCCGAAGGGGCAAACTCCGCTCCCAAATTTGCTTTTCCTCCTTCAAACTGAGCATAGATACTATCTGGAAATGAGATAGTTATCAGAAAAACAAAAATTAATGTCTTTAATATTAAATTTTTCATATACTGAAGTTTAATTTTTTTGTTTAACTTTGCCTCGGATTACAAAAAAATCCGCTACAAACTTAAATAAAAAAAATTGAAATTAAAATTACCGGCTTTTATTGCCGTTTTTTTTATATTTTTTTTGTCATGTGACAGCGAAAAAGACAACCCTGTGCCTGAAATTTACGTTAATATAACCGTATCCCTTAGCGATTCAAGATTTTCAGCTCTTCAATCGCCGGGCGGTAAAGTTTACATAACAGGCGGTTATAACGGCATTTTGCTTTATAACTTTGACGGCAGAACTTTTTACGCTTTTGACCGTGCGTGCAGTCTTAATCCGAAACACGCACCTTTGGTCTTTGATGAAAAAACAAAATGTCTTTGTCATCAAGACACTATAACGAACTGTAACTCAAGGTTTAGCGTACTTTTACACGGAATCGTAGTCTCTGGTCAAGCAAAACACGCTTTAAGAGAATACGAAACTATTACCGATAATACGGGAAACACCGTAAGAATTACGAACAACCGTTTCTAATTATTAAAAACGCAAAAAATGGAAAAATTTGATATGACGGCCACAACTTTTTTCGGTTTGGAAGGAGTTTTGGCGGAAGAATTAACAAAAATCGGAGCCTCAGACATAAAACTTTCAACAAGAGCCGTAGTTTTTAGAGGCGATATTCAAGTGCTTTACCGTGCTAATTTCTGGCTGAGAACCGCACTGAAAGTACTTGTACCAATCAAAAAATTTAAGGCGTTCAACGACAAGGAACTTTACGAAGAGGTCATTAGAATCAATTGGCAGGATTATATGGCTGTCAGTGATACTTTTGCAATTGATTGCACCGCCTCAGGGCCTGTTTTCACACATTCTAAATACGCCGCATTAAAATGCAAAGATGCCATTGCGGATTATTTTAGAAACAAACGCGGACGCCGTCCGAGTGTTGATACGGAATATCCTGATTTAAGAATTAACATTCATATTTATAATTCGGATATTACGATTTCGCTCGATTCAACGGGAATACCAATGAGCAAACGCGGCTACAAAGTCCGTCAAACGGAGGCTCCCGTTAATGAAGTTTTAGCGGCAGGAATCTTAAAACTTGCCCTCTGGCAACCTTCAGAGGCATTTACCGATCCGATGTGCGGCTCCGGAACTTTTCCGATAGAGGCAGCATTAATGGCTATGAACATCGCTCCGGGCAATTTCAGACATTTCGCCGTTGAAAAATGGAGAAACTTCGATTCCTCAATTTGGGCGGAATTAAAAAAAGAACAAAAAGATATTGCAAAACCCAAACCCGAAAACATAATTTGCGGTTTTGACATTGACGTTACGGCATTAGACGCAAGTTGTCAGAATGCGGCAAAAGCAGGTGTTGAAAATTTCATAGATTTCAACAGAAAAGATTTTTTCAATAATTCCAAACCCGCACAGGAAGGTTTTCTGATAATGAATCCGCCTTACGGAGAACGTTTGGAAACGGAAAACGAAATCGGTGAATTTTACAAAAACATCGGAGATACGCTCAAAAACAATTATGACGGTTACAAAGCATGGATTTTAAGCGGCAATCTTCCGGCTTTGAAAACTATCGGACTTCACCCAAAAAAGAAAATCAAACTTTTCAACGGACCGTTGGAGTGCAAACTCGAATGTTTTGAAATTTATTCAGGGAGTAAAAAAATTAACAAACAAACTATTGCAAATTAACACAAAATGTTATATATTGCGTTTTTTTAATTACAGAATTTAACGTATAAAGAAAATGAAAAAATATTTATTTATTATTACACTGATATGGGTATGTACTGCCGTATCGTGTTCTAATTTCAGACGCGATACCGTATCAACCAGAAAATCAGACAACAGCAACACTCAAATGCCTGAAATCCTAAACAGCAATTACCTCAATGACGTAGATTACTATGTCAATTACATAAAAGCCAATGGAGAACAGTTGGATTTTATCAGGAAGGAAAAGAAAGGTAACAAAACCATTATGGGAGTTTTGAACAACGATACTGTAAGAATTTCGGTTGTGGGAGATTCCGTTAAAGAAAATACGGAAGTTTATTACAAAAATTCCGAACCCGTGCTTCTGGCAAGGGAAGTAATTTTGGACGTTGATTCCAATTATTTAGAAACTGCTTATTTCAAAGATAATCAGATTTACAAATGTTTCAGGGACGGCGTAGAACTGACAGACAAAGATTCGATGAAAGAATTTATGGCTATTGTCAGCAATTTGAAATAAGAAAAAACGGCGGATACAAAAATGTACTCCGCCGTTTTTTTTATTATTTTTGCCGATAAAGGAAAATCGTTCCTGAACGGTTCAAGGAGTTTCCGTCTTTACCGAAGACCACAATATCGTAAAAATATGTTCCGGGAGGACATTTTCGACTACCATTGTTTCCGATAGTACCGTCCCAACCGAAAACCGAGGCTTCAACCTCGTCCCATTTGTAAACTACCTGTCCTAAAACATTATAAATCTTACCTTTAATAGAACGGATATTAGCCGGCATTTTAGTCAGACCACCGTTTTTCAAGAAAGAATCCTTTTCGTTGAAAAATGTAAACACATCGTTTTGACCGTTACCATCAGGCGTAAAAATATTAACTTCCTTAACCTCCAAAGGTCTCGGAACGATTTTAACGGTTTGCGTATCCCTATCACTGCACCCTGAAAGGTCAGAATTTTCCAAAATCACTTGATAAAGACCTTTTTCATAATAGACTTTAACAAAGGGATTTCCGCTTTCGGGCTTTGAATCATCACCCGCCGTCCACGTACAAGCATTAGCCCACGAGGTTTTAGATTCAAAATTTATTTCATCACCGATAAAAATAGTTGAATCGCCCGCTCCCGAAAACTGCGTTTTTTCGACTTCAATAAAAACAGCCGTATCGTGAACACATGAAAAATCGTCAGAAACCGTAAACGTATATTTCGTTGTGCCGTATTCTTTCGGCGTACATTCTGCAACAGCGTTACGTGTCGCTGAAATGCCTTTGCCTGACCAAACAGCGCGTCTTAAATCATATTTCTGAAAAAAATTCCACTTTTCGGACAATAGTCTTTCCTCATCAAAAACTATCTCAAAATCAGACACATAGCCTTCACTCTCGGTTCCCTTAGAGGTCAAAACCAAGGTCCACTGACCATTAATAGACGATGTTAAAAAATTTTCAAAACTCTCCTCTGGCAAATATTCTCCCTCACTTATAACATTATCATCCGCCTCATTCAAAACCACGGAGTTCAACTTTTTTTCAGCTTTTAAAGAAAACGTATAATTATAAAGTGTTCCTGCTTTTCCTTCCTGCGGAATTCCTAAAAAATATTTCTTATCAGAAAAATCTTTCAACACAACTTCTTTATTATCAGGTGAGAACAAAGAAATTTTCAAATTTTCGGAATTTGTATGAACAAGTTTTACTCTAACAAATTTAATATCACTTTCGCTCGTAATGGTCTGATTATTAAAGTTTTTAACCATTACAAACTCTTTCCACGAGGTTGAATAAAACGTTTGAGGAGTTTTAGCAGAAAAAGAATTTTTCGGAAAATATTCAACCAAAGTATCATTCAAAGGCATCGTTAAAACCGCTTTACTGCCCAAACAAATTCCTTTGAAACTTTTGTCAATATCGTTATAATAATTTGAAAAATAAGGACTTACCCCAACTTTCAGCTTTCCGTAAGACAAAGCCTGATAATCATTATAAACAGCTTTAACACTTATAATGTATGCGCCGCCTTTTTGATAAATGTAATTAACGGTATTTTCTTGAGTTTCAACTCTATCACCGTTATCAAAATCCCAAAGGAAAGTTGCTGCGACTTCTTGTCCGTCAAGTGTGGCTTTTGCGGAAAATACGCAAGTAGTTTTGGGACAAACTATCAAAGAGTTTTCTTCGTCAAGGTTCAAAATTTCGACTCTAAAGTCCTGAGCCTTAACGGAAAACGCCATTAACAACAAAAAAATATGAAAAACTTTTTTCATCACGTTTTTTTAATAAGAAAAATACGGCTGCAAAAATAAATATTTTTTTCGTTTTCCCGTAATTTTGTTTTTCTAAAGGAAAAATATTGTTCTTTTTAAGCTGATAATCAAAAAGTTAATACAGAATTTTAAAAAAAAGTTAGAAAATAAACAAAATGAATGTTGGAAATTAAAAAAATACTTCGTACTTTGGCGACTTGAAAAAGGTTATCAACACTTTTTGGAGTTTATAACTTTTGAAAATTAACAATTAACTAAGGTCTAATTGGCTATCGGAAGATTGATGCCCAATTGTCCATAACAGAAAACTTTTAAATAAATTAAAGAAGTATAATAAAAAATTATGGCATCAACAGAACAAACTCCCGATTTCGTTTTTGAAACGAGTTGGGAAGTCTGCAACAAAGTAGGCGGAATCCATACCGTCGTTTCAACAAAAGCGCAGACCTTAAAGGCAAAATTCGGTGACAACCTCGTTATGATTGGTCCTGACATTTGGCGTAACACGGAAGACAATCCGGAATTCGTTGAGGACAAAACTCTTTTCGAAGATTGGAGAAGGGTTATAAACCGCACCGAAACCCGTGTCAGAATCGGACGTTGGAAAATTATCGGTGAACCTATCGTTATCCTCGTTGATTTTTCCCAAAACATCTCAAAAAAAGACTCAATTTTCGCTGAATTTTGGGAAACTTACAAACTTGATTCAATTTCAGGCGACTGGGGATATATCGAACCTGTGATTTTCGGTTACAGCGCAGGTAAAGTAATTGAGAGTTTTTGTCAATACAACCTTCAGCCCGAAAACCGTGTTGTAGCGCATTTCCACGAATGGATGACAGGTGCAGGTATTCTTTACATTGAGAAATACGCACCCGAAATTGCAACCGTTTTCACAACGCACGCCACAGCAATCGGCAGAAGTATTGCCGGAAACGGTCAGCCTTTGTACTCTCCGATTAACTCATACGACGGCGATACAAAAGCCCGTGAATTCAACATGGTGGCAAAACAAAGTTGTGAAAAACTTTCAGCACTCAACGCTGATGCTTACACGACGGTTTCAGACATCACCGCTATCGAGTGTAAACAATTCACATACAGAAAAGTAGACATTGTAACGCCTAACGGTTTTGAAGACGATTTTGTTCCTAAAGGCAGCGTTTACAACACAAAGCGTGCAGCAGCCAGAAAAACAATGCTCAACGTTGCATCAAAACTTTTCGGCGAGAAATTCTCTGACGATACTTTAATCCTCGGAACTTCAGGACGTTACGAATACAGGAACAAAGGTATTGATGTATTTTTGGATGCTTTGAAAAAAATCATCGACTTAGGCGAATGTAAGAAAAATATTTTGGCGTTAATAACAGTTCCCGCTAACAACTACGGAGCTCGTCAAGACCTTAAAGCCGCTTTGGAGGGCAAACAAGACAAAGTTTCAAACGACAAATATTCAAAATACTTGACCCACGGTCTTCACCACGTAGAATATGACGCTGTATGTAACCGCGCTATTGCGCTCGGTCTTGACAATGCAGAAAACAGCAAATTGAAACTTATTTTCGTTCCTTCATATTTGAAAGGTGATGATGGAATTTTCAATATGCCTTACTACGATTTGTTAATCGGTATGGACATAACAGCATTTCCATCGTATTACGAACCTTGGGGATACACACCGCTTGAAAGTATTGCCTTCAGTGTACCGACAATTACAACAGACCTTGCCGGTTTCGGAAAGTATTCGGAAAGTCTTTTGCCCAAAGATACAAAACCCGTTATAGTACTTCACCGCAACGATGATAATTATAACGATGTTGTTTATAATCTTGCAAAAGCCGTTATCGACTATGCCGGTTTGTCAAAAGCTGACATGGAAAAAACAAGAAAGGCGGCATACGAACTTTCACAACAATTCTTGTGGAAGAACCTCACGAAATATTATCTAAAAGCCTATTCAATTGCATTAGACAGAACGGTAAAACGTTTTGAAGAGGCTGATTTTTCAAAATATTCACACGAATCGTTTAACATAAAAGAAATAAAAGTGAACAACCCTATTTGGAGAAACATTCAGGTTCACCCGAACCTTTCAGGAAAATTTAAAGGCTTGGAAGAAATGTCCTACAACCTTTGGTGGTGTTGGAATTTCGAGGCCGAAGAAATGTGGCAGACCATCGGTGAAGACGGTCTGTGGGAAAAATCGGGTAAAAATCCCGTTGCCTTGCTTCGTCAGGTTGACCTCAACAGATTGTCCGTTTTGGAAAACGATCAGGATTTTATAGCTAAATACGAAAAAGTTTACGCCGATTTCCGTGCATATATGGAAGAAAAGAAAAATGCAAAAGGTCCTTCCGTTGCATATTTCTGTATGGAATATGGTATTCATGACTCACTGAAAATCTTCTCAGGTGGTCTTGGTATCTTAGCCGGCGACTATTTGAAAGAGGCTTCTGACTCTAACGTTGATATGGTTGCTGTCGGATTGCTTTACCGTTACGGATATTTCCGTCAGAAGATTTCTGTTTGGGGCGATCAAATTGCAGAGGACGTTCCTCAAGACTTCAGATACTTGCCAATTACGGCCGTAAAAGACGAAAACGGCAATCAAATGACCATTCAAGTGGCATTCCCGGGCAGAAAACTTACCGCTCAAGTTTGGAAAGCTCAAGTCGGAAGAATCGAACTTTATCTTTTGGATACTGATTTCGAGGCTAACTGGGATCAAGACCGTTGGGTAACCCACCACTTGTACGGCGGCGACAGAGAAAACCGTTTAAAACAAGAAATGTTGCTCGGTGTAGGCGGTATCCGCGCTCTTAGAAAAATGGGCATTACAAAACAGATTTACCACATGAACGAAGGTCATGCGGCATTGATGGGTATCGAACGCTTGAACAACCTTATCCAAGAACACAATTTCACTCTCAACGAGGCTTTGGAAATTGTACGTGCTTCAACGCTTTACACCACTCACACTCCCGTTCCGGCAGGACACGATGCTTTCCCCGAAGATATGATTTTGACCTACATGGGACACTATCCCGAAAGACTCGGTATCTCTTGGAAAGAGTTCTTAGCTTTGGGTAAAAACAACGTTGATGACAGAGGTCAGGAATTCAACTTCTCTTACCTTGCTTGTCAATTATCTCAAGAGGTTAACGGCGTATCAATGCTTCACGGCGAGGTTACCAAAAATATGTTCAACTACATGTGGAGCGGTTACTATCCCGAAGAGCTTAACATCGGATACGTTACCAATGGTGTTCACTACCCGACTTGGGCAGCAAAAGAATGGCAGCAATTCTACGCAAAAACATTCGACAAAAAATTCTTAAAAGACCAATCTAACGAGTCTTATTGGAATGCTATTCAAGGTGTTGATGACGGAGAAATATGGAAAATGCGTCAGCAAAAGCGTAAAGAACTTATCGACTACATCAAAATCAAAATGGAAGCCGATTACCAAAAACGCGGTGAAGATCCTTCGTCAATGGTAAAAATCAAAAACGCTTTGAATCCCAACACTTTGACCATCGGTTTTGCACGTCGTTTTGCAACTTACAAACGCGGTAACTTGCTTATGACAA
>JAEEGL011154368.1_pt1 | contig 13997 bp, 11 predicted proteins | sample 9134231 | NCBI WGS metagenome assembly JAEEGL01 (sample SAMN16246548, study PRJNA631951) | gut metagenome | biome: gut microbiome; feature: rumen; material: fiber-attached | host: Bos | place: Iran: Karaj | collected 2018-10
AACAACAACATCCTTGCACAGGCTGGACAGTCAATGCTGGCTCAGGCTAACCAGACAAATCAGGGTGTTCTTTCTCTTCTCGGCTAATATTCTTAAACGCAATACAAGAGGTCTTTTGCATACATTGCAGACTACCAAAAAGGGCTTCGGGATTTCCCGAAGTCCTTTTTTTTGATAAAATATATACAATAAAACAAATTGAAGTTGGTGAAAATATGAAAATTCTGATAATTGATATAGCATCATACCTCCATTTGGATATGTTTGTTAAAGCAATCCTGATGTTTGGCGAATCGTCAGTGGATGAGCTGTACTATAAGTTCAAAGGTAAAGACGTATATAATAACGATGAATTTGAAGAATTGTTTTCTCAAAAACTTGCCAAAAACAGGTATGACTGCGTGATATCCACCAACTTCTATCCTGTCATTGCCAGAATGTGCCATGACAGGGTGCTTCCTTATATTGCCTGGTCTTATGATACACCAATGAACCTTCTCCCGTCGGAGGAGATGACTTATGAGACAAATACCATTTTTCTATTTGATAAATTGGAAGTCCAAAGGTATCGGCAGATGGGTTATGAGAGATTTTTCCATTTACCTTTGGCAGTAAATACGGACAGGCTTGATGCCTTCAAACCAGCCGATGAGTACAGGGGTGACATAAGCTTTATGGGTAAGCTCTACAGATCCAAGCTTCCTATCATCAAGGAGGGACTTGGTCCTGAACTTCTTGAATATATTGATAAGCTTGTGATGCTTCAGAGGAAGACTATAGGAAGATATATATTAGACGATCTTGTTTCCCAACCGATAATAGATGAATTTAACAGGCAGTACAAAGAAGCCGGTAGGAATATTCAGATCATTAAAGAGCAGTTGACCTACAATGTTGCCGAGTATGTTACATATCTGGACAGAGTCGTTTTACTTGAGATGCTGGCCAGAAGATTTGATACTCATCTTTATACCTACGATATTGGCGATGCGGAGAAACAGATCCTAAAAAATGTTAAGATTCATGGTCGTTTGGCATATATTGATGAGATGCCCAGAATGTTTAAATCCAGTAAGATCAACCTTAATGGAAGCATGAGGGCGGCAAGAAGCGCGATACCGCTTCGTGCACTGGACATAATTGGGTGTGGAGGATTTCTTCTTTCTTCCGCACAACCTGAACTGGAAGAATACTTTGAAAATGGTAAAGAGGTAGTATTGTATCACAATGAAGAGGAGGCGGTTGAACTTGCAGATTACTACCTCCGGCATGATACAGAGCGCAAGAGTATAGCTAAAGCAGGTTATGAGAGAGCCAAAAGAGATTTCACCTACGAAGACAGATACAGGAAAATGTTTGAGATTGCAGGGGTTAAGATGATATATGGGTAACAGCTTACCTATTCTGATTTTTAGCGGAGATGAGAATATCTGCTATGGGATACTGGATTCCTTCAGCAGACAGCTTCGGGATGCATTGGTATCAATGGGCGAAAGTGTTGTTTTCTTTGATGCTAAAAGGGATGATATCAGAGACTGTCTTGGGAAGGAATATAGGGCAGTAATCGGCTTTATGGAGACGTTCTTTTATAATAGAGTCCCGAATGGAGACAGACTTCTATTCGATCTCATAATTGGACCTAAGTTCAACTATTGGCCTGATCATCCGGCTTTTTATAACCGCTTCAAAAATGATTTCCCCGGAGATTATCATATTCTGACTCAGGATAGAAACTATGTCCGCTTTATAAACAAGTATTATCCTAAGGCAACAGCGCATTTTCTGCCGCCCGGAGGAATGATCTCTGAAAGCATCATTCCTTTTGAAGAAAGGGAATATGACCTCTCTTTTCTTGGTACATATGTTGATTATAGGGATGTGCTTAGAACCTTTAACGCAAGTGATGAGGCTACTAAGATCATAACAAATACCTATCTTGACTATATGATAAAGCACCCCGATGAAACCACGGAGGATGCCTTTGCTAACACACTAAGCAGTCTTGGAGCCAGTGTTACTCAGGAACAGTTTCTGTCGGAGCTTTGCAAGATCCATCGTATTGCTACCATGGGAGCTGCAAGGTATTACAAAGAAAAAGTAATAGAGAGCATCCTGAATAATGGAATTGTGATAGACGTATTTGGAGACAGTTGGAAAAAGTCACCTTTTGCTGAAAATGATAACCTCAGGATTCACCAGGAAGTTCCGGCAACATCAGTGAGAGACGTTTACAATAATTCCAGGATGAGCCTCAATATAATGACCTGGCATAAGGACTGTATAACAGAGAGAATATTGGATGCCATGCTGGCTGGAAGTGTAGTGCTTACTGATAGAACGCAGGCGCTTGCTGAGAGCTTTGAAGATAAGAAAGATATTCTTTATTTTGACCTTAACAAAATAGAAACTGTCTCTGAAATCATCAGGACCGGGCTTGAGCATCCTGAGATTGCGTCATGTGGGCATGACAAGGCAATGTTGGGACATACATGGAAAGACAGGGCTGTAGCGCTACTTGAAATAATCGATAAAAAGGGCGATTAAATGAAGATCATCTTTTACAGATACAGAAGCATATGTGAGCCGGATTTTATTGGTGCATTTAAAAAGCTGGGAATAACTGTCGTAGAAGATACTGACGGTATGGATAGTTCCTTGTCAGTTACTGAGCGTATGTCCAGGTTAGGCAATTTTATCGCCGATAATACTCCAATGTTTGTCTTTTCAATTAATTTCTTCCCGTTTATTGCGATGGTCTGCGAAAGAATTGGCGTTAAGTACGTAGCCGAAAGCGTGGATTGTCCGGTACTTACGATTTTTCATAAGGCAATGCAGTCAAAGTTTAATAAGGTATTTCTTTTTGACTACAGACAGTATGAAGATGCCGGTAAGATAAATCCTGACGGGATTTTCTACCTTCCACTTGGAGCGCCGGTAGAAAGAACTACTGAAAAACTTGGAGACACAGATGGCTATAAATATGATGTTTCCTTTGTTGGTTCACTTTACAAGGAAAAAGATCCATATTTGGACCTGAATCTTCAGGAAGCATACAAGAAGCGATTTGGCGGGCTTTTTAGACAACAGATGGATTCGACTTCATATGGCCTTGAAATTGTGGAAAGCACTATTGATCAGGAAGATGTTGAGACTATCATGGGAGCAGATGAAGGGTTCCATCCTTCTGTGGAGGATGCATTCAACATTGACAACTATGTTGCAGTCAACGAGTATTTGAGTCCACATATCGCATATCTGGAAAGAGTTGAGATACTAAATAGTATTGCAGCAAATAGCGCATGCAGAGTGGATTTCTTTACCCAGAGTGATACCTCGGATCTTAATGATAATGTCGTTACCCATGGTGGGGCTGATTCACTAAATGAGATGCCCTTTATATTCAGGCAGAGCAGGATTAATCTGAACATAACCATGAGATCTATTCAGACGGGAATTCCCCAGAGAATCTGGGATGTTCTGGCTTGTGGAGGATTTCTTTTAACCAACGATCAGCCTGAATTGCACGAGTATTTCGAGGTCGGAAAGCATCTGGAAGTATACAGAAACAGGCAGGAATTAATGGATAAAATTGATTACTATCTCAAACATGAAGATGTGCGAAAAGAGATAGCGATTAATGGTTATAGAGAAGTGTGCGAAAAGCACACCGTGCTACATAGAGTTATGAGCATGATAAAAAGTATGCAGTAATGGAATGATCATTTTGGGGGACGATTGATGGAACTGATAAAGGATACAAAGAACAGAAACCTTGGGCTTAGGGAACATGAGTGCAGAATATGTGGAGCTAAGGGAATGTTCCAGTCATATCTAGTCAGAGAGATGATGAAGGGAACTCGAGACGAGTTCGAATATTTCGTCTGCCATAAGTGTTACTGCATGCAAATAAGGGAAGTGCCAGAAAATCTGGGTTACTACTATGGTAATGATTATTACAGTATGAAAGTTCCAGGGGACTCAGATACAGTCTTTGAAAGTCCTATTATTGATGACAGCAAAATCTTGGATGTGGGATGTGGAGCTGGTAAATGGCTATATAAGGAAGCTCAAAAAGGCAGAGTCAATCTATGGGGGTGCGATCCCTTTATAGAGCATGATCTGAAATATGGTGATAGGGTACATATTAAGAAGTGTGACATATCGGAAATGGAGGGAGACGGAACATATGATGTGATCAGAATGGCTGATTCTTTCGAACATGTGACGAATCCTAAAGAGGTTTTTGAAAATGCAAATAGACTTCTTTCAAACGATGGGATGATTTTGATGGGAATTCCCATATATCCTAATATTGCTTTTGATCTGTTTGAGACCCATTGGTATCAACTGGATGCCCCAAGACACATATTTTTACATTCTCTTTTAAGCATAAAGCATTTGGCTGATGAAAGTGGCCTGGAAATAACTATAGCTAACTATGATTCAGAGGTGGCGCAAATTGTATACAGCTACCTTTATCAGCATGGTGTTACCTACAATGAAATCACAGAGGAACTCATCTTAAAGTGTTTTAAGCCTGAGGAACTGCTTAAGATGGATGAGACAGCCAAACTTGCAAATGAGAATAAAAACGGAGATCATGTGAGACTTCAGCTACAGAAAAGAGGCGATGGATGCTGAGTATGAAACGTATAGTTGTTATGGCGTATCGGGATTCAGCCTGGAGAAATGAAGATCTGGGAAAAGACTGTGGTCTTGTGCCGTATATTATGGCTAGAAAAGCAGGTGCTGAGCTTACTCTGGTTACGGGCCCCGGCGAGGAGTACACCTACGACAAGCTCATGCCTGAGTTGACAATACATATGTTGGAAGATAACAGTGTTGAAGCTAAGAGCCAATATCTTCAGGATCACGGCAGAGAGATAGATTTACTGATGCTCTACGGTATAACCTATCACAATATTGTTTCTGCCAGCATTATCAGACAGATCAATCCGGATTGTAAGATAACCTGTGCTCTTGACCTAAACGATGAATATATAGACAGGATACCTTTCTGGGAACAGCCTTTTTTTGACTATTTTAATGGAATGGATCTGATGTGGCAGTCAGATACGCTTTTGACAGAATTCGTAAATAATAAATGGGATTGGGACATAGTATGTGCAAGAAACGGCTACTACAATCTTCCTATGAAGACCAGCGATATAGAGTATTATCCATTTGAAAAAAGAGAGAATACCATAGTCTATATTGGACGAATCAATAATGGTCCGAAAGGACTAAAGGTTTTGCTGGAGGCTTTTGCAGCTGCTGCAGATAGTATTCCGGGATGGAACCTTAAGATGGTAGGGACAATTGAACATCCATTTGAAGAATTGATAGAAGCATATTTTGATTATTATCCCGAGCTTCAGGACAGGGTGACTTTTACCGGACGAATAGACGATAAGGCAGTACTTCATCATGAGTATGAGAAAGCTAAGATCTTTGCAGCCTCATCCGTTGTTGAAGGGGGTACGCCAAATGCTTTTGCTGAGGCTTTGTGTACAGGATGTGTTATGGCAATAACCAGAATAAATGCGTATAACGACATTCTAGGGGACAATGAGACTGGTAAATCTGTGCCTATCGGGGATACTAAGGCTTTTACCGATATGCTTATCGAGTTATGCAATGCTGATGATCTTGAAAAGAAATCATTAGCGGCATATGAGAGAGGAAAAGAGCTATATTCACTTGAAAGGGCGGTTGACATGCTATATGGGAAACTTTGTGACAAAGGATTCTAAATTCATATATAGTGATGGAACAGGTGAGCGTTTACTTCTTGATCTTAATGATTTTTTATCAAATTATGGAAGGATACCTTTTCATTCGGATCTTACCGAGATAACTGTCCCAAATCTGGTGCTGCTTAATATGGATAACCATGTCAGTTTTTGCAACGGAGACAAGAGGCAGGAGAATCTGCTTGCCTATTACACAATGCTTGATGTCATGTTTATAAGAGAACACACCAGGTCTAAATATCCCAAGCACGTTCTGGAAATTGGGGATGATCTAGCGTTGTATAATCACATCTCGCAGCTTGCCGGTGTGTTACACCCGGAAACTGTCATTCAGATGGCGGAAAATAGTGATCTACCTGTAGGTGCTGAGAAGAATGAAGATATTATTTTTGTCAGCGTCTTGGAAAAAGAACTTTCTGCTGAAGAGGTTAAGAGCATTAACAATCTGTTGAAACCGGGCGGTATTGTATTTCTGCTTTCTTGTGTAGGAAATAGCACGGTTTCTCAGTTTAAAAATATGTTTGATGAAGTTGATGAGTTAACTATTGATAATATTACAATTATATTGAGAGGGCATTCTCGGAGCTAGGGAGTGTTAATGCAAACAAGCCTTCAGGAACTTAACTTTCCGGATGAATATTTCATAGATGAGATAAGAAATGGCTTCTATGTCTCTGAGACTATGAAGCGTTTTTGGGCTGCACAGCTTCAGGTGCTTAGCGAGATCGACAAGATCTGTCGGAGGCACAATCTTAGCTGGTATGCAGACTGCGGGACATTACTTGGGGCCGTGAGACACAAAGGATTTGTGCCTTGGGACGACGATCTGGATATTGCCCTGATGAGGGATGATTATGAGCAGCTGCTTAAATATGCCAGAGAAGAACTGCCCGAAGAGTACTATCTGTTTTCATTCATTGACAGGGACGACTATGTACTACCCTTTGCCAGGATAGTTAACAGCGGAGAGCTCAGAACAGATAAAGAATTTCTTGAGAAAAATTTTGGCTGCCCGTTTTCTGTAGGGGTGGATATCTATCCTCTTGATAATGTCTTTGATGACCCGGATAAGGAGGAAGACAGAAAAGCCAGAGCTGAAGTCATAATGACCACCTTTAAGAAAACGGTGAACATCACAGGTGACGCACCAAAAGAGATGATGGTCATATTTGATAAGGTCAGCAGGGAATGTACGGACAACAGTTCTAAGGAAATAACCCGTATGTATCTGTATGCAGAGGGATTCGCAAAATACCAGAGAAGCTACTACGACAGCTGGGAAGACGCGCCTTTTGAAACTACGATGATACGTGTGCCAGCTGGGGCTAAGGACATCCTCCATGACCATTTCGGCGACTACACCATCTTTTTCAGGGGAGGCGCAGTACACAATTATCCCGGTTACAGGCAGATGGAGGATATCATAGAGGCGAATTACCACAGATATCCCACCAGATACTGCTTTGATCCCCAGAATTTTGCTCCAAAGAGCGAAAGAGAGATTCCGGTTAAGCCACAGAAAGATATCCTGTTTCTTTCATGCAGATCTGACTGGTGGGATCAGATGAGTCCGGTATTTGAAGCAGCAAAGGCTAATCCTGACAACAAAGTGAGCGTTATTCCAATCCCATATTATTTCCTGAATAGCATAGGAGAAATGGGCGCAGCTAACAGGGATACGCAGGCTTTTGAAGCTATTGAGCAAGTAAGAGACTACCTTACCAATTTTGATGAATACGATCTGGAAGCCAGACATCCTGATATTATTGTTATTCAGTTCCCTTTTGATGGATACAGCAGAGCCATAAGGATTTCGCCATTTCTTTATTCAGGAAATCTTTCCGACTTTACTGATCAACTAGTATACGTTCCCTACCTTAACCCGGATGTGCCAACCGGTCCTGAAGATGTGCTGTACAAGGCCATGACAGAGCTTATAGAGCAGCCGGCGGTTTTCAATGCAGACAGAGTGATAGTAAGTTCAGAGGGAATAAGACAAGTCTATATCGAGCAACTAACCGCCATGACAGGCGAAGATATGCGCAGCTACTGGGAAAAGAGAATACGCCTTGAATTTCAGGGATAAGAGTGCCGAACTATGAAGATTCTTTTTGCAGAATGGAATAGCTATGGAAATAGGGATGTTTACGATGCTGTAAACAGAATGAGAGAAGACGGGGAAGATATTGAGATCGTATCATTGTCATTTGATGCAAGGACGGATCGCCATGACAGAGAGTTTGAGAGAACTCTAAAAGCGGCGGTTGAGACAAATGCTCCGGATTTCCTGTTCTCTTTTAACTACTTCCCTGTGATTTCCGCGGCCTGCAAGAAGCTGGGGATAAAATATGCAGCCTGGGTCTATGACAGCCCTGCTGTGAATCTCTTTTCCTATACTCTTATAAATGACTGCAACTATGTGTTCCTGTTCGACAGTGCAGACTATGAGCTGTTTGCATCTCAGGGCATCAAGACAGTCTTTTACCTGCCTCTTGCCTCGGCGGTAGCAAGATATGACAGAATAGACACGGGGAACCTGGAAGAGAGCAGATTCAGGTCAGCGGTGTCCTTTGTAGGACGGATGTATTCGGCTAAAGCAAATTACTATGATCAGATTGAGCCAAAGCTCTCCGAGTACGCCAGGGGATATCTGCAGGGGCTGATGAGAGCCCAGATGGAGATTGACGGTGTAAACATTATTGAAAACGCATTGACCAAAGACGTTCTTGATGAAATGGTGGATATTCTTGGACTTGAGCCAAATTATGACGGCGTGGAGTCGCTGGAATATTTGTATGGGAATTACGTAATCAATAGGAAGATAACAGCAACAGAGCGCAGAGAGATCATTAGCATGCTGGGCACAAAATTTCCTGTGAACTTATTTACAGATGATACATCACTTTGTTTTGACGGGGTGACAAACAAAGGCAAAGTGGATTACTACGATGAAATGCCTCTGGTGTTCAAAGCATCGGACATTAACCTGAACATAACCCTCAGGAGCATTAAGAAGGGGATTCCTCTTCGCAACCTGGACATAATGGGATGTGGAGGATTCCTGCTTACAAACTATCAGGAGGATATGCTAAGGTTCTTCGAACCGGGGGTGGATTTTGTATATTACGAGAGCAGAGAGGATATGCTGGCCAAAGTTCAGTACTATCTTGAGCATGAGAATGAGCGAAGGGCTATTGCCCAAAGTGGCTATGAAAAAGTGAAGGCACAGCATATCTATGAACACAGGCTTAAAGCGATAATTGATACTGTAACAGGCTGAAACAGAAATGTCAGAATGAACCATGGAGGAACAGTAGATTTATGGATACAAAAGCCCGTTTTGATGTCCTTATAGTCGTAACCCCAAATGATTGCGAAAGGCTTCTTCCATTATATCCAAGGCTTGCGGATAATTTCGATTACGGAAATATCTGCTTCATTGGTGCGCCAAAGGTGGGTGAGATGGCCCTGAATGACCCCAATATCGGCAGCAGGGTCAAATGGGTGGATGAGAACGACATTATCTCCTTCGATGAAGTCCATGCATTTATGGCGAAGCATCTGGAACCCATCATCGGATCTGACCCGCTTCCAAGGGGCGTTACCGGCTGGTATTATCAGCAGTTCCTGAAAATGCAGTATTCAGCCCTGTGCCAGGACGAGTACTACATGACCTGGGACGGTGATACTGTGCCCTGCAGGAAGGTAAACATGTTCAGCCCGGAGACAGGACAGCCCTATCTGGACCTGAAGCACGAGCATCACACAGAGTACTTCGATACAATGGGCAAGATCCTGCCCGGATTTGGCAAGGTCATCGAGAGGTCTTTTATCTCAGAGCATATGCTCTTCCGCTGCGACATAATGCGCAGCCTCATCGCTGAAATAGAAAAGAACGACAACATACCCGGAACAAAATTCTGGGAGAAGATAATAAATGCAATTGAACCGGAAAAGATCCAGGACTCATCCTTTAGTGAGTTTGAGACCTACGGCACATACGTGGCCCTGAGATACCCCAGCGTTTACAGACTTCGCGAGTGGCATTCCTTCAGGCTTGGAGCCTCGTTCTTTGACATGAATACCATCTGCGACAGGGACTTTAAGTGGCTTGGCGTGGATTTCGATGCTATCTCATTTGAAAAGGGACAGAGCGTGGTTGAGGGCAACGGCGGATTTTTTGACAACCCTGAAGTCCAGCAGAAGATCTCTGCCAAGAAGCTTCTTCAGGCGGCCCAGATGGAGTATAAGGACGGTTACAAGGAGGTTTGGGAAGACGATATAACAGCTGCCAATGCCAACGTCCGGACCGGCGGCTATCAGAAGAGCCAGGGCAATGACAACAAGACCCTGATTGTCATCGTTTCCTACAATTCCAAGCATTTTATGGAAAAGAACCTTGAGAGTATCCGGGAGGCGCTGACTCCGAGAACTTACAAGATTGCCGTGGTGGATAATGCCTCCGACGACGGCGTTGAGAAATATCTGGCAGAGCAGGAAGACATAATATATATCAGAAATGAAAACAACGTGGGCTTTGGACCGGCATGTAATCAGGCTGTTCAGGCCACAAAGGGTACAGAGTATGAGAGCTACGACGTGTTCCTGTTAAATAACGACACAAGGCTTGTGTTCGATTCGCTTTATTTCCTGAGACAGGCTCTTTATTCTTTCGATGAGATCGGAGCAGTGGGAAGCGTGTCCAACTATGCAGGAAACAAGCAGCAGATAGACGTGACCTTCGACACTGTGGAGGAATACATCAAATATGGCGAGAAGATGAACCAGCCCATGGAGAATCCCTGCCTTGAGAGGGTAAGGCTCTCCGGCTTTGCCATGCTCATAAGGCGTTCTGTCTGGGATGAAGTCGGAGGCTTTGACGAGGACTTTGCTCCGGGATATTTCGAGGATGATGCACTATCCATGGAGATCTTGCGCCGGGGATACAGGCTCAAGGTGGTGAGGAACAGCTTTATTTATCACGCCGGAAGTCAGAGCTTCATCAAGACCGACTATCAGAAGCTACTTACGGAGCACCATCAGCTCTTTATACAAAAATATGGATTTGACATTCTGAAGTACGCCTATGCCAGCGGAACTGTGATCTCTCAGATTCCCTACGGGCCTAAAGACAGATTTGCCGTACTCCACTACGGATGTGGGCTGGGAGCAGAGCTCAAGGCGATAAAGAGTCTTTTCCCTAACTGCGAGACTGTTGGCGTTGAGACAAATTCGAAGATTCAGAGCATTGCCTGCAAGACGGAAAAGATATTTGGAAGCATTGACGAACTGATGGAGTTCTACGACAATGCTGCCTTTAACGTGCTGATAATCGATCGGGATACTCTGGAAAATCTGGATGAGGCGGAGAACAGCATCTTGTCGGCGATCCTGTTGCCTGATCCGGTGATCCTGGTGAAGAATATGCAGTACGAGGAGTTCCCGTACGAGAAGATCAAAGTCATCATCTGGGATATGGATGAGACCTTTTGGCAGGGAATACTCAGCGAGGGTGAGGTTATCCTGCCCATGTCCAATGCGGATTTGGTGCGCAGCATTACCGATCACGGAGTTGTGAACAGTATTTCCTCCAAGAATGACGAGGAGCCGGTGATGGACGAACTGGCCCAGGCCGGTGTTGCGGATCTGTTTGTGTTCAACAACATCAACTGGGAAGAGAAAGGGGCACAGATCGCAGACAAGCTTTCAGCGATGGGGCTTCGGGCGGAGAATGCTCTTTTCATAGACGATAATCCCAGGAACCTGGAGGAAGCTCGCTTTTATGCAAAAGAGCTCATGACTGCCACTCCGGATATCATCCCATACCTTGCTACCTACTATACCAAGACAAAGGCTACGGATCCTGAGCATTCAAGACTCGAGCAATACAAGATCCTGGAAAAGAAGACTGCAGCCCAGGCAGTGAGCTCATCCAAGGAGGATTTTCTTAAGGAGAGTGATATCAGGATTTCCATTAATAAGAACTGTCTGGAGAACATCGACCGCATCAGCGAGCTGGTGATGAGAAGTAACCAGCTGAACTATACGAAGAACAGGGATGATAAAGCTCTTTTGACAAGGCTTATGACCAATGACTGGAACGACTGTGGCTATATCAGGGCTAGGGATAAGTTCGGTGATTATGGCATAATCGGCTTCTACTGCTACAACACCAGAGAAAAGAAAATGGAGCACTTCCTGTACTCCTGCAGAGTTCTGGGCATGGGAATCGAGCAGTATGTGTACAACAAGCTTGGGTGCCCGGAATTTGAGGTGAAGGAGCCGGTTTCAGTGAGGCTGGAGGCAAATAAGGCTGTGGACTGGATCACGGAGGACGAAGGACTGACGGAGGCGGCGGATAAAGTTGCTGCGAACAGGATGCGCGTCCTGCTTAAGGGGCCTTGCGATCTCAGCGCAGTTGAGCCATACCTGACCGGAGGCAGTATAACAACGGAGTTTAACTATGTGGACGACAGAGGCGTAGTTGTGGCCGGACAGAACCATACCATGCATATCTGGGAAAAGAGCCATCTCGGGCCGGAGGGTGTGCGAGACCTGATAAAGGATGTGCCTTTCCTGTCAGAGGCTGACTTTGAAACAAAGATCTTTGACGAGGAATACCACGTTATATGCATCAGCACGTTGCCTGATCTGTCGGCGGGGCTGTATAGGAATAAAGGAACGGGAGAGTATATCTCTTTTTCCAATAAGAACTCTGACCTGACGGATCCGGAGAACATGGGGCATTTCATTGATGGCACCTATCAGGGCCATGGTTTTAAGTTTACTAAGGAAGTGATCGAGGAGTTTGCGAAGGACTGGGAGTTCGTGGGAAATACACCATTAGATCTTTTGATGAGGAACCTGGACTTCATTTATGACAATGTGAAAGGCAGGCCACTTATCATACTGATCCTGGGAAGCGAGAAGGACTACGAGGGATATAATCAAGAGTTTGACGCACTTGGTGAGATCTATAGGGACTACAATCCTGTACTGGAGGAGTTTGCATCAGATCACGAGAGAATGCGGGTCATCAACATCACTGATTTCATCGGATCTCAGGAGGATTTTGAGGACTGCATAAATCATTTCAGCAGGAATGTGTATTACAAGATTGCAGGTGAGATCTGCAGGTACATTAACGAGTCGGTTTGATGGGAAGGCGAGGTGGCGCTAAATGTCGACGAAGAATAAGTTTTCTCTTAATGCATCAATGATGTGTGCTGATTTTGGAAATCTTTATAAGGAAGTAAAAGAACTGGAGGCTGCGGGAATTGATTCCTTCCATATAGATATAATGGACGGCCGCTATGTTAATAACTTCGCCATGTCCCTGTACGATATGGCCTGCATTGCGGAGGCCACTACGCTGCCACTGGATGTACATCTGATGATAGAGCATCCCCGCAATAACATAGATATTTTCCTGGACAGACTTCGCCCGGGCGATACAGTATATATTCACCCGGAGGCTGAGTATCACCCTTCAGCGACGCTTCAAAAGATCATCGATGCAGGTATGCACCCGGGAATCGCCATAAATCCCGGCACCAGCGTGGAGACAGTAAGAGAAATGCTCCGCATAGTTGATCACGTCCTTGTAATGGCAGTAAATCCCGGCAATGCCAGCCAGATGTTCCTGCCATATGTGGGTGAGAAGATCGAGACCCTGATCAAGCTTCGTGCCAAGATGGGATTCAAACTCTTTTGGGACGGAGCCTGCGGAGCTGAGCGAATGCTGGAATATGCGCCTCACGGCGTAGATGGCTTTGTTCTTGGAACTACGCTTTTGTTTGGCAAGGATAAGCCCTATAAGGAGATAATCGAGCATATCAGGAAGCTGGATTTTTCGTATTAAAAGGGGTACGTGTATAGCGGGATTACATAAAAGACACAAATTTTCATTAATCCTGTGATATAATGAAATTACGATTCAAAATACACACAATTAAAGAATATTTTAAGCGCTACTTTATAATTTCTTTATATTGTGATGGTAGAATCTCTCTTAGCCGTTTCGGAGTGATTAACGCTTTGGAAACAGCGAAAAAAAGGGCTTTAAAAAAACTAAAGTTTCCGGGTGGACACACCGATATATTAGTAGACACTGGTGGAGCTGGTTTTTTAAAGAAGAGAGGTGATACCAATGTGCGTCGAAGCGCGTGGAAATAAAAAAGAATTAAAGTCTCCTGAGGGACGACTTTCACGGGAGGTGAGAGAGCCTCCACCATAGTATGGAGC
>JAEEGL011590953.1_pt1 | contig 13997 bp, 10 predicted proteins | sample 9134231 | NCBI WGS metagenome assembly JAEEGL01 (sample SAMN16246548, study PRJNA631951) | gut metagenome | biome: gut microbiome; feature: rumen; material: fiber-attached | host: Bos | place: Iran: Karaj | collected 2018-10
TATTTGGTCTGTCTTGCCGAGGATGTGGTTCAATGCATGACGACCTTGGAATGATGCGGCATGGGCTAGTTGACAAATACCATTGATATCACCAATGGCATATATGCCGGGAACGTTCGTTTCATAGTTCTCGTCAACGGTAATACCGCGACGGTCGTAAGCGATGCCGACATCGTTCAAGTTAAGCGAATCGGTGTTAGCTGCGCGTCCAACAGCCATAAGTACTATGTCGGCTTCAACAGACTGTTGTTCGCCTTTTAGTTCATAGCCGACGGCACAAGAATTGTCCAAATCTTCAATTTTATTGACGGCAGCATTGTTGATTATTTGAATACCTTCGCTTTTAAGACTTGCCTTGAGGCGCTTGGCTATGTCTGCATCAAAGTTGGGCAGTATTTCCTTGCAGTATTCCAATACAGTAACCTCACTGCCAAAAGCATTGAAGATTGAAGCAAATTCTAAACCAATGACGCCACCACCAATGATTGTCAGCCGATTGGGAATCTCGGTTAGGTCGAGCATTTCCGTGGATGTCAACACCCGTGGGAGGTCTTTGCCAGGAATTGGCAGAAATTTTGTCACAGAGCCAGTCGCTATTATAATGTTCATGGCTTGATAATCAGCTTCGCCATCTGCGCCTTCAACATGGATACTATGTGCATCCGTCAATTGTGCATTACCTTGCACGTGAGTAATGTTTGGATGGCGCAATAGACCTTCAACACCGCTGATGAGATTGGCTACAACCTGATTCTTACGCTCCACTACTTTTGTCATATCAAAGCGATATGACACCTCAGAGAGTCCTAAATTTTCAGCCCCTTTAAGGTCGCGAAGCAGTTGTGCATTTCTGCAAAAACATTTGGTGGGGATGCAGCCAACGTTCAGGCATGTACCGCCAACTCTTTCCTTTTCTACTAGAACCGTCTTGAGTCCAGCTTTGGCCGCACGCACTGCAGTTTCATAGCCACCCGGGCCGGCACCTATAATAATAAGGTCAACTGCTGTCATGACAGATAACTGTTAAATGTCAAGTGAGGTTCCTTGACTGCTTTTACATCATCCATTCTCCCTGTCGGGGTATGGTGAGGCGCAGTTTTCACCATTTCTGGATTATCTTTGGCTTCCTTGGCAATGAGCTTCATTGTTGCAATAAATGCGTCAAGCGTATCTTTGCTCTCAGTCTCTGTGGGCTCAATCATCAAAGCTTCGTGGAAGAGCAAGGGGAAGTAAATTGTCGGTGCATGGAAGCCGTAGTCAAGCAAGCGCTTGGCAACGTCTAGTGTAGTTACTTCAGTACTCTTGTCCTTTAATCCGTCAAAGACAAACTCGTGTTTGCACAGCCCGTCAATAGGTAATTCGAAGCAATCCTTCAGGGATTCTTTGATGTAATTTGCATTTAGGACAGCCAGTGGCCCAACCATCTTGATATTTTCCTTACCAAGAGACAACAAATAGGCATATGCACGCAAAATGACAGCATAGTTGCTGAGGAAATAGCTTACACAAGCCAGAGAATCCTTTTCGTCGTCAACTATAAATTTGCCGGAATCTTCACATTTTCTTACATGAGGATTGGGAAGATAGTTTTCCAAACCTTTACGAACGCCAACGGGACCAGCACCTGGACCACCACCTCCATGTGGCGTTGAGAATGTTTTATGCAGGTTGATGTGCATAACATCGAATCCCATATCTCCAGGACGACAAACTCCTAATAGTGGATTTAAATTGGCTCCATCGTAATACATTAAGCCACCGCAATCGTGTATTAGTTTTGCTATTTCTGGTATTTTCGTTTCAAAAATGCCCAAAGTGTTGGGGTTGGTCATCATCATTCCGGCTATGTCATCACCAAGAAGAGGTTTGAGGTCTTCAACGTCAACTGTACCATTCGGTGTGCTCTTAACTTCAACCACTTCCAAACCACATACAGCAGCTGATGCTGGATTCGTTCCATGGGCAGAGTCGGGAATGATAATCTTAGTACGTTTGCTGTCACCTCGCTTCATGTGATATGTACGAATAACCATGAGTCCGGTTAATTCACCATGAGCACCGGCGTAAGGATTAAGGGTAAATTCGCTCAAACCGCTGATTTCGCTCAACATCTTCTGAACATTGTAATACACTTCAAGGGCACCTTGAACACTATCTGCAGGTTGTTCTGGATGGAGATTGAAAGCGGGAAGCGCAGCCATTTCTTCATTAATCTTGGGATTGTATTTCATCGTACAACTACCCAGGGGATAGAAACCAGTGTCTACACCAAAATTATTGTTACTCATATTGGTGTAATGACGTGCAACTGTTTGCTCGTCAGCTTCAGGAAGAATTGTTTCACTCTTCCTTAACAAACAATCAGAAAGATCTGAGACATGATAGTCTTTGAACTCATTGTTAGGAAGTGAGTATCCGATGCGTCCTTTCTTTGATAATTCGAAAATAAGTTTTCCGTAATATGTATTATTCATGACTTATGCTTCTTTTACAATTGAGACCAAATTATCTATTTCCGTTTTAGTGCGTTTCTCAGTTACTGCAAGCAATAGGCAGTCCTCCATACCTTTTTTCTTGAGACGTATGCCTCCTAAAATGCCCTTTTCCTCAAATTTCTTTTGAAGGGCATCTAAGTTTAGAGTTGTACGTACACAGAATTCATTAAAGAAAGGTTGACCTTTGAATGTATCTTCAAATTTGCCTGTCTTTATGAGTTCATCATGTAAGTAATGTGCACCTGCGTATGATTGTTCATTAACCTCTTTTAGTCCCTTTGGACCCATCAGCGACATGTATATAGTAACGAATAAGGTCATCATGCCTTGGCTTGTACAGATATTTGACGTCGCTTTTTGCCGACGTATGTGTTGCTCACGTGCCTGCATTGTAAGGACAAATGTACGTTGGCCGTTTGAGTCTGTGGTTCCACCAACAATACGTCCTGGCATTTTGCGGATAAGTGAGTTGGTTGTACAGAAATATCCGACATATGGGCCACCATAATTCATCGGGCATCCCAAAGATTGGCCTTCGCCAACTGCAATATCAGCACCCCATTCGCCAGGTGTCTTCAAAACGGCCAAAGTACTGGCAGGGCAATTCATAATTAAAAGAGCTTTTGCGGCATGACACATATCGGAAACGCCGGTAATGTCTTCAACAATTCCATAATAATTGGGTTGACCAATGATAACGCCTGCAACCCCACCTTCATCGAGCTTAGACTTTAATGCACTTAAATCAGTTATGCCATTGTTTTCGGGGATTTCTTCCAAGTCAATGCCGTGAAATAGTGCATATGTTTTAGCTACTCTGATAACCGATGGATTTAATGTTGCAGAGATTAAAACTCGGTTTGCCTTTTTTGTACTTGCAACTGCCATCATCATGGCTTCTGCCGTAGCCGTACTGCCATCGTACATACTTGCGTTTGAGATGTCCATGCCTGTCAGACTAGCCATTAATGTTTGGTACTCGAAGATATACTGTAAAGTTCCTTGCGAGATTTCAGCCTGATATGGTGTATATGAAGTAAGGAATTCTGAACGCTGTGTAATATAGTTTATGACAGATGGGGTGTAGTGATCATATACACCGCCTCCGGCAAAACATACTAAGGGAGTGTTCATCTTACCCAAGCGCTCAAATTCAGCACGAACTTCTTGCTCTGATTTAGCTTCGGGTATGTTGTAATCACGATTCAGTTTCAACTCATCAGGTACTTCGTTGTACAACTCTTCCAGTGTATTGACACCTGCGACCTTGAGCATTTCCTGAATATCTTCTTGTGTGTGGGGGAAATATTTGTAAGCCATTGTGGGATGATTCGCTAAAAACAAATTGACGTTAACTTTGGACAGAGCATATGGGCTTCCGCACCAAAGTCAACGTCAATAAATACTCGTATTATTTACAAATTTCGCTGTATGCAGCTGCGCTGAGCAGTTTTTTGAGTTCTTCGGGATCCGATAATTCTACCTTCATAATCCAGTTCTCATATGCATCTTCATTGATGAGTTCAGGACTATCTTCCAAGGCTTCATTAATCTCGAGCACCGTTCCTGATACAGGCGAAATCAAATCGCTTGCGGCTTTTACGCTTTCGACTGCACCGAACTCTTCACCTGCTGTTACTTCATCGCCTGCTTCTGGCATATCAACATATACTACGTTGCCCAATTGGTGTTGTGCGTAGTCAGAGATGCCTACATAGCCAATGTTTCCTTCGACTTTCACGTATTCGTGAGACTCTGTGTAAAACAGACCTTCAATTACTTTTGCCATAATTTGTAATAGTTTTATAGTTTATAAATAAGATTATTTCTTGTAGCTCTTGTCATAAAAACGTTTCTTCACAACCGTGCCCTCATGCAACTTTTTGTGAATTCTAACTTGTACTTTTGTTCCCAATTCTTTGTATTTGGCATCAACTAATGCGACACAGACGCTCTTATCTGTCATAATGGTGCGATAACCTGTGGTAACTTCTCCTATAACCTGGCCATCGGCTTCAACAGTATAGCCATGGCGAGGAATAGCTTTATCATCGTCAGCCAAAGCAATGCCTACAAGTTTCTTCTGAACGCCTTCCGTCTTTTGTTTAACTATTGCGTCTTTGCCTATGAACTCTGGTTTTTCTACTTTAACAAACATGCCTAGACCAGCTTCAATTGGAGATATGTCGGCGCTCAATTCATCACCATATAGAGGCAAGCCTACTTCGAAGCGCAATGTGTCTCGACAACCGAGACCGCAAGGAAGTACTTCGCCGCTAGCGATTAGTTTATCCCAGGCTTCGTTTATGAATTTATGGCTGCCATATATTTCAAAACCATCTTCACCTGTGTAGCCCGTACGGCTTACAATGACAGTTTCTCCTTCAGTCTCGATTTTCTTAAATGTATAGAAAACCAATTCGCTGCATTCTAGGCCCAGTAATTTCTCAACTAGCGCTTCGGCTTTCGGACCTTGAACGGCCAATTGGCCGTAATAGTCGCTTTGATGGTCGATTTTTACATTAAAACCTTGGGCATTTTCTTGCATCCATGCCACATCCTTCTCGATATTTGCGGCATTAATAACGAGGAAGTACTTGCCGTTACCTTCGCAATAAACTAAAAGGTCATCAACTGTACCTCCGTTGGGATATAACATCATTCCATAGAAAATTTTCCCGGCTTCTGCACCGCTGATGTCGTTTGTGAAAATGTGTTGTACGTATTTCTCTGCATCGGGACCCGTTATTTCCACTTCGCCCATGTGAGATACGTCGAACACACCACATGCTGTGCGCACGGCTAAGTGCTCTTCTTTAATACCACTGTATTGTATTGGCATTTCGAAGCCACCAAACGGGCTCATCAAGGCACCTAGTGCCACGTGCTTGTCATATAGACACGTTTTTTTGTTTTCTGACATGATTTATTTAAATAGTAAATTAATGAATTGTTCTTTGTCCAGGTTTAGAATGTAGTCTTCAGTATTGCAGCCATCGATTGCTTTGGCTACATCTTTTTTGTCGTATGGAATATCGTGGAGTCGGTTCAGTAGTCCTTTGTCCAGATCGCCTACTAGAAAGTAGTCGCCCATCATATTTACGTTTCTAATTGTGCCATTTTTAACTTCGACGCGAACATCAAATACTCCGCAGTTTTCAACATGTTTGTTCAGCAGAACACTGTAGCGAGGGTTTTTGCCATATATGAATTCGTCCGACAAATATTCTTTTTCTATTTCCCTAATTTGGTCAATGGCATCATCGTTCAGCGTTAATTCTTCATCACACAGGTTTTCCTTTATATAATCTTTGAATGCCTCGATGTCCATACGCTCTCCGATGTAATCTTTAAGGAGAGTGATGTGTTGACGGACGCTTTGCACGCCCTTTGTGAGTAGTTTCTGGTCATCAGGTGTGATACTGCCCACCATATTCTCCATGTGTGTGTCATAAAGCATGGTTCCGTGAACGATATTTTTGCCTGGAACATGATAAAATGCGTTGCCGCTAACTTTTTTTCCGTCAATGGTGATGTCATTGCGGCTTGATGCTTGGGCTTTGAGCCCTAATTTCTGGAGCAAGAAGGCTACCATGCGCAGGTAACGGTCGAAGGTGAATTGCACTGCCTCTCCACCGCAAATGTAACTGAACATGATGTTGCTCTTGTCTGCATAGACACAACCTCCGCCGCTTTTTCGGCGGAACATATTGATGCCGCGCTCGCGGCAAAAGTTTATGTTAACTTCGTTCTCAATCAACTGGTTTCTTCCAAATATCACGGTCGGTTCCACTTGCCACATAAAAAAGCACTCGTCGGCTTCAATGTGATGGGCGACGTACTCTTCTGCCGCCAAATAAAATGGAAGCAGTTCGCTGTCGCTGTTGGGGATATTGATATAAACCATTCTATGAAAACAAATTCACATGTTTATTCCGGCATCTGTCGGACTCCCGCCCTGTCGGGCGATTATTACTCCGCAAATATACTTATTTAGTTTGATATATGCCACATGAAATCATGTCTTTTTTGTGGATAATTATCGGGTAAACATGGTTTATGCAACAAGGCATGTTGGCAGACGGAAAGCCCACATAAAAAATTTTATGTGGGCTTTCCGTCTCTCTATGTCCGATATATGTCCGGATATGTTTGATTTCATAGGTTTTCTGGTAGATTCAGATAATCTTCCATAAAATGTATGTCTTCACCATGAAGACCTTGGCTTGTCAGGAGTCTGATGTCGTCTTCTGAAAAATGGAATATTTTCCCAGCTTGTACTGCTGACGAGGTGAAACGTCTGTATCTGGTCACGGCCAGCCGGGTATCGCCCGAGAGCCAAGCGGTGTGGCCCCCATAGATATGATCTTCGGGGTTCGGATTGTTGGCTTCAATTCTGCGGTAATAGTTTTCTGCTTGTTGTAGTTGTCCAACGAGAAGGCTACACCAGGTTATGGCGCGCATGGCTGGCATGTAGTTGGGCTTTAGGTAATCAATGTGTAAAAAGTGTGGGAGTGCCTTGTCCGCATGCCCCATTTCCAATAAACATTCGCCATAATGGAATAGGGCTGATATGTTGTCGGGGTGTTGTTCAACAATTTGTTTATATAGATTTGCGGCTTCATCATACTTTTCTTGTTTTGTAAGCAAACGACCTAAATGTAATTTTACCCGATCATTGTGAGGATTTAGAATAAGTGTGTGCCGGTAATTGTTGATGGCATCATCCACTTTGCCTAATTCCTCTTGCGCTTCAGCAAGTAGCTGGATGTCGGTACTATTTGTTTTGTCGTCAATTAGATTGAAGAGTCTAATTGCCGTATCCCATTGTAAATGTTTGTGAGCCCAGTATGCCATTTCGCGCAAGCTTGGGTTTGAAAAGTGTTTTTGAAGGATACTAATTTCAGGGAGCAGGTTATACTCTGAAGAAAAAGGATTATGGAACGACTTACGTCCGCGGTAGAGTGTGAAAAATCGGAAGTAGTCTTGGAGAATAGCCGTTCTTATACTTTCAGGTCTGCGCTCGTTGACACGTTGTCCTTTTGTTTCTACGACATCTCCCAACATATTGCGAAGTTGTTCCCTCATCATTCCCATTTGGTCGTGAGGAAACTGCGCCATAAGAAAGCAAAGAGAGTATAAGTCGGAGTTGCACATGGATTGGCTCTCTATAATAGGAAGCAACAACTCTTTATTGTTGGAGAGAAGTTGAGAAACTTCGGTTTGTTCCTCACGGAATGGCAGGAACCAGTTACTAATTTTTGAGAAGAACGGATGTGTTTTCAGTCCTCTGAAGGATGTGTAATATAAATCCATACCCTCGTTGTGCAATTCCATGAGATGCTCAATGCCTTGTTTAAGTTCTTTGGCGGTATCTGCATCAAAATGCTTGTTTATGTCGTTGCCGTCTTCAAGTAGCTCTTCGATTTCATTAAGATTGATAAACCTTTTCCCGCCTAACCCCGACTTGATAATTCCGGGCATGATTTCTTCGTGGATGGTTCTCTGAATTTCGTCAGCCTGGGCGCAATTAAATAAATGGAACTGTATAGATGCGAAATCATGTATCGCACTTGTCGATACGAATAGTTCGTGTAACTTTTCACTTAGTTCAGGGCATAGATGAAGTTCTTCGTAATAAGTTATAGTTTCTGCATTAAGACGAAGTGTAAGTGCCAAGCTGATAAGTGCACGTTGGCGTAACTCTAAATTAGAGTGGTTGCAGGTCTCCGCGAGAAAGAGAATCTTGTTGGTATCAAAAATATCATTCAGTGCAAGCATGACTGCACTCACGAGCAAATCCTTTATGTAATCAGGCAGAGCGGGCGATTGCATGGCTGAAGTGAAGTATGCTTTGGTTGATGTTGACCATTCCTCTGATGTCCATACGACAAGAAATAGGCTACGTGCGAGTTGTTCGGTTTCTTGTTGTCGATTGAGTAAATAATCTTGTTCTCCGTCTGATGTCAGTTTGTCAAAGAGTAATTGTTGCTGCAGATTTTCAATCCTTTTTATGATATCTTCTGCCGTTTCTGAACTATTCAGGCTGCGTAATGCTATGTAGTATTCATTGGAAGAAGTTTTCATGCCTTCATCTCGTCTCGCCTTTTCCGCAAGTGCCCATGTGGAACGTAGAAATTGTGCATACATTTTACTGCGTTGCTCATCGGGCTTTCCATCTATTTGGTAAGACAGAAGAGCACGGTATCCGTTGGCGATGTTCTCCCATTCTGATTCAAGTTCCCACTTTGAAAGTGTGCTTAACCATGCTTTGAGCTGATATAAAGCGCCTATGAGGTCTTTCTTGTAAAGTGCAGCCGTTACTTCTGCGTAGAATGGAGAGAGTGGGGGCATGATAGTCGGTTTTATTTATAGAGTAGTGTGTCTGATGTATAAGATGCAGAGAGAATGCTCTGGCTTTTTAACCATTGGACGGCTTGTTTTGCGTTTTCTTGTGTGGTTGTTAAGGATAGTCTGAAGGCTGATCGGGGCTTAATGGAATCTTTAAGTTCCGTAAGTGCAAATTGGCGCTCCATTTCTTCAGAAAGGTTTATGCGGTTTTGTTCTTGTAGCTGTTTAGCCGCTAAATCGTATCCCTTACGCAGAAGCATGAGTTTTTCTCTTAGATTTGACTGGCTCAATACGGCGATTCCGGCGTAGCTCGGCCCCTTTAGTTCGCTTTTATATAGACAGGTGTGTCCTTTTCTCTCAGCTGACATTGCAAATGGTTGAGGTAAGACGGCTGCATCCACTTGTGCGGCCAACAACATGCTTTCCCGGATGTAGATACTATTGATTTGGGCTTTCAATGTGGGCCCCTTTGTCTTATTGGCTTGAGATGCTGCATTCTCACATATGTGGTCGGCAACGGAATGTCTGGTCGTAGCAACAATACGTCCGCCTAATTGTTTCGCTTGTGTGATTCGCAGTGATTTGTTTGCCACAAGATGCCATTCTCTGTTTGTTGAAAAGGACATTTTGACAGGGATTTTCCGTGATTGCATCATGGCAATTCGGAACAGGTCTGATGCGCAGGCATCTATCTTATGCTGTTCAAGCGCTTTTTCTGCGTTAAGTTGAGACGGATACAAATAAATTTTGACGTTGAGCCCTATGGAATCATATATCCCCCTTTCTTTCGCAACGGCAAAGGGCAGACAATCTATAGTGGGTAATATGGCAAGCCTTATGTCGGCTTGTTGTTCCGACTTAGTGGCTTGTTGTTTTTTCTTAGTCGGACTTAATTCTTTTTTACTGCAAGATAGTATGCAGCATAATAGGATTAGAATTGCAATAGGTCTCATTCGGCTCTATAAAAGAAGCAACTTGCAGACTCCTTTCTTGACAAGGGGCCTGACAAGTTGCTTTCGTTTGTGCTTAATTAGTTTTCGCCTTTAATGGCAGCCACTCCAGGAAGAATTTTCCCTTCGATAGCTTCTAACATGGCGCCTCCTCCGGTTGACACGTATGATACTTTGTCTGCCAGTCCAAACTTATTGACAGCAGCCACCGAGTCACCGCCTCCCACGAGTGAGTAAGCGCCGTTTTGAGTGGCTTGAGCCACATATTTGGCAATTTCACCGGTTCCTTTGGCGAAGTTTTCAAATTCAAAGACGCCTACAGGGCCGTTCCATAATATAGTTTTGGAAGCCAAAATCACTTCTTTCCAGATTGCAAGCGAAGCTGGTGATGCGTCCATGCCTTCCCAGCCGTCAGGGATGCGGTGTGTTTCGAAAATCTGCTGATCTGCATCGTTGCTGAAGCGGTTGCCAGCAACGGTTGCTACGGAAAGATAGACATTTACTCCTTTTTCAACCGCAGTTCTAAGAACATTGAGGGCTTCTGGCATGAGGTCGTCTTCGTGAAGTGAATCGCCGATGCTGCCACCTTGGGCCTTAAAGAATGTAAAGCCCATGCCTCCGCCGATAATGAGGTTGTCAACTTTATCAAGAAGATTCTTGATGACGCCCAACTTTGAGGACACCTTGCTGCCACCAATGATAGCCGTGAATGGATGCTGTGCATTTTTAAGCACATTGTCGATGGCGTTGACTTCCTTCTCCATTAGGTAACCGAGCATCTTAGATTCGTCATCGAAGAAGTCAGCTATTACGGCCGTAGAGGCATGTTTGCGATGCGCAGTGCCGAATGCGTCATTAATATATATGTCTGCGTATGAAGCTAACTTCTTTGCAAATTCCTTTTGACTTGCTTTCATGGCCTTTTTTGCCTCGTCGTACTGAGGATCTGCCTTGTCAATACCGACAGGTTTGCCTTCTTCTTCCGGATAAAAGCGCAAATTTTCAAGAAGTAGGGCCTCGCCGGGTTTGAGACTTTCTGCTTCGGCGCTGGCATTGGCACAGTCGGGAGCAAATTTCACTTCGACACCTAAACGTTCGGAAACGTTGGAGACAATTTGGGATAATGAAAGTTTGGGATTGACTTTGCCTTTGGGCTTACCCATGTGGCTCATCATAATAACGCTTCCGCCATCATGAAGTACTTTCTTCAACGTGGGAAGTGCCCCACGGATACGTGTATCATCCGTTACTTTTCCATTTTCATCCAATGGAACGTTGAAATCAACGCGGACAATAACTTTTTTACCTTTGAAATCACATGCTTCAATTGTCATAATTCTACTTATTATTGTGTTGATAATTATTTATTATTTGTTCTTTTATTATATGTGTGCTTACAAAGAGTATTCAGGCCGCATGCTGAGCACTTGGGGCGTTGTGAAGTACATGTATAGCGACCATGATAAAGCAACCAAAAATGTGCTTGCGACAACCGGGCTTCCGGAATGTGCTTCATCAGTTCCATTTCGACTTTGTATGGGGTATTCGCCGTCTCCGGAACCAAATTGAGGCGATGACTAACACGATAGACATGTGTATCTACTGCTAGCGCAGGCTTTCCAAAGGCAATGGCTTGAATAACATTGGCCGTTTTCCGACCGACACCAGGCAATTGCGTTAGTTCCTCAATCGTAGATGGAACTTGACCGGAAAATTGCTCTACCAACATACGGGAAAGACCAATCAAATATTTGGCCTTGCTATTTGGATATGAAACAGAGCGAATATATGATAGGATAGTTTCCTCATCAGATCGGGCCATCTTCTCCGGAGTCGGGAAATCCTTGAATAATTCCTGGACTACCATGTTGACACGTTTGTCTGTACATTGGGCAGACAGGACAACAGCCACTAAAAGTTCGAAAGGTGTACGATAAAATAGTTCTGTATCGGTCTGAGGTGAAACTCGTTCCAAATAATCAAGAATGATCTGATACCTTTCTGACTTTTTCATTGAAGAATTATTGCAGTGGAATTTTGTTGATACGACGTATGTGGCGCCCTCCTTCAAATTCTGTGTTGAAGAACTCATCAAGGGTGGCCTTTGCCGTTTCTTCTGAAATGAATCTCCCTGGCAAAACAAGTACATTCGCATTATTATGCTGGCGTGCCAATTTTGCAATCTCTGGCATCCAGCATAATGCCGCCCGAATACAGGAATGCTTATTTAGAGCCATACTTATGCCTTCGCCTGAGCCACATATTCCGATCCCAATGTTACATTCCCCGTTTTCTATCCCTTTTGCGAGGGCGTGAGCGTAATCTGGATAATCGCAACTGGCTTCATCATAGCACCCATAATCCGTTACGTCATAGTTATTAGCCTCTAGATATTTTTTTACAAATTGTTTCAGAGGAAAACCTGCGTGATCAGATGCTATACCTACCTTTTTCTCCATCGTATTTAAAGTATTGCCTTAATTTCTTTGTATATGGTTTCAGCTGTAAAGCCGAATTTTTCGTCCAAAACGGTAAATGGAGCAGAATAGCCAAAGTGGTTTACGCCGAATACCTTTCCATTTTCACCAACAAGCCCTTCCAAATTTACCGTCAGGCCTGCAGTCAATCCGAAACGCTTGATACCACGTGGCAGTACGCTTTCTTGGTATTCTTTACTTTGGTTACGGAACAATCCTTCTGATGGTATACTTGCTATGCTGAACTTAATCCCATCTTTCTTCAACAATTCAGCTGCATTTACCAATGTTGATACTTCTGAACCTGATGCTAAGAGCACAATATCGGGATTTTCATCTCCGCATACGGTATATCCGCCTTTTCTTGCCCCGTCATAACAGGTGCCTTCAGGCAGATTCTGCACATTTTGTCTGGAGAAGATCAATGCAGTTGGCGTTGACTGGTTTTCCATAGCCATACGCCAGCAAACAACAGCCTCATTGACATCAGCAGGTCGCAGAACCAGTATGCTATTGCGGCCATTGTGGTTCTTAACTTTTTCCATCAGACGAATTTGAGCCTCTTGCTCAATCGGTTCATGAGTTGGGCCGTCTTCACCTACACGGAAGGAGTCGTGAGTCCAAATAAATTTGACCGGAGTTTCCATTAAGGCCGCCATACGTATGGCTGGTTTCATGTAATCTGAGAATACGAAGAATGTACCCATAGCTGAGACAACACCACCATGGAGCATCATGCCAATACAACAGCATGCCATTGTAAGTTCACTGACTCCGGCCTGGAAGAAATTGCCGGAAAAGTCACCAGGTGCGATGTTGTGGGTGTGTTTTAGGAAACCGTCAGTTTTATCTGAATTGCACAGGTCGGCAGAGGCGCATATCATGTTTTCAACTCTGGCTGAAAGCTCTGAAAGTACGGCTGCTGATGCATTACGCGTGGGTGCGCCTGCTTTAACTTCGATATTCCAATCTATTTCCGGCAGATGGTTGGCAAACCATTCGCCTTGTTTTTTTGCTTCTTCGGGATGTGCTGTAGCCCAAGCCTTTTCTTCTGCATGAAGTCCGGCTACTATTTCGGCAAGTTGCTTGCGACGGGTTTCATAGAGGGTCTGCACCTCATTATATATAATGAACGGGTCGTCTGGATTGCCTCCAAGATTTTTTATGGTATTTGTGAAGGCACCGGGTCCCAATGGCGCTCCGTGTGTCTTGCAGCTACGCTCGTAATTGTTGCCTTCGGCATCGACACAGCCCTTTCCCATGATGCACTTGCCAATGATAAGGGTGGGGCGCTCGGTTTCTTGTAGGGCTGAGTCCAATGCTTTGCGTATTTCCTCGCAGTTATTGCCGTCTATAGTGATTACATTCCAGTTCCAAGCCCTGTATTTCATGGCTGTGTTCTCTGCAGATACGACATCGCACGATGTGGACAACTGTATGTCGTTAGCATCGTAGAACATAATCAGATTGTTCAAACCCAATAGGCCAGCTACGCGCCCAGCGCCTTGAGATACTTCTTCTTGAATGCCTCCGTCGCTGATATAGGCATAGATTTTCTCTTTTCCAAAGGCCGGATTGTTCAGGTGTGCCTGAAGAAATTTGGCTGCAATAGCCGCTCCGACTGCATATACATGGCCTTGTCCCAACGGACCTGAGGTGTTCTCAATCCCTCGAGCCACATTGCGCTCCGGATGTCCTGGTGCGGGTGAGCCCCATTGGCGGAA
>JAEEGL012321842.1_pt1 | contig 13997 bp, 18 predicted proteins | sample 9134231 | NCBI WGS metagenome assembly JAEEGL01 (sample SAMN16246548, study PRJNA631951) | gut metagenome | biome: gut microbiome; feature: rumen; material: fiber-attached | host: Bos | place: Iran: Karaj | collected 2018-10
CTCACGCCGTCCGCTCCGCGCCCGTCTCAGCCGCTCGCCCGAGTGAAACCGTACGACCGTCCGAGGCCGTCGGCCGACAGTCCGAACCGCTCAGCCGACCGTCCGAAATAAAAAGCCCGCCGGAGCGGGCCTATGGAAAACATGGCCGAGACTATTACCAATTTGTGAACGTCCATTCGTTCAAGCTGTTGCAAGACAGTTTACCGTTATAACCAATAAACCATGCAGTTATTGGCATTTCACGCGAATCATATTCAAATCCTGCGAAATAGAACCAATGCACATTAGCGGGCGCAAGGTCGATATCGTCCGTCATTTTTACGACGGTAACGCGGTTTTGCTGATTATACGCAATAAGCGTGGTAAACAAGATATTGCACGTTATTGTTGTCGGATCGGTCCCATGCTGCGAACGCGTCGCAATCGCAAAATCGTTTTTGATTTGGAAAGTATTATCCGCATATGTACGCGCGGCAGCGATTGCGTCGTAAATACCGTCGGACGTTACCGGATTGGACGATCCGTCCGTCGGCGTCTGATCGAACGTAAGAAGATCCTGCTTGAGCGCGAGCTGCGCGTCGGTATACGCACGGAGCGAGGCGATCTCCGCGTCGGTGTAAGCCTTAGCCGTCACGAGCGCGGCGTCGGTATAAGCCTTAGCGAGCGCAAGCGTCGCGGCGTCCTGTTCGTTGACGTAGGCCGTCAGAGTAGTGATAGCCGAATCTGTATAAGCCTTAGCCGAGGCGAGCGTCGCGGCGTCCTGAGTATCGATATACTCGCGGAGATCATCGAGCGCGCCGTCGATATATGCGGCAAGATTAACGATATCGGTATGATTCGCCTCGATCGCGTCGTGATACTGATTGACGATATACTCGAGCTTTGCGATCAGCTCGAGCAGCGAAAGGCAGCCGTCAAGCACGCAAGGCACGATAGGCATAAATACCGACCGGAACGGGAGCCGGAAATGCGGCGCGCCGGTAAATGTCGGGGTAAATGAACGGGAATCGTTTTCCATTGAAATATCCTCCTTTAATAAATTTGCATGAAACAAGGCTCGAGCGCCTCGATAATCATCATATCGATATTGAGTATAGTCTCCCGGTATTCGAGGATCATAGACGCGTAACTTGCGGATCCCTGTTTACCGGTAACGGTATCGATATAGGAATCATTATTCGTATATGAGCTCGTCCCGCTTGACGTTTCGCCCGTGGTGCCCGAATCGGTGATCGTGGCGTTATCCGTGGAATCGGTAACGCTGCGGCCGGTTTCCGTCTTATTATCGGTCGTCGAGCCGGTTTCCGTCTGCGTTCCGGAGCTTGTCGCATGCGCGGCCTCGCTGCCGGTCGTATTTTCCGACGCGGAGCTCGTTCCCGATTTCGTGTTCGTGATCTTGCGGTAATCGGTCAGCCAATAATTCGCGTTGACGTTTCCGGAGCCGCTGCCCTCGCCCTCAACGCCCTGTATCGTTGATTCAGGCGTCGCGGAATACGCGTTCCGCTCCGTCGAGCTATCGGAATACTGAGCGGAGCTCGTTTTAGATCCCGTGGTATTATTCGTTGAATCGCTCGTCGTGCTCGTTGTCGTTGTTTTCGAGCTCGTTCCGCGATCCTCGCTCGATCCGGTCGTATTCGTCGTATCGTTGCCGGTGCGGGCCTCGAGGCGTGTATTTCCGCTCGTTCCGTCCCTGCGTCCATGCTCCTCGGCGGATCCGGAGCCGGCTCCCTGATGAGTGCGGTGGATATCGACGTCATACAGCGGATTATATTCAAGATCGGCCGAATAATACAGTTTATTGAAATAGGGCATTATCTCTCGCATTGTGCGGGAAAGAAAGAGCTTAAACATGCCGACGGTCTCGGCTCCTATTTCCCGGAGATAGAAATGCTCCAAGATCTTTGTTTCGAGCTCTGTCTTATGATCGGGATCATAAAGCGGATATTCAAAATCGAATACCTGAGTCCGCGCGGCCGAGATGATCTCAGACGTCGACGCGAACATGATCTCCTCGGGAGTAAGGCCCGCGTAATGTTCGCAGATATGACGGAGCTCCATAGTATAATTACTCATAGATCGGTACCTCCTCCGGCGCGTTTTCGAGGGAGATCTCCGTCTTAGGCGCATTGAATTCAACGGAGACGGGCTCGGCGAGCTTATCGGCGAACATGCGATTGATCGCGTCGCAAGCCTGACGGCGGGCATTGAGCCTCGTTTCGCGGGCCATTTCGACGGCGCCGAGATTGGACGTAACCTCGCCGGATACAAGCCTTTCCTTTTTCTCGGAGCTCGAATTTTCAACGCCGAAATACGTCAGAGCCTCGGCGAACTGTTGACGTTTTATAGCTGCGAGATCTGACGCGACGAACGGCGCCGACGTATCGAGCACCTCGATCTTTCCGTAATCCTGCAACGATTTCGCACCGAATATAAACGGGAGATTTCCGTTATACTGCTGAATCAGATTCTCGAACGTCAAGCGCTGCTTTTCGTCGCAGATAACCATTTTAGGGGTTTTTTGGCCTGCGATATTAACGTCGATCGCGCGATCGGTCGTTGCGAGCTTGCGCGTGAAATACCGGATCGCGAGATTCTCCGGCGTGCGCGTGAGATTGTTATAGATTATAACGGAATCCTTTTCGGTGAGGATCCTATTATAATCATTTCCCATTTCAGGCAGCGCGCGGCGCCTTTCGGGATCGCGATAATGATTATACTTTCCGACGGGCATATATCGCCATACAGCAAAACCGGCCTCATCGTCACGGAAGAAAAGCGCCGAGCCGCAAAAGAGGAGTGCGAGCTCGAGGAAACGCGCGTCGATCTCCGGCGGGAGATTGATCCATTTAATACCGTTGAGAGCGATCTCGATCAAACGGTTAAACCAAAAGATCTCCGTTTCGGTATTAAAGAGCTCAGCCTCGGCGCGCATGCGGTCGCGGACGTTAAGTTTAGATCCGCGATTGGGTACGTTTACGGGCATTATATCACCTCCGTTTATACTCTGTTATCAAGGGAATAATCTCCGACCTCGGACGCGTTTTTCCAGAACGTAACTCCGCGATCATAGATAGATTGTATTTGAACGAGATCTCGCGCCGGGCAGCCGGAGCCCGAAGCCGGCGAAGCGACGGCCCCGCGGGTTTTTGTATACGTCCAATGAGGACGGGCATTGATAACAACGCGTCCGATTTTGTTTTGAGCATAACCGAACATATCGAAATAGTTATCAATGATCCGTGCATATTCCGCCTTTGGAGTGAGAATATACGCGCGGAAAGCCTTTTCGTTTATCGCCATAAGCGAATAACCGGTAAGCTGCCCGTGCGAACGCGGCGCCTGTTTCGATTTATCGTTCAGATCGGCAAGCAGATTGGTAATATCGGAAACTCCGCTCGCAGCCATAGAGAGCCCGCTCGTTATACCGATAGCAGAGAGCCCGACCGTTTCCGGAGCTGCAGCGATACCGGCTCCGGCGACGACGACGCCGGCGACGGTCTTTCCGATCCCAAGCGCGGCGGATAGACCGATATTTGCTTTATTCTGAGCAAGATACGTTTTGAACGCGTCTGATACCCATGCAACTTGTGGGAATCCCGTCATTAGGAGCATTTCGGTAGAATTAAGGGAATTGATATTCCCCGGCGTCGGGCTTGAGCCTTTATACCCCTCCGGAATAATCATAACTGTTTGCTCAGGAGCGCGATCGGTGTACAGGCGGAATGTACATGTATTTGTGTCGTAGAAATCCTCGAAAGCATAAAGTTTCGTTTCGGCGCCTCCGTCCGTCATCATCATAACAGTATATGGCGCGGTGTATAGCTTATTATTGCGCGGAATGTATTTCGGTTTATGATTTGCTCCGAGTCCGGTAGTTCCGGCGACGGGCTTATTATAAACGATAGCATAACCGTTGGCATGCGTTTCAAAATACGTCGGCGCGATAACAATAGCAACGACGCCCTCGATCAAATCGGCGTGATTCGTAAGGAGATCGCGAATTGTCGCCTCGGGGTTAATATCCCAACTCGCTGTAAAATCTGTACCCGTGCGCGTGATATGATAACGGCCGATTTCCGTTCGTTTCAGAGCGGAATAAATGCTCGTTCCCTGATCGAGTTGTCCGGCCGCGGGCTGAAGCGTTGAAAAATCAAACGTGGTATAGGCGATTACTGACCAATAACTGAATATGGAATCGTTCGTGGAATCCGTCTGATTGATAACATATTCGCCGATACTCAAGTTTTCCGCGACGATATTATCGCCGATCGCGTCCGTCAGAGAATGGCAGCGCTCAATGAATCCGGGGAGGATCTGATAATCAAAAAACCAAGTTTGCAGCACGTCAAGCTCGATCGTCAATTCGGTGCAATTAGCGTTGACGTAGTTATGCCCTGTCACGAACGCGTAAAACCATTTTGAGCCGTACGCGGTGTTTTGGAACATAGCATAATTGACGCCCTCGCAATCCTCGATAGGCGCGTTGACGCGGATCGAGGCGTTTTCCCGGTGATACATGCAATCGGCCCAAGAGAGGCCCGAAACGACCTGACCGGCAAAATATCCCGCCTGAGCGCCGGCCGTCGCGAAATAGATCGAATGACGATACGACGCGTCGAGCGGCACGCCGGAAAGCAGCTTGATATTCGTTATATGCGGCGTGGGAAACGGCACGGTTTCACCTTCCTTTCAAAAGATAGGGGAAGGGGTTTCCTTCCCCTATTATATTCATTTGCTGCGAGGTTCCATTATTATTACAAGTTTATCGGCGTCGTTGGGTAAGCGGTTTGGCATATAACAGCGTATTTTTATCGTGTTATTACGGGTATATTCCGTGTTACCATATAAAAATAAATTAACGCCCGGCTGAAAAACACAAGTAGGTGTAGTTTCTATATCCACATTGTTAGGTATGGGTATGGTCTCATCACTTATTGCTTCGCCTGCGGTTGCGCTTATGTTTTTGGCGAATGTGGGGTTTTCTCCTGCCACGAGAGTATAAACGGGAATCGTGAGTGGCTGCGGTTCGGGTTTCGTATACTCCACCTCAATATCATGCTGAACGACGGTTCCGCCGGTCTTGAGCGTGGCGTCGACGGTTTCGGAAAGCCCGGCGATCCTGACGTCGTTATAAACGATATTGACGTCGCCGGACGGCACCTCGGCGGCCGCTCCGGAGCGCGGGATCTCGATATTGACCTTTTTCTTAGTCATATTTAACTCCTTTCTTTGAGCTCGGGCCCGCCGGAGCGGGCCCTTATATAATCGGTATGTTTAGCCGCCAATAACGATCTCGCCGTTATAAACGGGGAGATTATCATAGACGGTAACGGTCGCAGTGCCGTAAACGGTCGCGTCGGCCGCGCTCGTTGCCTTGACAGTGATCGTGGTCGCGGTCTCATCGGAGGCGATATGCAGATTACCGGCAGCGTCGACGGTCGTAGCGTCCTTATTGGCTCCGGTAAGGCTCCACACGACGGACTGATCGATAATGCCGGTCGCGGTAATGGCCGCGCTGAATCCGACGTTACCGCCCTTGACGGAGTTAGCCGTCGACGGGGAAACGGTTACGGCGCTGATCGCGGGCGAGCCGGTCGTATCGAATACGGCAGCGGGCGCGAACGGGCAAACGGCGTATTTCCTCCAAACGTGGTGGAAAGCGTTAGTATAGAGTCCGGAAGGATTGCGGATTTCCTCGATCGTATTGAGTACGTCATACTCCTGCACAAATTCATCGTCGATCAGAACGGCGGGAACGGAATCGAGCGCGGTGAGCTGATCGTCGGAAATGTACTTGAGATCGGCGGAAACGACGCGCTTAATGCCGTTAGGCAGCGTCTCATAGACGATATTATCGCAGAGCTCAGGAGCGCAAGCTGCGAGACGGCGGACGTCGATATTACCGAACGAATCGACGAGAAGCCTCTTGGAGAGGAATTCGGCCTTGCTCATGTTGAACGCGGCGGCGAGCACTTCAACGTCGACGGCAGCGTCGTAATCGGCGGAGATGAGCAGCGTCTGCTCCTCATGCTGAGCGTGCGTCTTAACGCCGGCGATAGTGTATTCGTCCGTCATAAAGCGCATACGATTACTCGTCGCCTTGATCGTGCGCACACCGGAGCGGACGTTAGCCTCAGACGAGGGAGCCGCGCATGCGACGGCCTTAATACGGCCCTCGACGATATTAACGGCGATCAGATACTTAACCATATTGAAATCGTCGTAAGCGTCGGACGTGTAGAGCTGCTCCTCGATCTTCATTATGAGATTATATACGCCGTCGGCCGTATAGAACGCGGCGCGGAGCTGCTCGTTGGAGATCGAGACAGGGTACATAACCTGATAGTTTGTCATATAGTATGCGGCCTTGATATCGGGGAAACGGCGCTTGAATACATCAATTTCAGAGCCGGCGGGATCGTAGAGCTCGGCCTCGAGCATATTAACGAATACGTCCTCGATCGTTTCGCCGTGCATGAGCTCGCCCTTCTTCAAGCGGGCCGTCGGGGATTCGTAGCTCTTACTCTTGACGTGGACGGCGATAACCATATTGAGCAGATCGGCCGCGAACGCGTTGCGGAGATTAGGCGAATCCATGATGATTGCGCCGACGTTGCGGATCGAATCCGCGTCGGGAGTGGTAACGGGGATATAACGCGCGTAATCGATAGATCCCGAATTACGGATCGCGTTAATGACGTCGCTCGAAACGTTTGTGATAGTGAGCTTTTCGGGAATAGTGGGCATAACTTAATCCTCCTTTTTCTTGAAAATGTCCTTGATAGTGATCTTTTCGCCGTCGGGCTTTTCCTCCTCGGTTTCGACCTCGGATTCCTCCTCGGGATCTTCGACGCGTCCAAAGAAACGATCCTTATACCGTTTCCTCATATCCTCGAGATCGGCCTTAACGCGCTCGAGCTCGTCCGCGAGAGCGGTATCGGGTTCAGGCGCCGGAGCCTCCTCGGTGATCGTATCGGTCAAATCCTCAATGAGCCCGAGAACGGCGTCATCGGTGTTATCCTCGCCGACGATTGCATTAACCGCGTTGAGGATCTCGTCGAGTGTTCTCTTTGCCATATTGGCCTCCTTGTTTTTTGTTTATATTTCCTCCGCATAGGCCCATACCGGGCCGGAGCGGGTGATAACGAGAGCGAGATCCGGCATATTATACCGGACGAGCTGCTCAAGAGCGGCGGCCGTCTTAGGACCGAATTTTCCGTCCTCTTTGAGCGGGTGATTATCGCCGTCGACGTAACCGGCGGCGTTTATCGCGTGCTGAATCGCGATTATTATATCGCCGTTCATCTCGGCGCCGATAGGCTGAGGATCAATGCAGCACGCCATAAGCGCGGGCCATTCGCCGGTAAAATTCCAATCGGTTTCCCGATAGGCCCGGCGGATAACGCCGTCGTCGCGGCCTTTGGATTCGATCACCTGACCGTTTCCTGCGTACGTTCCCATATGCGAGATCTTTTCCGGCGTTCCGTTCGAGCTCTTAAAAACGAGCTGTCCGCGGATCGTCGGCGCACCGTCGATCTTTTTCGAGCACAAAAGCGAGTAGATCCCGGCGGCGTTGTAATCGTCGGAAACGAGCTCGCGCATATTTTGAGCGTAGCACATCGTGAGCCCTGAGCAGTCGAAAGCCCGGAGCGGAGATATCCCGGCGGCCTTGCGCTTCCTGTATAACGCGATCGCGCGCGCGGCGTTCCGGTCGTATTCTGCCGTATGCTGCGCGTAATCTTTGCGGCGCGTTGTCTCCATAGCGCGGATCCAAGATTCCGCGTCCGTCATAGCGAGGAGATTCTCGCCCTGAGCTCCGCGGACGTATATCGCGCGGTCGACCTGCTTATCAAGATAATCGATATAAGTTTCCATTACTGCACCTCATGGCCGAGGCGCTCGCAGAGCTTAGTCATAGCGAGCGTGTTATTATTAACGGCGTCCGTGAGCTTTTCCATTTTCGCGCCGTTGAGATTCGTTAAATCGGCGATCTCTTTTTTGTGCGTTTCCATGAGCTCATTTATCTGCGCCGCATGCGCCGCGTCTTTCTTTTCGTCGCGTTCGTCGCGTTTAAGCACGTAGAGCGCGAGCGCTACCATGCACGCAACAGGAACGCCGACCGATTTTATAATATCAAGCCAATCCATACCGGAAAATCCTCCTATTATATAATGAGCCGGCCGCGCGCCGTCGCCCGCATAGGCGGCGGGCCCCGGAGGCCCCCGGGCGGATATTACTCCGTCGCTCCCCGGGCAGCATGCAGCGCGTTGAACGACGCGCTCGGCCTCATAATTATAATATGATATTTTTGTGGAAAAGTCAAGAGTTTTCCACATAGTTTTCCACAGTCAAATATATTTTAACTTTTTTCAAAAAAGTTATTGATTATGCCTCCGGAAAGTGCTATATTATAAGTGCCGGAAGGGCCCGGCGGAAAGAGAGGAAAACAAAATGAAAAATTATCAGAAGGAATACGAACTCCGTCAAGCCAAATTGGACGCGTGGATAATTTACGAATTCCGCGTCGCTCTCCAAAATACCGAGCGCGCGCTCGAGGCGCACGATATGAGGAATTTTGAATTCTTCCTCGGTGCAGCATGCGAGGCGCTTTGTATGAGAAATGAATTCGCGAGCTCGGAGGATATCATTCCTCAGTACATGATAAAGCGATATGAGCAGCTCGTTATTATGCCCTGCCTTGTTACTGAGGAGGCGTTCGCATGAACTATATCGGGATCTTTACGACGTTCGTTCTTCCGGTGCTGATATGTATCGGCATGGGAATAATACTCTTGATACGCGGCGATCGCTGTCGCCCCGCCTGACGAGAGCCGGATCGTGACCGGCCGAAACGGAGCTCCGGCTCCGTCGCGGGAAACGATATTTTGAGCTGCTCCCTATATTGGCAGCCCCCCGCGAAAGGATCATTTATTATGGAAAACAACCCCAATGCCGAGGCCCTCGAGGTCGTCACGCCCACCGCTGCCGCGTCTGCTATGATCGCGGAATTCGAGACCGGTATCCCTTCCTTTTTCTGCTCGTTCACCGCAGAGACCGACGCCGAGAAGGCAGCGCTCTATAACGCGATGAACAATCCCGACGTACAGATCGCCGACCATATCGGACAGACGATCAACATGCGCGATATCATTATCGAGGCCGTCGATATGATGAACGAGGAATCCGGCGAGATTCGTACAGCTCCCCGCTGCACGATTATCGACGTCGACGGTAATTCGTACGCGTCGACGTCCGTCGGGATCTATAACGCGCTCCGTAAGATCTGCGGTATCTTCAGGAAGTCTCATTTTGAGACCGGTCTCCCTGTAAAAGTCGCGCAGATCTCCATAAAGGGCGGTAAGCGCATTTTCACGCTCAATCTGGCCGTTTAATGGCCGTTGAGGTTTTCCTCTCTCACGCGGGCCCGCTCCGGCGGGCTCGCGAACTATTATAGGAGGTTAATATGCGTGGCGAAAAATACGATCTCAATAAAAGCCCGCTGCATATCGATATCGAATGCTCGAGCGGAAATATCCTTACGTTTTACTTTTCGACGTTCGTACGGAAACGCTCGTTTGACAGGCGATACCGGGCATATCGGGAACAAGTGCGAAACGTTATCAATTCCCGGTATCGCGGGATTGCGCTCGAATCCGACGAGCTCGCGCTGATCGATCTCTATTCCCGCATTGAAACGGACGCGCGCCGGATAGAGATAATCGACGTTTTCGGCGTCAAGCGAACGCTTGACGTCAAATCGACGATCTCCATTAAGGCGATAATCAAATAGGGAGGATAGTATGGAAGTTAAACCGTGCCCATTTTGCGGTAATTATCGTATAAGAATAATTGAGGGAATAATCTCAATCGACGCGAAACGTTTCGATAAAGCTACAAAAATATGCTGCGGAACTTGCGGAGCCCAAATCATTAAACAATCTACCAATGAGGCTGTTGAAGCGTGGAACAAGCGAACACTCACACTCAATTCAACAATTTTTACCAACAAGCCGGTACATTTCAATCTCAATGAGCTTGAAAAATCATTTTCCAATGATAACGGCGTGCAGGCAGCTATCGCGCGCGTCATTGAAGGCGTTATAGAAAAGAATGAGATTAAATGTTAGATAAACGTACGGAAAGGGAGGATAATATAATGGGTAATCTATACTATGAACAGCTCGAGCGGGAATGTGATCCTGAACTTGTTCATTTACATTTAACTAAAGAAGAAACTAAGGTTATTTTACACGCTCTTGATTATTGCGACGATGAAATGTTCGGTATGGACAATCCATATAAACAAGTAGCCGCAAAAATACGTAAAGGAGTAAAATAAATGGCTATACGTTGGAAAGAGGGCGAGCTCGACGATCTCCGCAAAGAGATAGCCCGATATAACCGTAAGATCGAGAAAATGAGAAAAACCGGCGTCGATCTCGGCATGGGCTCGCTGCCTGAGCGCGGGAAGATCCGAAACGTTAAAGCTATGAGCAGCCGCGCGGAGCTTAACGCGTTTAAGAAAAGCATGCAGCGCGTACTCAAGCCCGGCTCGGAAACGCTCGTAAAAACTAAGGGCGGCGTCGTTATACCTAAATATGAACGTGAGGAGATCAACGCGCTGAACGCGCGTATAAATGCCCGGCGCCGGAAAGCATATGCGCGGGCTCAGGAGGCGCGGAGCTCCGGAGATCTCCCGCTCATGGGACGCATTAAGGCAAACGAGGCTAAACCCCGGAGGACCTTAAAAGACGTCACGCCGGCCGGATATAAAGAGTATAAGCGCGTCGCTAAAAATGAGGGCGCCGTCGATTACGTCGCTCGACGGGAAAAAATGTACCGGCAAAATTACTATAAGATGATCGACCGCCTTTATACCGAAAAGGACGCGCGAAAGATCAAACGCCGGCTTAGCCGGATCTCGGATTCGGAGCTCGTTCGGAAAACGGTCGACGTTGAGGAGATCTCGTTCTCGATCGGATCTCCGCCGGCGACGGGCCGCGATTCGGTCGTTGCCCGTATGACGGAGAATTTCAAAAAGGTGTTTCCGGACGAATTCAAGACGTTAAAGCTCGAGGAAGATCCCGAGGAGGAAACGCTTTGGTTTGAGGAAGAAGATTTTGAATAACAGGAGGTTCACATGCGCGCATATACTGCCGATTTTGAAACGACAACAGATCCGACCGATTGCCGCGTGTGGGCGTGGGGATTATTCGAGATCGGCAGCTATGGTAATTTTGAATACGGAAATACGATCGACGGTTTTATGACGCGCCTTGCTGAGCTCGCGAAAGAGGATAAGCCGACGATCTATTTTCATAATCTGAAATTCGACGGGCAATTCGTAATTTATTGGCTCGAAACACACGGCTTTTCGTGGGTACGCGAAAAGAAAGACCGGCAAAAATGCAGCTATATGACGCTGATCTCCTCAATGGGAAAGTTTTACGCGATCGATATCTATTTCGCGAAAAAATCCCGGTCATGGCAGCGCGTGAGGATCCTCGATTCGCTGAAGATCCTCCCGCTGCCGGTGAAGGAGCTGCCGGAGGCGTTCGGGCTCGATATCGAAAAGCTCGAAATAGAGTATAACGGGCCGAGGAAAATCGGGCATACGCTCTCAGAGCTCGAGCTTCATTATTTGCGGAACGATTGCGAAATCGTCGCGCGATCGCTTGAACACATGTTCAAAATGGGATTAACGAAAATGACGCTTGCAGGAGACGCGCTCGCAAGTTATCAAGAGATCGTCGGAAAAACTGCATATGAACGGTGGTTCCCTGAGCCGGAATATGATTCCGACGTCCGGCAATCATACCGGGGCGGATTTGTTTATGCAAATCCCAAATACACAGGAAAGGCCGTCGGCGCCGGGATCGTGCTCGACGTCAACTCCCTTTATCCGTGGGCGTATTCAACGCAGCCGCTCCCGTACGGCGAGCCCAAATTCTTCGTCGGGCGATATGAGCCGGATTCCCTTTATACGTTATATGTGCAAATGTTCCGGTGTTCGTTCAGGATCAAGCCCGGGCATATTCCGACGGTGCAGCTCAAAGGCTCGCGAGGATTCCTCCCGACGGAATATGTCACCGATTCCGGCGGCGAGGAGGTCGCGCTCTGTCTGACGTCCGTCGATCTTGAGCTTTTCCTCGATCATTACGACGTTTATAACGTTGATTGGTTTTCCGGGTGGAAATGGAAGGCGAGCACTTGTTTATTCGCCGCGTACGCGGAAAAATGGTTTACCGTCAAAGCTCAGGCGACGCGCGATAAAAACGCGCCGCTCAGATTCATAGCTAAGCGTATGCTCAATTCGTTATACGGACGTTTCGCGATCAATCCGGAAACATACTCGAAAGAGCCGTATTATGATCGCGAAACCGATTCGATCCAATATCGACGCGGGCCGTACGAACACCGAAAACCGCTTTATATTCCCGTTGGAACATTCGTAACCGCGTGGGCACGGAATAAAACTATCAGAGCCGCGCAATCTGTTTTTGATCGGTTCCTCTACGCCGATACCGATTCGTTACATTTGCTCGGGACGGAGATCCCGCCGGAGCTCGAGATCGACGACGTAAAGCTCGGTGCTTGGGCACATGAAAGCTCGTTCGATCGCGCGAAATACATTCGCGCGAAAACGTATATCGAGGAGGAAAACGGCGAGCTCCGCGTTACGTGCGCCGGTATGCCGAAAGTATTACATGCGCTCGTCACGTTTGATAATTTCAAGCCCGGCGCCGTTTACGGTGGAAAGCTGCTCCCGAAAAACGTTCCCGGCGGCGTCGTACTTTCCGAAACTACATTCAAGATCTTAGGAGAATAATATGGCTGATTCAATTTATTGGGATATCAACCGGCCGCGCTCATATGGCTGTATGCTGAATTTTATCGTTGGCGCCCGAGGTTGCGGAAAAACGTACGGTTTCAAGAAATGGGCAATCGCCGATTTCCTGAAAACCGGACAAAAATTCGCGTATATTCGGAGGTTCAAATCGGAGATCGAGCAAAAGGATCTCGATAAGTTTTTCGATGATATCAATATGAACAATGAGTTTCCCGGTCACGAGCTCACGGTAAAAGGTAAATCGTTTATGATAGACGGAAAGATCGCCGGAACGGCAATCGCGCTCTCGACGGCGAAAATCAAGAAATCGGTCTCATATCCCGATTATAACAAGATATGTTTCGACGAATTCATAATCGATAAATCCTGTTATCACTATCTCCCGGACGAGGTTACGAATTTTCTTGAGCTCGTTTCTACGATCGTTCGTCTGCGCGATAATGTCTCGGTATGGCTGCTCTCTAACGCGATTACGATCAATAATCCGTATTTCGATTATTTCAGCCTTACGATACCGTACGGAAAGGATATCGCGCGAAAAGGGCGCGAGGTCCTGATCGAGATCACACATAACCCCGATTTCGAGAGCGCAGCGAGTAAAACCCGGTTCGGTAAGCTCGTTGCCGGTACGCCGTACGGCGAATACGCGATTTCAAATCAATTTCTCCGGGATAACACGAATTTCGTTGCAAGCAAGACGGCAGCCGCGAAATACTATTTTACACTCCGGTTTCACGGAAAGGATTACGGCGTATATGCCGATTTCGAGGCGGGCACGCTTTACGTTTCAGATGACGCCGATAAAACGTTTCCGGTTCGGTTCGCTCTGACTGATGACGATCATAATCCCAATACGCTGATCGTTCGCGGGCGGCGTAATCCCTATATCGCTAACCTAATCAACTGTTACGCAGCCGGCGCGCTCAGGTTTGAATCGGTCAAGATCAAAGGCGCTATGCTGAAAGCGATTGCCCTCCTACGGTAAATTATCCACATTCTCCACATAGTTTTCCATAGGCCCGCTCCGGCGGGCTTTTTATTTCGGACGGTCGGCTGAGCGGTTCGGACTGTCGGCCGACGGCCTCGGACGGTCGTACGGTTTCACTCGGGCGAGCGGCTGAGACGGGCGCGGAGCGGACGGCGTGAG
>JAEEGL012386285.1_pt1 | contig 13997 bp, 13 predicted proteins | sample 9134231 | NCBI WGS metagenome assembly JAEEGL01 (sample SAMN16246548, study PRJNA631951) | gut metagenome | biome: gut microbiome; feature: rumen; material: fiber-attached | host: Bos | place: Iran: Karaj | collected 2018-10
AACAGTCAGGTGCTCTAACCAACTGAGCTAAAGAGGAATTTTGTTTCGGGATTGCAAAGGTACTACATTTTTACGTATCTCCAAATATTTTTTGCATTTTTTTCATTACCTTTGTTTGATGTTACTGAAAACCATTATTTTCGACTGAACATGGATATCGACCTGCTCTCCAAAATGGTCAAGGAGCTGATTCTTGACAATGATGAAGTATCGCTCCCGGGCGTAGGATCCTTCGTTACTGAGATCGTCCCTGCGACCTTCTCCGACAAAGGATATACCATCAATCCGCCATACAGAAGACTTTATTTCCGCCAAAGGCAGAATGACAACGACACTGCGATTGCAGAACTGTATGCAAAGAGCAACAACGTGGAGCTCGGGCAGGCCGTGATGATCATAGAGAACTTCCTCGAGGAGATGAGAGAGGTCCTCAAGCAGAAAAAGACGATAGTATTCCCGGGACTTGGACGTCTCCGCGCAACAAGGGAGAACAATTTCTTCTTCGTGGCCGACGAAGACCTGGACATCTACCCTGACGGCTTCGGACTGGAGCCGATTTCTCTCAAGACCCATGAGGAGACTCCTGAAGAAGTAACGGCAGCCATAAGCGACTTGAAAGGCCTTCTGGAACCAGAACCGGAAGCAGAACCTGCAGCAACAGAACCAGCAGCAGAACCTGCGCCAGCGCCGGAACCGGAGCCGCAGGTCGAGGAACCGATAGCCATCGAAGACCTTCAGCTAGAGAGTGAGGAGCCGGCGAAAGCGCCAGTTCAGACCTCTCCGACGCAGGTCGCCGGCGGGATCGCAGAGTCCAAGCCAACAGAAAAGAGCCTTCCGGAAAAAGATTCTTCCCCGAAGGCCCTTGTATGGATAATAGCAATTCTGGCAATACTGGCGTTCTGCCTCATAACCTTCGCCATCCTTGGCAGGCTTGCTCCGGACTTCGTGGATTCGTTGCTATACAACGCCGAAGACCTCGAGCTTGTCAGATCGCTCAGGTAACTTTTATCTTACCCTTATAGTCTTTCCTACCCTGAGAGTGCTCTTTGCCGTCATTCCTGAATTCAGGCGGCATATTGCATTCACGGATGTGCCGTATTTTCTGGCAAGCCCGTAGAGGGTGTCTCCGGACCTTACCTTATGATACTTGGCGGCAGCAGCCTCGGCAGCTGCCCTTTCGGCTTCAGCCTCACGCACGGCCTGGATGGAGTCTGCGACGGCATATGCTTTCTCGTCGCCGACATGGATCTCATACTCGTCATCCTCAGTCTCCGGCACATAACGGCTGTTGTCGGAGAGATAACGCCTGTGAAGCACGAACAACCTGTGCCTGAGTTCTCCCTTCTCGAAATCTATCAGCCATTCCGGATCGAAGGCATACCCCTGATACCTCGTCTCGAAATGGAGATGAGGACCGGTAGAACGTCCCGTAGAGCCGCCAAGTCCAATCACATCTCCAGCCTCGACCCAGTCTCCGACTTCGACGTTCCTCTTGGAGAGATGGGCATAGAAAGTCTCCAGACCATTCTCATGCCTGATAACCACGAGATTGCCATAGCCTCGGTTATACCTCGACATACGGACCTTGCCGGAGAAAGCCGCATAAACCGGATCTCCTGTGTGCAGAGGAAGGTCGACGCCCTGGTGCCTGCGCCTGTGACGGAATCCGAAGCGGGAATAAACCTTGACCGGGTTCGGACACTTGTAGCTGCTGAGCGAATCCACCACCCAGATCGATATCTTGTCAGGAAGTTCCGACACGGAAGTACGGAAAGGATTCGGCACCTCCGTATTCCAGTTAGTCGTGAACACGGCCTGCTGCTGGGCGACTTCCGGATCACGATAGTACTTCCATGTATTGTTGTCAAACAAGATTATCTTCACGCCCGGGCTCTGGGTCACGATAGTGTCCAGCACGCTGCCACGATCTTCAATAAGAGACCGCACCGGCATCAGATGGGGACGGGGAATCTTAATCTCCGCCTCCTTCTTCGACATTTTAATCGTATCCTGGGCACACACATGTCCCACTGCAAGAGTCATTGACAGGACTCCTGCCAGTATATACTTTAAATTCATCCTTATTTATTAACGTGTCGCTCCAAACTTCGTCCTCAGTATCTCATCCGTTTCCGCAATCTTCTTGTCAAGAAGATCCCTTGAGCTTGCTTCGCAAAGGAAACGGAGATAAGGCTCGGTATTGGATGGCCTGATGTTGAACCACCACTGTGGGAATTCGACCCTGAATCCGTCGAAATCCATCTCGGCGGTAGCCTTCTCCTGCGCCTTAAAATGTGCGCATACCGCAGCCATGGCCCCGGTCTTGTCCTCGACCCTGTAGTTGATCTCGCCTGAATTCTCGTATCTCGCAATCCCGGCTATGGCCTCGCTTACGGTGACACCCTTCTTCTTGAGTGACGATACCACCCTGAGGACCAGTATTGATGCGAGGAGTCCGCTGTCGGAATAGAAGAAATCACGGAAATAATAGTGTCCCGCGAGCTCACCACCCCAGACTCCGTCGATTTCCCTGAGCTTGAGGGCTGCATTCGCACGGCCCACCTTCCAGGTTTCGACCTTGCATCCCATCGGCTCGAGATACTCCCCTATCGCCTTGGAGCTGCGGATATCCTGAAGGACGATTCCCTTCTCCTTCCTTTCGTCCACAAAATAATGGCCCAGGAGAGCGATCACGAGGTCAGGAGCAATGAAATGTCCCTTCTCATCTACGAACATGACCCTGTCGGCGTCACCGTCGTAGATTACTCCGATGTCGGCCTTGACCTTCTTGACGAGATTCTCGAGGGCGACCACGTTGTCATGGATAAGAGGGTTCGGTTCATGGTTAGGGAAACGGCCGTCCATGTCATCGAAGATATAGGCAGGAGCCTCGCCGAAGAGTTCCTTGGCAAGAAGCGTAGCCATTCCGTTGGAAAGGTCGAATGCCATCTTGATCCCGGAGAAATCTCCAACATATTTTTTCAGGAAGGCCTTGTAATCCTTCTTTATGTCCATCAGATGCACTTCACCCCTCTTCTCGGCGACAGGCATAGCCTTGCCTTCGTCGATCCAGGCCTTGATCTGGCCGAGACCGGTGTCGAGGCCTACCGGAAGTGCGTTCTCGCGGGAAACCTTGAGTCCGTTATACTCCCTCGGATTGTGGGAAGCAGTGATCTGGATCGAAGCCTTGAAGCCATAGTTCGCAGTTCCGAAATAGACCATCGGAGTACTGCTGAGTCCGATATCATAGACATCGGCGCCGGCATCGGTGATTCCCCTTATGAGCCAGTCATGTATCTCATCCGAAGTCAGACGGCAGTCGCGGCCCACGAGGACCTTGTCTGCAGAAAGAAGCTGCGGAAGGAAATATCCTACTTTGTATACTGTAAACCTATCAAAATCCGCATTATAAATTCCGCGGATGTCATACGCGTGAAATGCTCCCATAGTTATTTGATTTTAGTATTATATCTTGCCCTGACATTGCCATGCGCGATATTCAGAAGCTTCTTCGAAATCATCTTCTTCCTGATCGGGGCCACATGGTCGGTAAAGAGGTCCCCGTCAAGATGGGACAGCTCGTGCTGCACCATGCGGCAGGCAAACTTGTCAAAATGTTCCGTAACTTTCTCGAGGTTCTCATCGTAGTACTCGACAGTTATGCTGTCGGGCCTGCGCACGTCGGCGAAGATACCCGGGATGCTGAGACAGCCCTCGTTATATTCGCATTCACGGTCGCTCTCCTCAATTATCACCGGATTGATAAGCGTGCGCCTGAAATCCTTAAGATAATCGTACACGTCCTCCATTCCGGTACCGTCAACGATGACCACTCTCTTGCTGACACCTATCTGTGGAGCGGCAAGGCCGCATCCGTCGGCATTGGCAAGGGTATCCTTGAGGTCCTGGACCAGAGCTTTTATTTCGTCTTTCTTCGCGAGGTCCACTTCCTCCGCCCTCTTGCGGAGAACCTCGGACCCGAAAAGATAAATAGGTTGAATCATAATAATTTATCTCCTTTTTCTTCCTTTTCCGGACACGCGGACTGACCTTGTTTCCGGGATGGAAACACTCTCATCTGCAAAAAATGTACCCGGTCCCGATGACTGCCGGTCAAGATAGCTCTGCAGTATGATGGCCGCGCTGATCTTGTCCACCGACGCCTTGTCTTTCCTGTCAGAGGCCTTCATTCCTCCGTCGATCATTGCCCTGTGGGCGAGGACCGAAGTAAATCTCTCATCTTCGAGCGTAACCGGTATGTCCGGGAAAGCCTTGGCCAGCGACTTCAGGAAAACATCCACGTCCGCTGCCGCTTCCGAGAGCTGGCCGTTCATATTGCGCGGATATCCTACGACAAACCGCACGATGCGTTCATTCTCGGCGTAATTTTTGATATAATCTATTATCTTTGCAGACGGCAAGGTTTCCAGCGCAGACGCGAAGATTCCGAGCGGGTCGCTAACCGCAATCCCGGTACGTTTTCTTCCAAAGTCTATGCCGATAATCCTGTCCATAATATGACCGCAAAGTTAATAAATAATAATGGCAAAGGAAAGTAAAGCCCCTAAAGTATTGAAATACAGATTGTCTCTCGTAGACGATGACACCCACAGACTCATCTGGAAACTGCATTTCCGGAGGGGCGGGCTGTATGTCGCAGCCATATCCTGCGTGGTCGGACTCATCTGCGGAGCTTTCGCACTTATATCACTCACTCCGCTTAAGACCTTCATTCCGGGATATCCGGACGCGACGTCCAGGATGATTGCACAGCAGAATGAGATGACGGCGGACTCCCTCAAGAACGTGATCTACAGGTGGGAGTTCTACTCCGAGAATCTGAGAAAGATAGTGGAAGGAGCCGACCCGGTCATGATAGACAGCCTCGTCAATGCCAGGAAGGCGGAAATCCTTACCGCCGAAGCGGCCGGAGACCTGCACAAGAAAGACTCCATACTCAGGGCCGACGTGATGGAAGCCGAGCAGTTCAGCCTGGGCTCGTCCACGAGGAAGCTCCCGATCGAAGGAATCCACTTCTTCCCTCCGCTCAAGGGCGTGATCTCGCAGGCCTACGAGGAGGCGATCCATCCATACGTCGACATAACCGCCCCGGCCAACTCGGTCGTAATGGCAGCCCTCGACGGAACCGTGGTCAGCGCGGGCTGGTCGGACGACACCGGCTGGTCGATCGCCATCCAGCATGACAACGACATCATCTCCATATACCGCCACAATGAAAGGCTGATGGTAAACACCGGAGCCAGGGTTTCGGCCGGAACTCCGATTGCGATAGTAGGCGGCACCGGAACGCTCAGCACGGGAGAGCATCTCCATTTCGAGCTCTGGTACAAGGGAGAAGCAGTCGACCCGGCAAAATACATTAATTTCTGATGAGCAAACGCAGAATAGCAATATTGGGTTCCACCGGATCCATCGGAACGCAGGCGCTCGACGTAGTGCGCCAGCACCCGGACAAATTCGAAGTGGAACTTCTGACAGCAAACAACAGTTCGGAACTACTTATCCGACAGGCACTCGAATTCGACGCCAACAACGTCGTAATCTGCAATGAATCCAAATATACCGAAGTCGCCGAAGCCCTCCAGCCGAAAGGAGTGAAGGTCTTCGCGGGCATGGACTCGGTATGCGACCTGATGTCCTCCAACAATATCGACATGGTGCTGACGGCGCTTGTCGGATTCAGCGGACTCAGGCCGACCATCGCCGCCATCAAGGCCGGAAAGCCGATAGCCCTGGCGAACAAAGAGACTCTGGTGGCAGGCGGCAGCCTGGTCATGGATCTCGCGATGGACATGAAAACTCCGATACTGCCGGTCGATTCCGAGCATTCGGCAATCTTCCAGTGCCTGCTCGGGGCCGGAGGCAACCCGATCCGCAAGATCCACCTTACGGCATCCGGCGGACCGTTCCGAGGCTGGAGCAAGGAGGACATCGAAAAAGCGACTTTCCGAGAGGCCCTGAAGCACCCTCAGTGGAACATGGGCGACAAGATCACAATAGACTCAGCGACAATGATGAACAAAGGCTTCGAGATGATCGAGGCACGCTGGCTGTTCGACACTGCTCCCGAGGACATCGAAGTCGTAGTCCATCCGCAGTCGATCATCCATTCGATGGTCGAATTCGAGGACGGGGCCGTCATCGCCCAGATGGGCCATCCGGACATGAGGGAGCCGATCCAGTTCGCGCTCAGCTTCCCTGAGAGGCTTACTCTGGACAACCGTAAACTGGATTTCGCAGAGCTGGGCAAGCTGACGTTCGAGAAACCGGATATGGAGAAATTCCCGTGCCTGGGTCTGGCGTCCGCCGCCATATCGAGGGGCGGAAACATCCCATGCGCCATGAACGCAGCCAACGAAGCTGCCAACAAGGCATACAGGAATGCGGAAATCGCCTTCTACGATATCCCCGATATCATTTCCAGCGTCATGGACGGCACCGCTTTCATCGCCAAGCCAACCCTTGACGACATATTTGAAACAGACAAGGAGGCCTTCGCAAGGGCTCAGGAACTAATCAGGAAGAAATAATGGTAGTATTGATAAAAGTCCTGCAAGTAATCCTTGCCCTGTCCATACTGATCCTGTTCCACGAACTGGGTCACTTTACCTTTGCGAAGCTTTTCAAGATAAGGGTGGAGAAGTTCTTCCTGTTCTTCGACGCGGGCAGCTTTTCCCTGTTGAGCACCAAGAACGGATGGTTCTCGAGACTATTCCCGAAGCTGAAAGAACATGAGACCGAATACGGTATCGGCTGGCTTCCGCTGGGAGGCTATTGCAAGATAAGCGGCATGATCGACGAATCCATGGACACAGAGGCCATGAAGAAAGATCCCCAACCGTGGGAATTCCGCACCAAGCCGGCATGGCAGCGACTTCTGGTGATGGCCGGCGGAGTCCTGTTCAACTTCATCTTCGCAATAGCGATGTACTGCCTGATAATCGACATCTGGGGCACGTCATACCTGAGCAACAAAGACAACTGCATATATGCCACCGAAGTCGCCTATGACCTCGGTTTCCGAACGGGAGACCGCGTGATCAGCTTCGATGATTATGAACCCCTGGACTTCAGTTCCCTTCAGATGGACCTGATCCGCAGGGATGTCCGCCAGATCAAGGTGCTGAGGGACGGAGACACTACTTCGTTCTATATGGACCAGTCCAAGTTGCCGGAGCTGCTCAACACCCCGGGAGTCTTCGAGCTGGCGGTGCCTTTCGTGGTTGACACAATCCCGCCGCAGTCTCCAAACCATGGTTCCGGATTCATGCGAGGAGACAAGATAATCGGAGTCGACGGCAATCCTGTCAGATTCGTCCAGGAAAGCAGGAAGCTGCTCGAGGGTCGCAGGAACGAAGTGGTTCCGGTCATGGTCCTCAGGGACTCCGATACGCTCTCTATGCAGATGAAGACCGACACGGCCGGACTTGCCCAGATCTTCGTGCGCATGCCGGAGGTGAGTACAAGGTCATATACTACCGCCGAAGCGATTCCGGCGGGATTCGGCAAGACTTTCAGCACCATCGGAGGCTACCTCAAGGACCTGAAGATGATCGCAAAGCCGTCCACAGGAGCGTACAAGTCTGTCGGAAGCTTCATCGCGATAGGACAAGTGTTCCCGTCCGCGTGGGATTGGTACATATTCCTGAATCTGCTGGCCCTGCTTTCAATCATGCTGGGCGTGATCAACCTGCTGCCAATTCCGGCGCTGGACGGCGGCCATATAGTGTTCGTGCTGTACGAGATGATCACCGGCCATAAGCCGAGCGACAAGTTCATGGAGGTCGCTCAGCTGATAGGAATGGCGCTGCTGTTCGTGCTCATGGTATTTGCCTGTGGCAATGACATTGGAAGATTGTTACATTAATTACTGATATTATGAAAAGATTGATAACTCTGGCAATCATGGCTCTTGCCATCATTTCATGCAAGCCTACCAAGATTATGCTCCCTAACGTAAGCGGAAAGGCTGGAGAAGTGATAGTGGTGATAGACAGGAATAACTGGGAAGGCAATCTCGGTGCCGGCGTGAGAGACATTCTCGGCAGTGACTGCCCTTACCTCGCCCAGAAGGAACCTTTGTTCAATGTGGCCAACGTGACTCCAAGCGGATTCGCAGACCTGTTCAAGGTCCACAGGAACATCCTCATATTCAACATAAACGCCCAGAACCAGAGCGAAGGAGTGGTATACAGGAGCAATGTCTGGGCAAGGCCTCAGTGCCTGATACAGGTGAACGCATTTGACAGCGAAGGCGCGCTCAGGCTGCTCAATGAGAATTCTGAAAGAATCTGCAACAGCTTCGAGCAGGCAGAGAGGGACAGGATCATTTCGAATGCCAAGACATATGAGGCATATGACCTCTTCAAGACCGTTTCAGAGGCCTTCGGAGGTTCTCCTCATTTCTCTACAGGATACAAGCTCAAGAAAAATACAGGCGATTTCATCTGGATTGCCGATGAAAGGCAGTACACCATCCAGGGCGTGCTGATCTATAAGTATCCCGCATCGGAGAATGAGAACTTCTCGCAGGAGAACATCATCGCACACAGGAATGCCATCCTCAAGGAGAACGTCCCGGGAATGTTCGAGAATACATGGATGACAACGAGCACCTATATCGAGCCTACAGTGACTTTCGTGAAATACAGGGGCCGCCAGTTCGCCCAGACCCGCGGATTCTGGGAGGTTCAGAATGACTTCATGGGAGGACCTTTTGTTTCCCATTCATTCTATGGACCGGAGGCCAAGGACATCATCGTCATAGAAGCCTTCGTGTATGCTCCGAGATTCGACAAGCGTCAGTATCTGCGTCAGGTTGAATCCCTGCTGTATTCATTTGAGTGGGCACAGACCGCTGTGGCTACGGCTGCAGCCGAGTAGCTTTCCGTCATGAAAGTCCTGTACATACTGCATACGGCCCAGATGCATGGCTCTACCATATCATTCCTGAATATGGTAAAAGGACTGACCGGGCTCGGAGTAGATGTCTCCGTCATTCTTCCTGAAGATGACAAGTCCCCTGCCCTGCCCGAAGCCCTCGGAGCTGCAGGCATCTCTGACGTGCACTATGCAAGGATAACCAATTCATGGCTTCCTTTCCTGAAGGATAAAAGCATAAAGGGCTGCCTCAGCCTTGCAAGCAAATATATAAAACTCCGGATAAAGAAGGCCCTCAGCTACCATGCAGTCCTGAAGATCGCAAGAGCTGTACGCCCTGACATTATTCACACCAACGTGGGTGTCGTCCAGGAAGGATACGCCGTAGCCAGGAAACTGCATATACCCCATGTATTCCATATCAGGGAGTATCAGGATGATTTCCGGATAATCCCGTCCAAAGCTAGGTTCGAATGCATGCTGAAAGATTCCACGACAATCACTATCACGCATCTTCTTCAGAGCTATTTCAATCTGGACAGAGAAGAAAAGGCCTTTACAATCTATAACGGCATACAGTCGAAGGATTCCATCTGCTATTCTTCCGAGAAGAAGAAGGAATTCCTTTGCGCCAGCAGGGTCTCCCTGGAGAAAGGCATCGGTGACGTCATTTCAGCGTTCGGACAGTTCTACAGAAGCCATCCCGATTACCGCCTCGTGATAGCCGGTGACGGAGAGGCCTGGTGCATGGACCTGCTTCGCAATCATGCGCAGGATTGCGGATGCCAGGATGCGGTCACTTTCACGGGTTTCGTGAAAGATGTTCCTGAAAGGATGAAAACTGCTAAAGCGCTCATTGTCGCCAGCTATCTGGAGCCGTTCGGCCGGATGACGGCAGAAGCAGTGATGAACGGATGCATGGTGGTCGGAAGAGATACCGGCGGGACCAAAGAGATAATGGATGCCGTCGGAGGAGCATTGCGCTTCAATGATACAGAGGAGCTGATATCGTGCATGGAGACCGTTGCGTCCATGGACAAGAAAGAATATGAAGGGATCATTCTTCCCGCGCAGAAGAAATCTGCAGACCTGTTTTCCACGGAACAGAATATTGAAAACATATATTCAGTTTACCGTAGAATAACTCGAATATGATTAAAAATATTTTGAGGTAAGAAAAATATTGCATACCTTTGCAATCCCTTTCGAAGTATCCTTACTTTAAAGAGGCGGACGGTGGGTTCGTATAACGGTTAGTACTCGGGATTTTCATTCCCGCAATAGGAGTTCGATTCTCCTACCCACTACTAAATATAAAAATAGAAAATAATGGCAAATAACGCATCTGCAGAGAAGTGCATTCGCCAGAGCGAAAGGCACAGATTGCATAACAGGTATTATGCAAAGACAACCAGAAACGCCATAAGGGCGATCAGGAACACAAAAGACAAGAAGACCGCTGAGGCAAACGCGCCTAAGGTCTATGCTATGATCGACAAGCTCGCCAAGGTTGGAATTATCCACAAGAACAAGGCAGCTAACCTTAAGAGCGGAATCGCAATTTACATCAACAAGCTTGCATAAGTTTTAGATGAGGTTTAAAGAGCTGCACCGCAGCTCTTTTTTACAACCAGCCGAAAGGCAATCGGGATGTAGCGCAGTTGGTAGCGCACTACGTTCGGGACGTAGGGGTCGTCCGTTCGAGTCGGATCATCCCGACCAAAACCAAGAGAGGTCAACTGATCAGTTGACCTCTCTTGTTATTATTTGGATCATCGAATGCTACAGGGTGAATTTAACCATGGCGAGGACGCGGTGGTTTGCGACCCAGTGGAGATTCTCGACAGGACGGGCCCACTCGTCAGTGCCCTCTCCGTACCTTACTGCGGTATAGTTGTATTCCAGGGCAAAAGTCAGCTTGCCAAGGTTGTAGGCAAGGGTCGGAGTGACACGGAACATCTGGTCAATGTTCTTGAAGCCGTTTCCGCTGAAATAGAAAGTATTATCCGGATTGAATTCGCGGATGGTTCCGAGATTCTTCATGTAGCCAACCATGCCCATTACCTGGAACTTTTTGCCATACTGGGCAGAAATGAATGAAACGGAAGTCTGGTTAGGAGTGTATTTCCATGAGACACCGTCTTCCTTCAACCTGTACTCGGCATAGCCCGAGTTCAGCTGCATGTGCTCGCCGGCCTGGGCAAGGACGCTCTTGGCCTTGACCTGAAGGGAGCCGTTGGTATACTGGGCGAAAACGAACGGGCTGAAAGTTGTGAGCCACTCGTTGTACTTGACACCGTCAGATGTATAGCCATAATGAGGGCGGATGCTGAGAATGTCGACGCCGGCTCTGCCGATGAAACCGGACTTCTTATAGGTAACGCCCGCATAAATCTCAGGGATTGCATGACGCTGGTAAATATTGGAAGAACCATCCGGACCATTGGAGCGATACTGGAACTGCTGAATCAGGCCCACGTTCGCAGTAAGAGCCTTGTCAAGGGTTGCGCCGAACATTACCTGGGCGGAACGGTTGAAAGGAGAGAACGGAGCGCCTGTCTCGAGATTGATGCAGTTAGGCATGTCTGCGGCGAGAGGATGCCATGTCTGCCCGATGGTCAGCTTGTAATCCATCCTGCCGTTGCCACGGCCGTTCCAGAGAAGGTCGATATAAGCCTGTCGCATGCGGAAGACACCGACATTCTTCGAACTGCTCAGGCAGTAGAAGTCAGCCTCTATCTTTCCGTTGACCTTGGTATCGCCGATCTGGTAACCGGTGATGTCAAGACCGAGCCTTGTGGTGATAGCCTGATAGTTATAGCTGGATACCGCATTTACATCCTGTCCGCCGACGATCTGCTCGTCAAGAGGAAGGAAGAAATAGATATCCTCGGAAAGGGCTTTGGTAGCCCTTGAATCCACGAATGCATAGTTACGGATGAATCCGTAAGGCTTGAAATGGTTCGCCGGCTCCTGGGCATAAGACATGCCTGAGAAAGCGAGGGCGAGAGAAGCAATAGCAATAATTGTCCTTTTCATCATATGTGTAATTGAGTGTCAGCTAAAAGGGGAAGATCTTGGTAAGCCAGAAGTATCCGAACACGAAACCTACCAGACCTATGACGATACCTACCTTCGTCATGTCCTTGGTCTCCACAAGACCGGTCGAAGACGCGATGGCGTTAGGAGGCGTAGAGATCGGGAAGAGCATGGCGATGGATGCGCAGGTAGCCACGAATACGATCATGGCCTGAGTGCCGCCGAGAGACATGAAGCTTGCGTTATTTGCAGCCTCAGGGTCGGCCATGCCCTCTGCAACCACGATAAGGATAGGGATCAGCAGGGCTGCCGTAGCGGAGTTGCTGATGAAGTTGGAGAGGAAGTAGCATACGAGTCCTGCTATCACGAGCACGAGCACGACGGACATGCTTCCGAAAGGAATGGAGTTGATGAGCACCTTGGCAAGTCCCGTATCCTGCAGGCAGTATCCGAGGGCGAAACCTCCGGCGACGAGCCAGAGCACGTTCCAGTTGATTTCCTTGATTTCCTCCTTGCCGAAAAGGCCTGTCGCGGTAAACACGGCGAGAGGAACGAATGCAACGATATTTGAATTGATCTTGGTAAGCTGCTCGGTAGCCCAGAGGAGAATCGTCGCGAAGAAAGTAATCCACACGAGATAGAGCCTCCAGTCTTTCTTCTTGTCGCTTGGCGGAATCTCAAGCACGAGCTTCTTCGTCTTGAACGGGAAGAGGTACCTGAGAAGGAACCATGCGATGATGATCATGATTATCACATAAGGAATCATGTGCACGCACCAGTCTCCGAAAGCCACATCGAAACCTGCCTGCTCGAGAGCGCCCTTCGCAGTAGCATTAGGAGGGGTTCCGATCGGGGTTCCTATACCGCCGAGGTTAGCTGCCACAGGGATGGAGAGCGCGAGGCCGATCTTGCCCTTGTCGTCAGCAGGGAGCTTGGAAAGCACCGGAGCAAGAAGGGAAAGCATCATCGCGGCTGTCGCAGTGTTGCTCATGAACATCGAGAAGATGGAAATCATGAGGAGGAAACCGAGAAGCACGATTTCGGGCTTTGTTCCGAAGAGTTTCAGCAGGGCTCTGGCGAGGGTCACGTCAAGGCCGTATTTCTCGGCCATGATGGCGAGCACGAAACCGCCGAGGAAGAGCATCACCACAGGATCGGCCATAGAAGACATGATCCTGCTGTATGAAACCAGTTGTCCATAGGTCGGATCGCAGAAGAAACCAATACCCTTGTTGGATATCGTCAGCAACGCGATCGTAATCACAAGCAGGGACGTGGTCCAGTTCGGGATGATCTCGAATATCCACATGAGCGCCGCAAATACGAAAAGCGCGATCACGCGCTGCTGGACTACGGTGAGACCGTCGATGCCATAGAAGGTCACCGGCACGGCCCAGAGGAATACTGTGATGAGTACCACCAGCGGCAGCCATACACAATACTTCACATTGAATTTCAGATTAGACATTATTGAGTAATTTTATTGATTTCCTCTAATTCAAACCATTCGTAAATTTAAAGAGAATTTAACTATAAATCAAGATAAAGGGCAGCTAAATTATTTAGCCGCCCTTCATAATTATCAATATCTTAGGAACTATATGGTACCCTGCTCAAGCATGGCCTGGGCCACCTTCATGAATCCGGCGATATTGGCACCCTTGACATAGTCCACATGGCCGTCAGGCTGGGTTCCATACTTGACGCACTGCTCATGGATGCTCTCCATGATGAAGTGCAGCTTGTCATCCACTTCCTTGGCAGACCAGCTGATATGGCTTGCATTCTGGGTCATCTCAAGACCTGAAGTTGCGACGCCGCCGGCATTTACCGCCTTGCCCGGAGCGAAGAGCACTCCATTGTTCTGGAAATAGTGGATGGCGCCAGGCTGGCAGCCCATGTTGGAAACCTCGCAGCAGCACCAGCAGCCGTTTGCCTTGAGTTCCTTGGCATCATCCTCGGAAAGCTCATTCTGGAATGCACATGGGAGAGCGATGTCCACAGGAATTGACCATGATTTCTTGCCAGCGGTAAAGAAAGCCTTTCCAGGGAACTTC
>JAEEGL013771192.1_pt1 | contig 13997 bp, 12 predicted proteins | sample 9134231 | NCBI WGS metagenome assembly JAEEGL01 (sample SAMN16246548, study PRJNA631951) | gut metagenome | biome: gut microbiome; feature: rumen; material: fiber-attached | host: Bos | place: Iran: Karaj | collected 2018-10
CTGTAATAAAGGTTTTGGAATACCGTCAATTCCTCAATCAGGAGGTCGTCCTGCGAGACGTAACCGATAAGGCCGTCGAGTTCGCCATTATTGTGGTGGATGTCGATGCCATTGACCCAAACGTGACCCGCCGAAGGCTCGCAGATGCCGTTGAGTACGTTGAGGAGCGTGGTCTTGCCCGCGCCCGACGAACCCATTATGCCGACGAGTTTGCCGCTCTTCTCCATAAAACTCATAGAGTGCAGGCCATACGCGCCGTTGGGGAATTTGTATTCTATCTTATCGACCTCAAAAACTATGCGGCCTTTGGTAGTATCTATGTTATAAGCACTTACGATGTCGCTGTAATAAATTGGACGCTTGAACCTCGGGCCCCTTATCGACGAGCCGAGCGACATCACGTGCACCCTTTCAGGATTGAGCGCAGTGCCGTTCATCGATACCTCCTGACCATTTACGAAGGTAAAGAGGTACATATTCACCGACACCACTTTATAAAAAATAATCTGCCCGCTGAGGTTTTCGCTGTAAATGTGCTTCATCACGTCGCTGTGGAATCCGTAGTCGCTGTCAACCACCAAAAGGTTCTCACTTTCAGCCATTTGGAATGTTGACGACTGCAATACGAAGTCCCTCAACCCCACAAACTCCTCCTCGGAGACGTTGAATCCGCGCGCGATGGCGTGCACAAAGTCCAACTGCATCTCCGAATTGACGTCCGACTTGCCGCTCCTCAAAAATTCGAGCATCCTCACCAACAGCACAACTTTCTGACGCTGAACGAGTTCCTTATTGATGGCGTCGCAGATGACGAGCACCTTGGTGCTGCTCGACGAGAGCACCTTCATCACCTTGCCGCCCGAAGTGTTGCGTATCCTAAGTTGTTCGTACAGAGACAGATACAATTTCATATAGCCGCCAACGAGGTCCTGCCGCAACTCGTGCCGCAAAAAGCCCTCCACAATGGCGTGCGTGGCTTCTTGGTCGCCGTCCTTGGACGCCGCCAATATCGCAAACAATTGCATCAATGCCTTTAATATGCTCTCGCTCATATCCTGTGCTGATGGGGTCTGTTGTAAGTATGTTTTAGTTTCATTCGTTGTAGAGACGCAAAATTTTGAGTCTCTACATTTAATTATTCGTCTTAATTAGTTTAATTCGCTGTTAAACCATTACCGATAATTGAGTTAATAATATTAATTCTTAAAGCCAATCAATAGAATGGCAAATCCGCTCTCGGGCGCACGTTCGCCGAGCCGCGCCTCTATGACGCAATCCACCGTGGAGCCAAACTTGAAATCCCAATACGGCGCGTCGCGGTGGTCGGCGTTGCAGAACAATTCGTTACGCTCCGAATCATAGACGGTGAACACGAGGTCGCCGTCCTTCAACCCGCTGCAAGCCGCAAGGCGGTAAGTGCTTCCACCATAGAATGTTACGTGAAATTCTGCGGTCTCGTCGGATGAGATTGGGGTCTGATACACCTGTCCGTCGCTGATGTATGACGACGGTATGTGCCGTGCGCAAAAATTGAGCAACGTGTCGGCCTGTGCGCTCGCAATGCACGGCGTCAACATCGCAACGAGCATTGCAACAATTATAAACAATCTTCTATTCATCGTATCATATATTTTTTTACAACGGAAATAACGGAAAAAACATTTTTTTTTTCAATAATCATTTTAATCATCGAAAAAAACGGAATTAAGTTTCCATCAATCAGTGTTTTCCGTGTTTTCTGTTGTCATTAAAAAACTACCTTGTGATGCTTTCGCGGATGCGCTCCACCTTGTCGGCGATTGCCAAGACGTGCTGCTTCTCTATCATCACCTGCGATTCGCTGTTGATGACAGTAATCTTGCCCTCCTCGTCGGTCTCCGCAGGCTTGTACGTATATTTAACGTTGATTGCGTCGTAGATGTTGGCAACCTCCGAAAGTTTTTCAAGGAACGAGTCGTAATCCTTGCCCACCGTGCCGTAATATGGGCGCAGGAGTTCGATGAGATTGTTGAGCGGGTGCTTCTGCTGTCCAATTATCTGAAATTGGCTCTCGCTCATCTGATCGACGGTGCAGATGTGCGTGAGGAGGTAGAGGCCCTCCACCCAACCGCCCGCGATGATGAGCGCGCCCACCTCGTTGCGCTCGCTGTTCATCAGGTAGGCGTCCGACTCGCGGTAGATGAGCGAGGCAATGTACGTGAGCGAATCCTTGTCGCCGCTGTTGCGCTCGATGCGCTCCATAGTCTGCTCGTTGAAGGTGTTGAGGACGCCGAGCTCAGTGGTGAGCGACCTCACCGCGCCGAAGTAAGCCGTGGCGTCGGGCAGTTGGTCGTAGGCATTGATGTAACCCAAATCCGCACCATAGACGCCCACATTGAGAGCCTGCTTGAAGGTCGTGGTGTAATTGCCGCGCTTGCCCACGTCGCTGAGTATCTCGCGGTGGTAAGGCTGCCCAAACCCTTTGAGCATCGTGGCGAGCTGCATCGGCGAAGGCACGTTGAAAAGCCTGTTGTTGACTTTCAGCAACGCCGAGCGGCTCGGGTCGAGGCCTTGGGTCTGCGGAGTGGTCTTGGTGGAGTCGGTAGAGTTGGCGTTGTTGCCGCCGCCCACATTGCCCGCGCACCCCGCCGCCATCGCGCCTACCGCAGCAAGAAACACGTATTTTTTCAGTTTAACCAATAGTTTCATCTTGATATGATTGAAGTGTTATTTTACATATACCAACGTCGCGCCGCCGCCGTACTCCTCGAACGATGCGTCCTGATACTGACAGCGTTTGTAATTGCGGTCGAGGCACTTGCGGAGTTCGAGTTTGAGGCTGCCGTTGCCCTTGCCGTGGATGAAGACCACCTTCTTGACGTGGGCGTCGGCGATGCACTGCTCCAACTTTTCGCGGAAGACCTTCATCTGATAGTCGAGCATATCCTTGGGAGTCATACCCGCGTCAGTATCAAGGAGTTCGGTGATGTGGAGGTCAATTACAACCTTATCGGGAAGGCGCTGCGGCTTTTGCGATTTTGACGGCTTGTCGGCTTCCTTGTGCTGCACCTTGCCATCCGTCAATCCCTTCACGGCGTCCTGCATCTCGTTTTCATTCAGGACGTTGACGATGTAAGCCTTGCCGTCGAAGAAGTCGTTGTCCTTATAAAAACTCTCCTGATAGAATTTGGGCGCGTGCATCTTGATCTCCGCCTCCAACGGCTTGCGCGGCGTAGTGTCGCCCTCGCGGTAAGTGAGGAGTTGCAGCTTGATGCCGCCAATCTCGCCAATGTCGGCGCGGCGGAAAGTCTCGATGTACTCCTTGGTGTCGGGCTCCAAAACGCCCATCGCGGAGAGGTAGCCCGGCCGTCCAACAATCGGGCGGAGGTAGTTGTAGCACATATTGTACTCGCTGTCGTTGACGAGGTAAAACTCCAAGTCGCACTTATCGACGGGCTTGCCGTCCGCCGGGACGAAAGCCGCCAAAAGCTCCACGCCGTCCTTTTTCGGGGTCTTTGGAGTGGAATTATGGAGCACAATGCGCCTCGGCTCCGACGTCCGGGGCTCTGCCTGAGGTTCGGGCGCAGATTTTTTAACAGATTTTTCCACCGGCAGTGCGTCCGGGTCCAAAATCAGTTCACGCGCCATCACGGGCACCTCAAAGTCGTCACTATTAAGCACATACACCATTCCGTCGCCCGTCACGCGGGTCACTGTACCGTGGTCGTCCTCGTTGAGGAACTTCACTTTGTCGCCTTTTTTGAAATTCATTTCGCTTTTTACTTTTTTATTGCGTCAAAGTTAGTTATTTTTGCAACAACTTAGCACAATAATTATGCAAAAAAATTAAAATAAAAATGTCATCACCAAAAAACATACAGATAGCGGACTTCAATTACGACCTCCCCGACGAGAGGATTGCCAAGTTCCCGTTGAAGGACAGGGACAAGTGCAAATTATTGATATACAAGGACAAGAGAATCTCCGAAGGCGTTTTTTCGGACGTGGAGGAGATGCTTGCGCCCGATACTTTGATGGTGGTCAACGACACCAAAGTAATCCCCGCAAGGCTCGAATTTTTTACGGAAAACGGAGCGCGAATCGAGATTTTTTGCCTCGAACCGCACCTTCCCGCCGACTACGACAGCAATTTTGCCTCCAAATCGGAGTGCCAATGGAAGTGTCTCGCGGGCAATCTCAAACGTTGGAAAAATTTCAACCTGCGCCGCGCCCTCACCTGCGCCGACGGCTCCACGGTCAACCTCGAAGTGGAGAAGGTGGAGGTCTCGGGCGGCGAGGTCATCGCCAAATTCAGTTGGGACGGCGGCAAATCGTTTTCAGAGGTAATTGACGCCGCAGGCAGCATCCCAATCCCGCCATACCTCAACCGCAAGGCTCAGGAATCGGACACAACTGACTATCAGACAGTGTATTCGCTTTATAAAGGCTCTGTTGCCGCGCCCACGGCGGGTCTGCATTTCAGCCCCGAACTGATGCAACGCCTCCGCTGCAAGGTAGGACGATTGACGCTGCACGTAGGCGCAGGCACTTTCAAGCCCGTCAAGACGGAGACCATCGGCGAACACGAGATGCACAGGGAGTTTTTCAGCGTCAATGTATCGTTCCTCGAAGACCTCCTCGCCCACCTCGGACACGTCACGGCTGTCGGCACCACGTCCGTCCGCACCCTCGAATCGCTCTATTGGCTCGGCTGCAAAATCCTCCGCAACGAACCTTCGGAGCATCTTTCGCAATGGGAATGTTATGACGACAACGCCCCCGACACCACCCCCGCCGACGCCATCCGCGCCATCATCAATCATCTGAAAAACAACGGTTTGACTACGTTCAAGGCGTCCACAGGCATTATGATTTGCCCCGGCTACCGCTACCGCATAGTCAATACCATCATCACCAACTTCCACCAACCGCAGAGCACCCTGCTGCTGCTCGTCTCCGCCGCCGTCGGCGACAGGTGGAAAGACATCTACAAGTACGCAATGGAGAATGGTTTCAGATTTTTGAGTTACGGGGATAGCTGCTACTTGGAGGTGGGGAAAGATTAAAGAGGAGAGATTAAAGAGGTAAACACAGAAGGCGCATAAATTAAAGATTATGTTGTCTAATGAAACCAAGTCCTGAAAGGACGACAGCATTTAGACGGGGGTGTGAACCCCCGGTACGAAGATGGCGGTACAATACGGAAATACGATTTTAAAAATCGTGTTTTTGTATGGCACGATATATGAATGTAAATTGTACATTACTAATATTAATGAATCTGAAAATTGAAAATGAGATTGCTCCAATTTTTTGCGGTGCTGATGACGTTGTCGTTGCAATGCTGCGCAATGACCGAACAACAGCCCGAACAGCCGTTGCCGCCAATACTTGACGACGAGAGGTACGCCGATTCGATATATGCCGCTATGACCGACGACGAGCGGCTGATGCAATTGTACCTCTACGCACCCGAATCAAGCGAAAATTTCATCGTGCAGTCGGGCCCTGTGCCGGGCGGCGTGTTGCTGCCCGTGGCGACAATTGCAACTATGAAAAACCAAATAGACGCCCTCGGCTCGTGGGGCAAAGTGCCCGGACTTTTGGCTCTCAATTTCAACCACCCGATACCCGCAACTCCCAACTATATGAACCCTCACAACGTGGTGGCAAGCAGGTACGATTCGTTAGTAACGCGAATTGTAACTACATCATTGACAGACACTTTGGCGGCATTGGGATTTGAAGCGACGGCGGGTTTCATCGCCAATAGATACGGGCAGCGCACCAAAAACAAGCACGTCCGCCGCATCGAAATCATCAGCAACAGCGACACCATCAACGCATTCATCCTCACAGCGGACGCAAGCGTCAAGACCGCCATTGAATCCGAATGTGAGTTAATCAGCGGCAATACAAGCCCCGAGATGTACCTCATCCGCGCTCAAAAAGCCGTCCAGGACCACCCCGAACTCATCCCCGTCATCGAGCGCAAGGTGCATCAAATCCTGCGGCTCAAACACTCTCTCATTGGCTACAAGCACCCAAAGACATTTGACATCCCCACCACGGAGGCGACGGCGATATGTGCATTGAAATCAATACATTGCATCAACAACGACGCCAAAATCCTCCCCCTGCCGTCGGGCACAACCGTGGAAATCATCCAAATAGGCGGGCTCAGACTGCCATCATTCGGCACGCAGGCGGGTATTTATTGTGATTACAATTACAAATACGCCGACACCTCCACCGCGTCGGTAAAAAACGCCCTCGAAAAGCGCAATAAAAAACGCCGCAGCATCATCCTCATCAACGCCCGAATCACCAACGGAGTAACCGCCGCCATCATCCAAAAGGCGACCGCCGACGGCAAGACGTGCGTCATAAATTTTGACAATCCCAACAACCTCTCCTTCATCGAGGGCAAGTGCATCGTCCAGCAAATTGGCAGCAACGCCACATCCGCTCAGATGGCTGCAAGGGCGGTTTTTGGGGAGATTGACATCAATGGCGCGTACCCGTACAAGGAAGTTGGCACGGCAAAACGCGGCGAGGGAGTCCGCATTGATGCCAACAAGCTGAAATACTGCCTTATGCGCGAATCGGGCTTTAATGTCGCCTACAAGGACACTTTGGATTCTATCATCAATTCCGCAATACGCGACGGAGCGTTCCCGGGATGCCAGGTATTTGCGGCAAAGGACGGCAAGATATTGATTAACAAGGCTTACGGCAATCTCTCATACGACGACAAGCTCCGCCACGTCAATACCACCGACCTCTACGACATCGCCTCGCTGACCAAGGTGAGCGCGACGACGCTCCTGACGATGTACCTCTACGACCAAAAAAAGATGGACACCGACAAGCCGCTCGGCACTTACCTCCACTACGACGACACGCTCCCAAAACCAATTATGAACGTGAAGTTGAAATCGATACTCGAACACCGCAGCGGCATCTACGCCTATCCACCAATAATTCGCTACGTCAACAATTCAATCGGCTGGAAGCGTCTCGGTGCAACCATCGGACTCGACACCGACACACTGCCGCTCACGACACTCGCCGAGGTAGCCTACAATGAGATTTACCGTGCCAATTTCATCAAGGACAGCGCAACCACCCGCGTAGCCGACAGCCTCTGGTTGAGAGACAGTTACAGGGATTCACTGCGCAAATTTTATATGCACCTCAGCGTCAAAAAACGCCAAAAATACCAGTATTCGGACGTCAATATGATTTTGCTGCAATGGGCTAACGAGGAGGTAGCCAAATGCCGCGCCGACAGTATGCTGCAACGCACATTCTATCAGCCGCTTGGAATGACTCGCACATTCTACACGCCACTCTCACACGGCATCCCCGCCGACCAAATTGCGCCCACGGAGGCTAACTCCTGGACTGGCAAGATGCTCCAAGGCGACGTACACGACCCGGCGGCGGCGTTGCTCGGCGGCATTTCGGGCAATGCGGGACTATTCTCGACGGCTTACAACATCGGCATCCTCTTCCAAATGATGCTCAACGGCGGCACGTATGGCGGTCATCGTTACCTGAGCAAAAAGACCATTGACAAATTCACCGCCAAGCAGCCCAACACCTCCCGAGGCCTCGGTTTTGATATGGCGCCCAACAATTTTGTGGCAACCACGGCGAGCAAGCGCACCTACGGACACACCGGATTCACAGGCACTTGCGCATGGGCAGACCCCGACAACAAAATCGTTGTTGTCTTTATGTGCAACCGCGTCCATCCCGACGGCGAAAATAAGAAAATCAGCACATTGCGCGTCCGTCAAAAGATAAGCCAGGCAATATATGACGGCTGCGGGATAGAGGAGAGAAGTAATTGAAGTAATTGAAGTGATTGAAGTGATTGAAGTGATTGAAGAATTGATTATTTGAAATAAAACCCCGAAGGGGTGACATATAAAAGCCGTTGGTGTAAACCAACGGATGATGTAAATATATGGTTGATGTAAATATATACGTTGATGTAGATATATGGTTGATGTAAATATATACAATTGATATAAACACATTCAATTGATATAATTGATTATAACCCAACATTTTAATATAATCGGCAATCAATTTTCCACCGACATATCGGGGGTTGACACCCACGCCTTTTATGTTTCGTCCTTTCAGGACTACAAAACATAATGTAAACACATTCAATTGATATAATTGATTATAACCCAACATTTTAATATAATCGGCAATCAATTTTCCCCCAACATATCGGGGGTTGACACCCCCGCCTTTTATGTTTCGTCCTTTCAGGACTACAAAACATAATGCAAACACACTCAATTGATATAATTGATTAAATCCCAACAATTTAATATAATCGGCAATCAATTTTCCACCGACATATCGGGGGTTGACACCCCCGCCTTTTATATTTCGTCCTTTCAGGACTGCAAATATATTATTCCCTGACAAATACGAAAAAAAAACCTACGGACGGTGGAATCTCCACCGCCGCAGGCGTATCCTATAAAATACTCCATATATCTTTCCCTCGAAGGGAAGTTATTTATTCTTTGGTGAATGCACCAGTCTTGCCGCCTACCTTCACGGTGTAAAGGCCAGGGATGAGAGTCTCGATATTGACTCCCTGTCCTTTCTCAACCCTCTGTGTCTTCACGAGACGACCCATTGCATTGTAAATCTGCACGGTGTCCGCCTTCTCAACATCCACCATAATCTTGATGGACGACACTTCAGGCCACACATGAACGCGGGATGCGCTGGCGTCGCTCTCGGTAATGGCGCTCTCAGCAGCCGAGGCATCTGCCATGGCAACCGTCTCTGAGCCAGACGTCTGCGCGTTGGCTGCTACACTGCAAGCCAACACAACACCCAATGTTACAAACACTGTTTTAAGATAATTCATGATTCGATTGATGTTATACAAATTAATAATCCTTTTCACGCTGCAAATTTGATAATTTTTTTTGAATTAAACTAATAATTTCGCCAAAAAATATCAATTATTTTTATAAGTACCAATAGAGCCTATCTGGTAGCCTATACCCCACTCTATGTAGTACGCTTTCATGAGGAATGTCCTCAGTCCGACGTGCGCCATAAGCCGCTTGCCCGCCTGATAATTGACACTCACCCTGTCGTACATGTCAAATGTCCCCTTGACCTTGCTGAACAGGTAGCCCCCTATCTCAAGCCCTGCATAAACCTTGCCAAACTCAAGTCCCGCCGAGCCATGAATGCCGCCCGAAATGAGTTCCGCAAATCCGCAGTCGCCGTCGATGTCATTGGCCTCGCTGCCGTCGCGCATCAGGTCAAAACCCACACCCGCCACAAACTTCTTAGTCACCGGCTTCAAGCAGTTGAACGCCATCGTGGTCACAAGGTACTTGTCGCCAAGCGGCGTACCCTGCTCCCTGCATCCAAACGACCAAAACGCCTGGCAACGCCATCTGCGATCGAGATTGTCAGCCACCGAAGCATCAAGCTCCCGCACCTGCGCCAATTCCTTGTTGACGCGGTAACGCGCACCAATGTTGAGCTGACAGAGATTCAAGCCGAGGTTTGGCAATTTCATCGCGCCGTTGGAGTAATGGACGAAATTGGCGCCCACCACATACGAAACACGGCTCTCCGGCATCGCCACAAGTTCAAACCCAAACCTGAAAAAAGCCGCCGCCTTGGCGCCGATGTAGAGGTTGAGGTTGTTGGTCTGCGCATCAAAACTTTTGGTGAGATACGCCGCCCCCGCCTGAATATTGAGGTCAAAATCAAAGATCCTTCTATCAACGATGTGGAAGTCGGAGACCAACGCCGCCGAAAAAGCCCTGCCAAGCACCTCGGGGTAATTGAAATCCTCGTAATACGCCGCCAGCCCAAGTTTTGGACGACGGTAATAATGGTGCCACGGCTCGCTGCCATCCACGCGCCTGAGGTACGAGACCCCGACGCCCTGCGTGGTGCCCAGCTGCAACGCCGCCGAGAGGTTTCTGTGGTCATATACCGGCCCCCGGAAGTAATCGACGCTCCAATATCTGTCGCGTCCGCCCTGCTGCGCCAATGCCGCCGAAAGGGTCATTATCCAAATGCTCGCAAATAATAATAATGTCTTCATACATTCAATCCATTTTGCGCAAACTGCCCTTTCCTTTCCTTGCAACAAGCACCGGCACCGCCCCGGCCTTATAACAAACATCGCCTGTGTGATGTATCTCGGCGTAAACGGTGTCCTTCGCATTGACGAAGACATTGCCGGTCGTATGACTCTCCACGTGCGCCACCCTCGCCTCAAGCCCTCCGGCATCGATTATCGAGGTGTAACGCGCGTCGATGTCAAGGCTCTCCGCCCTGCCCGCCATCTTGTAGCTGCCCGTGCCGTCCGCCACCTCAAGCCTCAGCTGCGGAGCATTGCTCACTACGTCGAGGCCGCCGATGAAGCCGTCAAACAGATACTGACGCACATCTACGCTGTCATCACTACTGATAATAACGCTTGCATGTGCGTAAATGTTGCATAGAAGTGAAAAACTACACTTAATTTTAGGTACTGACTGGTTGTTGCGCACCATTCCAAACTTGGTGTCGTCTGATACTGAGACACTTGACGACGCCTCATCATACTCGACGCTCACATTTTTGATAAGATTTTCACCATATTCCACCACGATGTAGTCGCATGTGCCCTTCATAAGCTCAATGTGGCAATTGCTATTGATTATCAGGTCTTTATAGGGATTTACTATTATGGTGTCAATGGCTGTTGCGCCCTCCGATTTCATGAAGTCGGGCAGGTGCTCGTTGTCACACGATTGTGACGCCACAGATATTGCAATTGCCGCCAATAAATATCTAAACAGATGCCTCATCGCCGGTAATCAGAGTTTTGGAATGTCGCGTTCAAGGTTGGTGAGGAGCATGATGTCATTGTCGGAGAGGTTGAGGTCGCCGCTTATCTCGCCGCGAATCAGGGTGAGCCACTCCTTGTTTTTCTCCTGCTTGTTGAAGAGGTCCACCTTCGTGGTCTCTATCTGTGAAATGCAATTGCGGTAAAAAGCCTTCTTATCTTCCGACAATGTGCTGTCGTCGAGGTACTTGCGGTACTCCCTCTCGCCCGCCTCCATAGTCTCCATGAAGGCGAGGTCGGCAGTGCCGAGACCCGGATAACGCTCCTCGTCGGGATGCGCGGCGATGGCGTCCACCACGGGGTGCAGCTTGCCATGCACATACATGAAATACTCCACATCGAGGAAGCCATTCCTGCCGAGCAGGTACATCAACGACGGATAATCCTTTATCTCGTTGGTATCCACAACGTTATGGCTGTCGATATAGATCAAAAAATCCCTGTAGCTGTCGGCGATGACGGTGTATGTCTGCACGTAGCCCTCCACATCCTCCGAGTCGATATGCATCCCGGAATACTTGTTGCGGTGGCAGCACGGCAGCATTATTATCGTCAATAGTATGAATATGAGTAATTTACGTCGCATTTTGAGTAAAAGTTTTTATTTTGCAAAGTTAAGCATTAAAACTAACAAATACAAACACATATTGACAGAAATTATTTGTAACTTTGCGCCAAATTTAGATAATAATCTTTAAAAACACGAAAAAATGAAAAAATCCCTACTCGTAATCGGCATGTTGGCTATTGCAGCCATGATGTCGTCCTGCGGCGGCAACGCCAACAACAACGCTCCCGCCGACCAGCAGACCACCACAACCACCGACGCAAAGTGCTCCGACAAGTGCTCCGACCAGTGCAAGGACAAGGAAAACTGCCCCAACAAGGACAATTGCTCCGAAAAGCCCTGCGCCGACAAGCCCGCCACGACCACTCAGGCTGTTGACCTCACCAAAAAATACGTCTGCCCCAACCGCGACGGCTCTTCCGACCAGCCCGGCGTATGCGAAGCCTGCGGCATGGATTTGATTGAAAACTAAGATGTCAATGCATAATTCATAATTCATAATTCATAATGCATAATGCATAATGAAAATAGGTTGTCTAAATCTGCATTTTTTTCAGACTTAGACAACCTATCTTCTTTGCTTTTTGTCTCAATGCGGGGCATTGAGTGGCGGAGAGCCGCTATTTCTTGTGCTTTTCGTCGGTGGTGGTGGTTACGGTAGCCGCATCATTACGCTCGTAGGCGGCAACGTGTTTGTGGTGTTTCTCAGTGTGTTGTTTAGGTTTAAGCACTTTTCCGATCTTTCCCATGCTGAAAATCTCCTATAATTTAAATTGTTAAACATTTATTTTACGGAGTAGGGTTCGGTAGATGTTAGCCGGACTGCTCGTTCATATTGGCATTAGGCAAAGTGCGTGCCAAGAGGGGGTGAGGTGACAAGATGGCGGAAAGTTAAGACAGAATGGCGGAAAGAATGACAATATGGCGGATAGTGGCAGTTTTTTCATCCTTTTTTAGCTTTTAAAAAGACGGAGTGTCTTTGGTTTTTAACTGGGGGACGGCGAACAGGGCAGGGCGAGGCGCAAACCGCAGTAGTCGTACCTGTGGACGAGTAAGGCGCTGCTGCGAATGGATACGCGGCAGTGGTAGGCTCCGTAGTTGAACCACGAGCCACCACGGCGAACGCGCGATAAACCCGACGACGGACCCGATGGATTATTCAACGGACATTCCTTATAATAATCTTCTTTATACCAATCTTGACACCACTCCCAAACATTGCCCGACATATCGTAAAGTCCGAGTTCATTGGGAGATTTTGATTTGACAGGACTTGAACAATGATTATCACCATCATTTTGAGAATTACCCCAATACACCGCCACATCAGCCAAATTATTGCTGCCACTATATTTGCAACCATTGTTTCCGCCCCGCGCTGCGAACTCCCACTGCGCCTCGGTCGGGAATCGAAATTTCAATCCTGTCTTTCTGTTCAATTCAATGATAAAATTCAGGCAATCGTACCACGTAACCATTTCGACAGGATACTCATCCCCTTTTTTAAAACGACTTGGATTGTTTTTTTTACCCATTATGGCTTCCCACAAACCTTGTGTTACTTGGGTTTCACCGACATAGAAGTCGCTTAGTTTTACATTATGCACGGGACTTTCGTCACCATCCGCCTTTTCGTCGTAATTGTCTCCATTCTTGTTGGCCTGTTGCGCACCCATTTGGAACGCACAGCCGTCAACTTTTATCATCTTAAAAGAACGAATCTTGCCGTCCTTACCTTTGAACGAGACAATGCCGTCGGACGGAATAGAATTGGAATAGCCCGATTCATTTTCAAGCCAAGCATAGTAGAGTTGGTCGGAGGATTTTTTTACAAAATCCTCAGTGCTGAGCCGACCAAATAAATTTACCTCAACTTTTTGTAGCCTAAGGAGTTTCACTTTGAGGATATGCTCATAAATATCACCATTTTCATATTTATATGCTTTGCGCAAGACGTAATTATCTTCTTCTTCCGTATTTGGGATAAGATTCGTGAAACTATCCGCAATGGCAGCACGGTAATCCTTATCTTGCTGTTTGTGGTAGTCGTATGTTTTGTCAAAGCTATCTACACACTGCATAAATCCGTCAAAGTTGCGGAACGCTTTATTTTCATCTAATGTATAAATCTGCTTGCGACAGGATTCGGCGACAAGACCGTGCATCTGAAACGACTTTTTATCCTCTTTGGGAGTGATAATGCACTTTTCCACAAGGAAACCCAGCCCTTCTTCAATAGCATAAGAACTATCGGAAACACATACAAATCGTTCGATGAAATCAAGTCCATAAAAACTGGTAGGCAAAATGGCGAAATGGCGCGCAATGTCTCTAAGCAAAGTACCTGTTTGTGTCAAGTCGTCCAACTTGCCAAAAACAATCAACGTTCCCAAATAATCTTCGATAATTTTGTACTTATCATCATCTTTTATCTTCGCATTGCGACCTGCAAAACGTTTGTTAAAAACATCTTGATCGATTTTTAAATCATCGAGTATTTTCTGATATGTCTTATCAACAATACTATTACTGAGGTAATAAGCAAGA